>Ga0209400_1004230_pt1 | contig 10207 bp, 2 predicted proteins | sample M_130807_EF_Meta_FD_187313 | JGI IMG/M metagenome (GOLD analysis project Ga0209400, IMG submission 187313) | Freshwater microbial communities from Lake Montjoie, Canada to study carbon cycling - M_130807_EF_MetaG (SPAdes) (version 2) | ecosystem: Environmental > Aquatic > Freshwater > Lake... | reverse complement strand
TGGTGGAGGAGGAGGAAATGGAAGATGGCAAGCTCCTTTAAACACAGGAGAAGGAGGTAATGGAGGATTAGGAGGAGGAGGAAAAGGTGGGTGGGGTGGTGGGACTTCTATGCCTAATAATGGTAAGGGTTATCCTGGAACAGCAAATACAGGTGGAGGAGGTGGTGGTGGTGGTGATAATAGTCCTTTAGGTGGAGACGGAGGTTCAGGTGTAGTAATCATAAGATATATGACACCATCATCATCATCAACTATTGAACTATTAAGAGGAACAACAACCGATGCAAATATAGATTATAGCGTAGGAAATTATGATGGAGATTTTAAAGTTAAATCATCTGTATCTGGAACTCCTACAGATAGATTGACAATTAATTCATCAGGTAATGTAACAATTGGGGGAAATATTACTGCAACATCATTTACAGGAGATGGGACAAGATTATCAGGATTATTATTAACTTCAAATGCAGAAAATTTAAGTAACTACGTTTTATCAACAAGTAATACTTTGGTGACTCGAATTACAAATTTAGTAACAGATAATATTACAGAAACAATAAGTAGTCAAAATAAGTTTGTAGTGAATAATAGATATAATAATAATTTATTAGTTAATGGAACTTTGACTATTAATTCTAATTTAGTAGTTCTAGGCGAAAGCACAAGGCTTGAAACAATTGTATATACAACTGAAAGATTAGAAGTAGTTAATGAAAATACAACATCAGTTGCTTTGAAGATACAGCAAAAGGATATTTATACAGATATATTCAATGCTTCTAATTTAAACTCAATGGTATTTAATATTGCAAATAATGGTGATGTTAATATTTCTGGTAAATACAAAATAAATAACAGAGATATAGATGCCAATATTAGTAACTACGTTTTATCTACAAGTAATACTTTGGTGGATAGAACAAGAACAGAAGTAGTTTTTGGAAGTAATTATTCAGTGAGGTTAGATAGTAATGCAAGCAATTATGTTTTATCTACAAGTAATACTTTGGTGGATAGAACAAGGACTGAAGTAGTTTTTGGAAGTAATTATTCAGTGAGGTTAGATAGTAATGCAAGTAATTATGTTTTATCAACAAGTAATATTTTAATTGATGCTATTAAAAATAATAAATCAAGTCAATGGACTACTTCTAACAATAATATTTATTATAATACTTATAATGTTGGTATTGGAACTGCAGTTCCTTCAAATAAATTACATATATATGATGATATATCTAATGAAACAAAATTAATAATACAAAATAAATATGTATCAGGTGCTATAACTTCATCACCTGCGCAAACTTTGGAATTTAATAATAATTATACATATCAAGTATTTACATATACGACAGATACTGCAGGAGTAGGGACTGGACAAACTCAATATACACTTAATGCATCTGCGGGAGGTGTAGTATGTGATATATTAATAGTCGGTGGTGGTGGTGGTGGTGCAAAGACAGATGCAGGTGGAGGAGGTGCGGGAGGTTTAATATATATTCAAAACATAACTTTAACTGGAAATTATACTATTAATGTTGGTAAAAGAGGTTTAGGTGGTGCATCTGCAAGTCTAGTTGCTATTGTAGGAGGTAAAGGCACAAACTCTTCATTTATAGGAACTAATGCAAATTATGTAGCATATGGAGGTGGTGGCGGTGGTTATGGGTATCCAAGTGATGTAGAACCAGGTAATCTTGGTCCATATGGAAGTAGTGGAGGTTTAGGTACTAGTGATATAACAAGAGAATCATTTAATGTTAATACTGTAGGACAAGGATATCTTGGAGGTTTAGGAACAGCATCAACTGGTGGTGGTGGAGGAGGTGGTTCTGGAGGTCCTGGTGAAAATAGTGGTAATGGTGGAATAGGAACACAAATAAATATTACAGGTTCAAATTTATACTATGCAGGTGGAGGTGGTGGAGGACATACTACAAATGGTACATCTGGTGGATTAGGAGGCGGTGGTTCTGCTACATTCACTGATGGTAATAATGCTACATTTTATGGAGGTGGAGGTGGTGGAGGTGGAGGTAATTGGGGTAATGGTGGAAATGGTTTTGAAGGTGTAGTAATAATAAGATATTTGTCACCATCAACATCATCAAGTATTGATTTAATAAGAGGTGTAATAATAGATGGTGCTATAGATTACAGTGTAGGTAATTATGATGGAGATTTTAAAGTTAAATCATCTGTATCTGGAACTCCTACAGATAGATTGACAATTAATTCATCAGGTAATGTGACAATTGGAGGAAATGTTACTGCAACATCATTTATAGGTGATGGAAGAGGATTATCTGGAGTATTATTAACTTCAAATGATGCAAATATTAGCAATTATGTTTTATCTACAAGTAATACTTTGGTGACTCGAATAGGATTAAAACAAGATACTCTAACGTCATTGAATACGATAGGTGTATTTAATACATCACATTTTACTAATAATACAGGAACCAACAAGATAGATATAACTGCAAGTAGTTTAAGTAAATGGACTAATAATTCAGTTGATGCAACTAAAATATATTATAATGGTGGTAATGTAGGTATTGGGACTACTAATCCTTCAAATATCCTTCAAGTCGGCGGAAGCGGGAGATTAAGAATTGCTAATAATAATACAGATTTTACTATGATAGGAAGTGCGGATATTGATGGTTCTACAAATACCACAATTGTATTATCAGGAACAGATAGGGCATCTTATAATGGGCAAATAGATTATGTTGCACGTTCTACGGGTTCTCATATATTTTATACAACTGCATCTGCTACTGAACGAATGCGTATTACAAGTGCAGGTAATGTAGGTATAGGAACTACAGACCCGGCAGGATATATGTTAAATGTTAATGGTTCTCAATTTATAAATAATCAGTTAAAGTTTAGTGATAGATATACAGATGTTGATAATTTTCCTTGTAATAAAATTACTTTATACAATAATGGTTTTGGATTTGGTATTAGCAATTCTACATTAGACTATTTTTCACCAGTAAATCACCGGTTTTATACAGGTTCATCTTCTACATTATTTGGAACAGAAAGAATGAAAATATATAATAATGGAACAGTTGCAATACAATCATCTTCCGGTTTTGCTGGTAATATGTCAGCTGGTTCATTAGTAATTGGTAATAACACAGATAATTACGGTGGAGGAACAACAAGTTGGAATGCGAATACAGCGGGATTATTGATGGAATGTTTAGAAAATACTGAAATTGCTGTGCATGATTCAGGTAATTCTATTCATTCTTTTATGCGATATACCACAAATGGAAATTTTAGAATCGGTAGGGATATGGGGCATGGATTAGCAAATACAACAATTGCAGGAACTCTAACTTGCGACGGCACAAGCACACTAACAGGACGGGTAGGAATTGGAAAAGCGCCACACGCAACTTTTGCATGTGATGTTAATGGAAATATAAATGCAACATCTTATCTATTGAATGGTAGTGATCTATTAGGAACAAAACAAGATAATCTAACGTCATTGAATACGATAGGTGTATTTAATACATCACATTTTACAAATAATACCGGGACAAATAAGATAGATATAACTTCGAGTAGTTTAAGTAAATGGACTAATAATTCAGTTGATGCAACTAAAATATATTATAATGGTGGTAATGTAGGTATAGGAACAACCGATCCATCAACATATAAATTAAATGTTAATGGAAGTATAAATTCAAGCAGTTATACATTAAATGGGGTTCCTTTAAATATTGGTGCTTTGTCGCAAGGTATGACCGTTCAAACAAAGCATTTAACATATACGCAAATGGATGTTAAGAATAATACAGGGTGGGATGCTATTAATGATGATTTAGTGAATGGTTTTGTAATAGCAATAACTCCTGCGAGCGCTTCAAGCAAAATATTAGTCAATATGATTGCGCATATTGGAACTGATCCTAATGGAGACAATAGATGGTGGGGTATTAAACTATATAGAAAGATTGGAGCGGGAGGTGCATGGACAGAGGTGACTGGAGCAAATGGAACTGAAACAGGGGCAGCAGCAAATACAGCGGGAACACCAGTATGGGTTAGTCATAATTTAGGTATGGATGGAACAACAGTATATGGGTATTTAATAGCGAATTTAACAGGAACTTATTTAGACGCACCTAACACAACATCAATTGTTTATTATACAGCATATTGGAACCAACGAATAGGTGATAATCCAAGTGCGTCCGGTTTTATATGGTTAAATAGAGCATATAGACAATTTGATGACGCATGGAGACCTGCACCATCTTCAAGTTGGACCGCGACTGAAATATGGGATTTAGGAACCCCTTATGTTCCACCATCAGGTGATACAACAATAACAATTGCATCAAGTTCTGTTGGAGTTGGAGCAACACCAAATGCTAATCATAAATTAATTGTAAATCAAGGAACATCAGGTTCTACTGGTGTTACTTGTTTTCCTCTTAAAATATCTGCGGGTGCTTTTACTAATGCTGGTAATTCAACTGCAACATTAATAGGATTAGGAACAGAAAATAATGGGTCGTTGACTAAATGCGCAATAGGACATTCTAGAACAGGAACATATGATGTAGGTTCAATTGTATTTTTATGTAATAATACTGTTGATTCATCCCAAGTATCTATGGCAAATGAAAAAATGAGAATTGCTAGTGATGGTAATGTAGGTATAGGAACAAATAATCCTGCTACTATATTAGAAGTTGTTAGTCCATCTCCTATATTTACATTAAGATCAAGTGATAATGGAAGTGGTAAAATATATTTTGGTAATTCATCGCACGGTGTGGGAAGAAATGCTGGTATTAGCACATTAACTGGCGGAAATGATGTTACTTTATGGACTGCTGGTGATGGTTCTGTTGGTTTTGTTACAAATGGTATCGAGAGAATGCGTATAGCGAGTAATGGTAATGTAGGTATAGGAACAACTAATAGTGCAAATGGTATTTATAGTATATTACATATTAAAGGGACTGACCCAATTTTTACAATTCAGGGTCAAGGAGGATTAGGTGCAAAATCACAAATTAACTTATCAACATATGATACAAGCACAACTAATGCATCCGGTTGTAGTTTAATAGCAACAGATGATGGTGCTTATGGTTCAACATTTCAAATAAACTTAAAAACATCTGGAGCAAATACAAATACACAATTCACAGCTTTGCAGATTAATAATACAGGTAATGTAGGAATTAGTAAAACATCGCATGCAACATATAAATTAGATGTTAATGGAAGTGTAAATGCAACATCATTTGCTGTAGGTGGAGCTGCTTTTACAAGTTCTCAATGGGTTGGAACAACTGATATATATAATATAACTGGAAATGTAGGAATTGGAACTTCTACAACACCTATTAATTTATTAGAATTAACAAAAGCAACTTACACAGGAGCAATATTATCTATTGATGCTGGTATAGCAAATGCTGGTGCTGGTGTGATGTCCCAAGCAATAGGCAAACCATTATTGAGATTAGGAAGGGGATTTTATTCAGCAACAGTAGGGGATTATTATGGTATTGGTTTTGGATATGCCCCCCTCGCTTTATCTAATTCGTGTTGTGAGATAGGCGTTAAAATATCATCTACAACTGGGAATGAAATAGGCGATATAGTATTATCCACGCGAGCAGGAACGACGGATATTCCTGCAACAGAACGAATGAGAATAACAAGCGCAGGTAATGTTGGTATAGGGACTAATAATCCAACAAGTGGTGCATTAACTATATATGGAACAACTCTTGGAAGAAATAATTCATTATATATACAATCACCTCAATCTGGTATAATGTTAGACAGCACACTAAATGGTGTTGCTGGAACAAAGAAATATAATATTTGGAGCACAACGACAGCGGATAGTGCTGGTGCTGGTGCATTCGCAATATACGACGAAACAGGGAGTGCTTATAGAATGGTTATAGGAAGTTCAGGTAATGTATCAATAGGGGCAACAGATACTGCAACATATAAATTAAATGTTAATGGAAGTTTAAATGCAACATCATTTGCTGTAGGTGGAGCTGCTTTTACAAGTTCTCAATGGGTTGGAACAACTGATATATATAATATAACTGGAAATGTAGGAATTGGAACATCAACTGTGAATGAGAGATTAACGATTCGGGGGGCAGGTGCAAGACTTATGATGCTTACATGTGCAACAGCAACATATGCGTCATATATGGGGTTTTCAAATTCAGCAAATGATAGTTTAGCATATATTGGAGTAGATGGAGTTGGTTTAAATGGTCTTGTTTACGGTGCATTAACTTTAGGGACTTGGAAAGATCAACCAATTTTATTTACAACAGGTGCAACTAATACAGAAAAAATGAGAATAGCATCAGGTGGTAATGTTGGTATAGGAACAAATAATCCATTGGCATTATTAGACGTTGTATATTCGCCACCAGCAGTTGCAAATACAGACATGTTAAATATTAGGGTAGATGCAAATTGGGGTTTGAAAGTTCAACAAAGTTATACAGTTGCAGGAAATATTCAATATAATTTAATTCATAGATATAATACTGTTGATTATAACTCGTTGACATTTAAAGGGGCTTTTGTAGGTGTTGGAACAAATAGTCCAACAAATAAACTTCACATCGTTCATAGTTCAACAGCCGCAAATCCTACAGGAACAGGAGGAATTGGGTTATATGTATATAATCCTACAAATACAGCTGGAAATAATAGTGTAATAACTAATCGAATTGGAGGATCGAGTGCTGGTAAAGTGTTATACGGTTTTGATGTTGATACTGCATATGGGTTTAGTATATATATGCTTGGGAGCAGTAGCGATTTAAGATTCAATAATAATTGGGAAGGCGCAGGAACAGATGTCATGCGGCTGGCTAATAATGGTAATGTTGCAATAGGAACATCACCGCACGCAACATATAAATTAGATGTTAATGGAACAATAAATGCAACAAGTGTTCTTGTGGGTGGAGCTGCGATTAGTGGTAGTAAATGGACGGCAGGTGCAACCGCAACTAATATATATTATGCATCTGGTAATGTAGGAATTGGGACATCTGCAACAAGTGATGCGGATGATAATGCGACGTTCGCTATACCTACCGCCACATTATTTGTTAAAGGTGGGGCAAGTGCTGCTGGAACTTGTGATGTAGTTATTAGGGGTGGTTTAGCTGGACAGGAACAAGGTAAGGCGAAGTTATGGTTGATGAGTGATGCTTCTCATTCATCATATATACAAAGTCAGCATACAGGAAGCGGAAATACACAATTAACATTTGGAACATCAAGTGGTAATGCTTTGCCTACGGAACGAATGGTGATTAATACGTCTGGTAATGTTGGTATTGGACATACTAATCCGCTGTATAGATGCCATATTAAAATGAGTTATAGTGATGCTGCAACTGGACTTCATTTAGACGCTGGCGAAGCAAATACTGATACTAATAAATATACTTTGACAATATGGCCTTATGTTATAGGAGGTGGTGAGATAGGGTGGAAGTTTAGAACGCAAAACTATACAGGTGGAATACATACACCATTAACAATAAATAATTATGGTAATGTAGTTGTTGCTGGTAATTTAAATACAGCAAGTTTAACTTGTACAGGAGATACTGCAGTAAATGGTAATTTATACGTGGGAACTTCAGGAGCAGCATCTACAATATTTTTAGGAGGTGGCGCTGCAGGAGATAATGATTTCAATATGTCAACTATTGCTTCAAGAAATTATTCAGGAACAGAAAATACAGAAATAATAATATTTAAAGGAAATGATGTAGGAACTACCACAACTGCTGATAGAATTCGATTAAGAGCAGGCGCAATAGTTTTTGATACTTTTCCAGGTGCTTCAAGTGACAGAACAGCCGAAAATATTAGAATGGTTATAGATGGTTCTGGTAATGTGGGAATTGGAAATACAGCACCATTGGGCCCTTTACATATTGCAGATGGGAATCAAGCAAATAATGATGGACATATAATACTTGCAAGATGCACTACTGTTGGTTCTACAAGAATGACTCGCATTGGTTTTAATAGTAGTTTTCAGTTCTGTATTGGTGATGTAGGAGGAGGTAATACATTATCAGCGTGGACCCAATCATTTAAAATGGATTATACTGCACCAGCAAATAGTGTATATATTGATAGTTCGGGTAATTTAAGTGTGCTCGCTAATGTTTCAGCATATGTATCTGACATGCGTTTAAAAACAAAAACAGCAAATATTAAAGAACCATTAGAGATAATAAACAAACTAACCGGTTTTTATTATACTCTAAATGACGTTGCAAAGTCATATGGGTTTAAAAATAATAAACAAGAGATTGGATTAAGTGCTCAAGATGTTGAAAGTGTATTACCTGAATTAGTATCAATTGCACCATTTGATAAAAAAACAGACGATAAAGGTAATGAATCTTCAAAATCAGGAGAAACTTATTTAACTGTATCTTATGACAGATTAGCGCCAGTTTTAGTAGAAGCAATCAAAGAGTTAAATCAAAAAAATATAGCATTAACAAAAGAGAATGATGAATTAAAAGATAAATATAATAAACTTTTAGAAGATATTACATTAATAAAACAAACTTTAAATTTAATATAAATATTCCAAAATCAAAGATTACATCAACTTTAAATTTAATATAAATGCGTAATCTTTAATTAGAAATATGTAATGAATAAAAATTTGCAGACGAGTAAGAACTGGATGCAGCGGAATTATAATCACAATAAAAAGCGATTCCGTAACTACCAACAGCTTGTGATGCAGATATAGTATAATCTGCTGTATTAGTTCGAGAACCTGCAGATGCTTGACTGCTTACAACGAACCATCCTCCTCCAAGATGAAGTAATGCCGACGCTACTTCGTAATCACCATACAAAGCGGTAGTCTGCCATGAAAATCTCACAGTATCACCAGGTTTTGCTTGCAAAATCAAATTTTGATAATTAATAAAATTAGGACGATTTTGATAATTATCTGCACCTAAATTATTAAATGTTGATCCACCAGTTCTTGTTAAGTTTGTTCCACTTGCACCTGCTTGCCATTCATAATATGTGCTTCCGCGACCCCATGGTAATCCAAAATTGCCATAAGTACTTTGAACTGCGGTTGGTGGCCATGAACTAGCAACTACTTTGGATTTACCGTAAAAAGACCCGAGTGATATTCCTCCACTTGTTGGAATACCAGTTGCGCCAGAACCAGTAGTATATGCACCATTTAAATAATATTCATTTAACCCTATTGGATTTGTCCCACCAAACTCTGTTTGGATATTTGCCAAAGATATTACACCAGATGATTGTAATACCATATTAAAAGTTTAAAAATATTTATATTTTATATAAATATTTTAAAAAATAAAAAAATTACATAGAAATATCAAAATATAAACATTTATATATATAGTAGTTAAATAATGTCATCAATGGAGGGATTAGTAAGTAGATGTTATTATGATATTGCAATGAATAAAATAATGTCTCAATTGGTGTGCGTTGATGATGATATTAATAAGTGTAAACAAGGGGATGTAATAGGAAAGTTTTCATTAAACATGTATAATCCATTTGAATTGAAAGTATACATAGATGATAATTTTAAAGGATTAGGTTTATCAAGAGTTCTTTTACAAAATTTTGCGAAATTTTTAGGAAAGCCGAAACATGGGAAATATACAGTTACAGGGGTGCAAGAAGATGTTGAAATAACAATTACACTTAACGAGAATGTGTTGCTTGCGATAGATGTAGATGCAAGCGCAAATGAGAGAGGTAAATCTTGGTGGGGGAAAATAGGGATGGTTAATAACAGGCATTGTAACTCGACAAGTTCAAGATGCATAGATATTACAGGATATGAGAAAATAATAACATTAAAAAATTTATTAATAACAATTGCGAAGATGAAGGATAATAGAGATATTTATTTTGGAACAACTGCGCAACAGTCTACGCAAAAGAGACAGAGAACAAAAAATACTTTGGGAGGGAAGAGTAAAAAAGGGATAAAAAAATAAGTAATAATAAGTTTATAATTTGTTAATTAATTATATAAAAATTTCAAAAAAAATAAAAAGTGATAATAGTGGATACTCACGTCAAATATAGGATGGAACCAATAAAAGAGAAGAGGAGT
>Ga0209400_1004227_pt1 | contig 10213 bp, 8 predicted proteins | sample M_130807_EF_Meta_FD_187313 | JGI IMG/M metagenome (GOLD analysis project Ga0209400, IMG submission 187313) | Freshwater microbial communities from Lake Montjoie, Canada to study carbon cycling - M_130807_EF_MetaG (SPAdes) (version 2) | ecosystem: Environmental > Aquatic > Freshwater > Lake... | reverse complement strand
ACTCATAATCGCAATCCAAAGCCCACCATCGGAGGCAAAGCTTTTTTGAGGCGCAAAGTAGTAACAATCAGATTGGGAAATATCTAGGGATAAACCACCTGCAGCACTTGTGGCATCTACTAATACCAATGCAACATCAGATCCAGTGGGGCGAATAATAGGCATCATTACACCAGTACTTGTTTCATTATGAGTTAGTGCATAAACATCAACATCTGCTTCAATCTTAGGAAGCGGGTGAGAGCCTGGCTCAGTTTTAATTACAGATGGTTCACCAATCATCGGCGCCTCTTTAGCAGCAGCGGCAAACTTGGATGAGAACTCACCAAATACTAAGTGTTGGGATTTATTTTCAATTAAACCAAAGGTTGCAATATCCCAAAAGGCAGTTGATCCACCATTGCCAATAATTACTTCATAACCATCAGGCAGTGAGAATAAGGATTTAAGTCCACTTCTTACCGCACCCACTACCTCTTTAACCGGTTTTTGCCGATGGCTTGTTCCTAAAACTTTTCCATAATTACTAGCTAAGTTAGCAAGTGAGTTTGGCAAAATCTTTGACGGGCCGCAGCCAAATCTGCCATCGGCTGGTTTTAAACTTTCTGGAATCTTAATTTCGCTCATTGTCAGATATTAGGGGTTAAGTCGTTTAAGTTGCCAATTATTATTCTTATCTTTCAAATACTGGATTCGATCATGCAGCCGTGAGTATCTGCCCTGCCAAAACTCAATTGATGTGGGAGAGATTACATATCCGCCCCAATGTGGTGGGATGGGAATCTGTGTGCCTTCTGGCCACTTAGCTTCAAACTCTGCAAATCTTTTTTCTAGTTCACTGCGGGATGCTAACTCTGTTGATTGCGCACTTGCCCACGCGCCAATTTGTGAACCGCGGGGCCTAGTTGCAAAATACTTTTCACTCTCAACTCTACTTACCTTACTTGCACTACCAATCACAATTACCTGTCGCTCAAGTGGATACCAAGGAAAGACCAGTGAGACATTATTATTTTCTTCAATTTGCTTAGCCTTATTTGAATCGTAATTTGAAAAAAAGGTAAAGCCAGCCGGTGTTAAATCTTTTAGTAAAACTGTTCTACTTTTTGGCCTATCCTCATTAACAGTAGATAAGACCATTGCATTTGCCTCAACGACAATCTCATTACTTGCGGCATCTTTTAGCCAGGCATTAAACAGCTCCAGCGGATTTGCTGGAAGTTCACCCTCTATTAATCCAACCTCGCCATACTGGCGGCGCATTGCGGCAATATCTTCACGGGAGGTCATGGTTGTATCCAACCTCATTTTCGATCGAGTTTGTAGCATTAGCGTCTAAGTAGCAGAATAGGATCATTAGGTTTTCCAATAAAGGAGTGCAAAAGTGGCGGATGATTTCAAACCAGGCTTAGAGGGCGTAATCGCATTTGAATCAAAGATTGCTGAGCCTGATAAAGAGGGAAGTGCACTTAGATACCGCGGCGTTGATATTGAAGATTTAGTTGGCCGAGTTACCTTTGGAAATGTTTGGGGCTTACTTGTAGATGATGAATTCAATCCTGGCCTTCCACCTGCTGAACCATTTTTAATTCCTGTTCACACCGGTGATGTTCGAGTTGATGTGCAATCTGCGATTGCAATGCTTACGCCAGCTTGGGGATTAAAACCACTGCTTGATATTTCAGATGAAGAGGCTAGAAGTAATTTAGCCCGGGTTTCCGTAATGGTGCTTTCCTACGTTGCCCAATCTGCCCGCGGCACAATTACTAGCGCAGTTCCACAATCAGAGATTGATAAAGCACATACTGTTGTAGAGCGAATGATGATTCGCTGGCGAGGTGAACCAGATCCAGTACATGTTCGCGCAATTGATGCCTACTTTGTTTCTGCAGCCGAGCACGGCATGAATGCTTCAACATTTACCGGACGAGTTATTGCTTCAACGGGTGCTGATGTTGCGGCCTCTATCTCAGGTGCAATTGGTGCGATGAGTGGACCATTACATGGTGGTGCTCCTGCTCGCGTACTTAGCATGATTGAAGCGGTAGAAAAATCAGGAGATGCAAAAACTTATGTGAAATCAATTTTGGACAAGGGTGAGCGGTTAATGGGATTTGGTCACCGGGTTTACCGTGCTGAAGATCCACGCGCTCGCACATTGCGCCGGACTGCCAAGGAATTAAATGCGCCGCGTTATGAGGTTGCGCTCGCACTAGAACAAGCAGCACTTGCTGAATTAAAAGAGCGCCAACCAGATCGCGTATTAGAAACTAATGTTGAGTTCTGGGCTGCGATTGTTTTAGATTTTGCCCAAGTTCCAGCAAATCTATTTACCTCAATGTTTACAGCAGCTAGAACTGCTGGCTGGTCAGCACATATTTTGGAACAAAAACGCACCGGCCGAATCATTCGTCCATCTGCTCGTTATATTGGTCCAGGCCCTAGAAAACCTAAGGATGTTAAGGGCTGGGATGAAACAGTGGAGTCACTTCACTCTTAATTCAACCAAATTGGCTTTAACTGGCACGATGAGCCCATGAGTAAGAGATCGATAATCTGGTTTCGCAGAGATCTGCGAATTTCAGATCATCCTGCGCTTTTGGCTGCATTAGATGAAAGTCCAGAGATAGTTCCAGTATTTATTTTAGATCCAAAGTTAATTAAAACTGGTGGCAGCAAAAGATTGGCATACCTTGGCCAATCACTAAGAGCCTTAGATGAATCACTTGGTAATAACCTTCAGGTAATCGCTGGCGATCAATTAACTGTCTTGAAAGATTTACAAAAAAAGTATGACGCAGAGAGTGTGCATATTTCAGCAGAGTATGAACCATATGGTTCAACACGAGATAAAAATATTGAGACAGGTGGCATTAAGTTAATCAGAACTGGTTCGCCATATGCTGTTGCACCAGGCCGAGTTCTCAAACCAAGTGATAACACTCCTTATCGGGTTTACACACCTTTTTATAAAGGATGGTGTGCGCATGGTTGGCGCAAACCTGCCGAGAAACCAAAAGAGATACCAGCCGTTAAGCCAAGTAATGAGGCTAGAGAATTTCCAGATTGGAAACTTCCAGATGGTGTAAGACTTACTAAAGCTGGCGAATTAGCGGCTCTTGAGCGATTTAAATATTTTCAAAAAAATGGATTAGAAAGTTATGACGAAGCAAGAAATCTTGCTGCAATTGATGGCACTAGCAAAATGAGTGCGCATTTAAAGTGGGGCGAAATTCATCCACGAACTTTGCTTGCACCACTTGGGGAAAGTAAGGCCCATGATGTATTTCGTAAAGAGATTGCTTGGCGTGAGTTTTATGCAGATATTTTATTTAATAACCCGCATACTGAAACTGAGTACTACGCGCCGCAATTTTCCAAGATGAGATATGACCAACCAGGTGAAAAATTTAAAGCTTGGTGTGAAGGTAAAACTGGCTACCCATTTGTAGATGCTGCAATGCGACAACTATTGCAAGAGGGCTGGATGCACAACCGCACCAGAATGGTGGTGGCATCATTTTTAGTTAAAGATCTCCACCTTGAGTGGCAATTAGGTGAGCGTTTTTTCCGAGAACACTTAATTGATTATGACGTTGCCTCCAATGCCCATGGTTGGCAGTGGACCGCAGGTTGTGGCACAGATGCCTCACCTTATTACCGAGTATTTAATCCAATTGAACAAGGCAAAAGATTTGATGAAGATGGTAATTATGTTCGTAAGTATGTGCCAGAGCTAGCTCACTTAAATGGAATTGAAATTCATGAACCCTGGGATGTATTAGATGGGTATTTAAAAGATTATCCGCAACAAATTGTTAATCATGCAACTGAACGTTTGGAATCACTTGCCCGCTTAGATGAAATAAAAGCGAGCAAGCCACTTCCACCTACAAAGTAATTACTTACGCAAGGAAGTTAGAGAACTGCCAAGGATCACTCTCGTCATATTTACGATTGTTCCATCCTTTAAATAAATCATTGCGGTGCATTAGTGGATCCCAATCTGCTGCCTCTGAGTAGAAACCTCCCCAGTATTTTTCGGCAAAAGCTAAAACTTCCCGCCATGGCAGATCATCTGGAACTCGGTATCCAGCATTTGGATTTGCCATTGCCCAAGCAACTGCGGCATAAACCGCACTTGCGACCTGAACTGTAGTTGCAGATTGTTTTGGAATTAATTTTCTAGAGTCATGGATATTTAGTAATGATCCAGTCCACCAAGATTTATATGCATGCCCCATTAGTAATACGCCAAGGCGATCATCACCATCAATAATCTCTTCATTCATAATTCTTTGGTTTTCAGTTAAGTTCCACTGGCGCATCTCAAGCTCGCGCATTGATGCAATTGCCGCATCGGTTGGACAGTATGCATAGTGAACTGTTGGACGGTAAACAGCTTTATCACCATCCCAAACAGTTAAGTGATCACTAATTGTGAATGCCTCACCATGGCGAATAACCATGCCAGTAGTTTCCATCTTTGGAACCCAAGAGCGAACCCAGGTTGTTGCACCAGGTTGGGCAATACAGATTTGATTTTTAGGTCCAGTTGGATGTTCATAAGCATTCACCGGCAAGGTTTTTTCATGTGTTCCCCAGCCAAGCTCAGCTGGCGCAATACCTTCTTCATAAAATCCTTCAACCGACCAGGTGTTCACAAACTCATTTAATAACTTAGGTTTATCAGATACTTGAGTATCACGCTCTGCAATATGAATTACTTTAACGCCAAGTTGTTGCGCTAGCACTGGAAAGTTCTCAGCAGCTAGTGCCTCTGAAACTTCCGCCGAAGCTTTTCCATCTTTAATTGCACGAGTTGCAATATCAAATAATGCTTTCTTGGTTAGGTGTGAAACTAATCCAGGATTTGCACCGTGCTCAACAATCGCAGTTGGTCCCTTGCCACCCCAAGTATCAGTTAACTTACGTAGTTTCATATGGCGCCAATAAAGCGTGCGCTCGGTTGGATTTCTACTTGCCCCTGCCGCGTATGGATCCCACTCTTCAATGGAGGTATTTAGGTAGATAACTCCGTGGTCATGTGCCCACTCAATAATTTCATTTGCATCAATATTCCATGCTAAATCTAAAAGAAAATCTCCAGCTGACAAATACTTTGATAAAAACTGATCCATATTTTCACGGGTCAATTGATCCTGAACGTATGTGGCACCGGCGGTGATTGCATCTGCAACCCGACTTCGGTTATCACGCATATCCGCGATCGTGATCTGTTTAGCATCGACAAGATGCTCAATTAAAAGTGGAAGGACACACTGTGATACTGAACCTGCACCTAAAACCAGAACTCGATTTGAAAAGCGTGCTGCCAATTAGGACCCCCTTTGATGACTGCTAACGGATTTAGCAACTGAAGATTAACCTATATTTTCCGCCCCAATTCCCACAGTAGGACGCCAGATTTACTTCGCTTAGCCTCATACATCGCCAAGTCTGCTTGTCGCAAATATTCACTGGCATCACCAGTTGGTTCGATTGGAGCTACGCCAATACTGACTCCTACTTTCACTTGTTCGCTACCAACTGAGATTGGGTAACTCAAAGTCGCTCGAATTGATTGCGCTAACTCATTAGCTTCTTTGAGTTCTATTTGTGCAAGGACGCCAAACTCATCCCCGCCAAGACGAGCAATCTGCGCTCCAGTTGGAAGCACCCTGGTAAATCTATTTGCCACCTGCTTAAGCAATTGATCGCCTGCCTCGTGACCTAAAGTGTCATTAATCTTTTTAAAACCATCTAGATCAAGTAAAAAGATATATCCATTCTTTGATTGATTAAGTTGCATTAAAAAATTACGCCGATTTGATAATCCAGTCAGTTCGTCTGTTCGAGCAAGTATTCGCTCCGTCCCAGCGGTATTTGCTTCTGTTAGTGCAAAACTCATTCGAATAAAAGCAAGTGCAATTGTGATGAATCCTGGCAGCAAGATAAAACTTGGAAAGTACCCAGGCTTTAATGCGGCAATCCCAAGTAAACAAGTGCTTGATATCAGTGCAATCGTTGCGCTATATGAGGAGATTTTGTCTGAGAATTTACTCTCTGGCGATAAATAGGAAAGTGACACTGAAAGTAGCAGCAGGCCCAAGATCCAGCCGTCATCTGAGAGTGAACCAAATTTATATGTTGAGTTAAGCGATGACCAAATAAAAAATAGATCTGATATTGCAAAAGATAATAAGCCGCCAGATAACAGTAAAGAGCGCATAGTGAGTGGCGTTAGTAAAACGTAAACAAGTACTAATGCCAATAAAACTATGTCACCTATTGGGTAAAGTATGGAAATAAAGACTGATAGTGCCGATCCTTCAAAACTTATCATCGCCGGTTTTAATAAAAATGCTGATAAAACACTGGTAAAGCCAACGGCGATAATTACTGAATCCAACAATTCAAGAGCTGATATCGATCTTTTGTGGGTAAAGCTTCTGACCACTCCTAAAAAAATTAGGGGATAAAAGAGTGAATAACAGATATCGGAGGCACTTTCTGGGATTTTCAATTCAAAAAAAGAGTTCCAGGTGGAAAAAAACGAACCCATACTCCATATTGAACAAGCAGTTCCAATAGTTATTGCAGATATACGGTCTGTAATAACTGGTGCATTAAATGCAATTAGCGCAGCAAGGAGTCCGACAACGTTAAATCCAATTAAGTCAACTAAAATGTTTGGCGCAGGAAAAACTAAGCGAGCTATCAGGTGAGTAATGAGAATTCCTGCTGTAATCCACTTTAGGATGGTGTATCTTTGCTTACCCTGCATAGTTAATAATAAAATAGCTAAGCCAAATTTAAAAGAGTTTTGAAAGGAAGCAATGCCTCTACTTTCTAGACGAAACTTCATTTGCGGTAGCGCTGCTCTGGCCGCAATGGCTACCGTTCCAGCCGTAGCGGCAACAGGAATTAAAACATTATCAAATGGTAAAACTGAAATAGATTTGGCAACCAATACCTCCCTTGCCTCTGTTGGGGCTGTAGTTGAGTTAGATATCAAAAAATATGGAAAAGTGGCGGTAGTTCGTACATCTAAATCAGTTAATGGATTTTCAGTAATTAATCTGTCTTGTCCTCACGCGGGGGTAATTGTTAAGCAAAGTAATGGTGGTTGGGTGTGCCCACCTCCACGCGGTCATAGTTCAGAGTTTGCACTCAATGGAAATTTAAAGGTTGGACCAGCAGCCTCTGCTTTGAAACCAATCAAATTTACTGCGACAGCGAAGAAATTAACAATTAACTAACGTTGCTTGCGCCTTACATTTACTCCAGCTTTACGAACAATTGGTCGTGGTGCCATCCTCGCAATAGTGCTTAAAATTAAGTATTGCCAACCCGGAATACAAATTGCTTTACCTACTTTTGCATCTTTCCAAGACTTTGTAACAACCTGATCGGTGCTTAACCACATAAATTTAGGTAACCCGGTCATGCGCATTTTTCCTCTTTGATGAAACTCTGTTCTAGTAAAACCAGGACATAGGGCACTTACTTTTACATTTGTTCGCTTTAATTCAGTATTCAAGTATTCTGAAAACACAGTTAAATAAGATTTAGCGGCGCTATACGTACCACCGGCAATCCAGCTTGCAACACTGCTTACATTTACGATTACACCGCTGTCCCGCTTGAGCATTTGGGGAAGTACTGCGTGGGTTAGCCTCATTGGCGCAGTAACTAAAACATCAAGTAGTTCTTGCTCCTTTTTGATTTCACTATCGGTAAAGCTTTGTTTAATTCCAAATCCAGCATTGTTTATTAACACTTCAATTGGCTTGAATTTGCTTGATAAGCGTTTTTCAACCTTTAATAATTGAGCTGGCTTGGTTAAATCAGCCTGCAGCGTTTCAACCTTGATCTTGTGGGCTTTACTTAACTCTTTTGCATATGCATGCAATCTAGGAAGATCTCTAGCGACGAGAACTAGATCAAATCTTTCTTTTGCAAGTAATTTTGCATAAGTAGCACCGATACCAGAAGTTGCTCCAGTAACTAGCGCGGTGGCCATTACTTAATAATCCCCGATGTGTCTTCATCACGGATATTCCATGAAGTTCCATACTCTTCTAATAAGTCTAGGAACGGCTTGGATTCAAACCACTCTGGACCATTAACGCCAAGTGGTTTCCAAATACCTTTTTGGATTAATTCCATCGCAATTACTGGGTTAATTGCTGTCTGCCAAACAACTGCTTGGTCACCGTACTCCTTCATTGACCATGCATTATCAATTACATTATAAATATAACAAGCCTTTGGGTTTCCTTGTTTATCTAAACCTTTTATTAATGCCCCAGCACAGGTTTTACCATGCATGCGCTCACCTAAAGTTCCAGGATCTGGTAGTGAAGCTGTAAGTAGATCGCGAGGAGAAACACTCACACCTTGCACGTCTACTGTTTCTTTTCTATCCATGCCTAACATGTTGATTGTTTTTAAGATTGTGATGAACTCAGCACCTAAGCCGTATTTAAAGTTAACTTTTTTTGCATCAATCTTTTGTGGAATTAGGACTACCTCTTCGTGCTCCACGTTTACGCACTCAACAGGTCCAATGCCCTCTGGGAAATCAAATATCTCAAGCTCTGAGAATGGTGTTGTTGTGTACCAACCGCGACCATCTTCCCAAACCAAAGGTGGATTTAAGCACTCTTCAATTGTGGTCCAAATCGAAAATGATGGCGCAAAGTCATATCCTTCAACTCTCAGGTTCGAACCGTCCAAAATTGTGCAGGAATCAATCCGGCTGAATAAATGTTCGCTTGCGTATTTAGCAAAAATATCACTCATACCTGGTTCAACACCCATACCGATTAAGGCATAGATCTTTCGCTCATCCCAGTTAAAGTCACGAGCAAATTGCTCATCACCTAACTTCACACCAGTTTCGGTGTATGGATAGTGAGGGTGCTTACGAGAAAGTGACATCGCCATATCAATGTAATTAGTATTTTCAATCTCACATGCTAAAAATATTGGCATAACAAAACGTGGATCAACTGCGTTAATTACAACATCCACATCGGCTTTGCGGATTAACTCTCGGACATCTTCAAGTTCAGCAGCATTAACCATCGCTGCAGAAAAACGAGGATCTTTAAGGCGGGCGACAGCCTCTTCAGCTCTTGCAAGGGTGCGGTCAGCTATCACCATAGATTCAATAAATGAACGACGTGATGCGATATTAGCTATCGCTCTACCAACTCCACCGGCGCCTATAACGAGGGCCTTCATGATTTCAACTCCAAACGAATTAATGCGAGTCTAGCCGAACGGTAATTTAATACCAAATCTACGCATGTTTAATCAATTGTTTTCTATTATTAATGAATTAAATTAGAATTAACCTATTAAAGAAATTTAAAAATTAAATATTGTCCCCGTAGCTCAGTGGATAGAGCAACCGCCTCCTAAGCGGTAGGTCGCAGGTTCAACTCCCGCCGGGGACGCAAACTAATTAATTAATGATTAATTGTAAAACGTTTCATTGCTTTTGGTGCCCACCAATTACGTTCACCAAACAAACGCATGAGTGCTGGCACTAGTAAAGCTCTTACTAATGATGCATCAAGCAAGATTGCAAATGCCACACCAAACCCAAGCATCTTTATTGATGTCACTCCGCTTAACATAAAAGATGAGAAGACGATTGCAAGTAAACCAGCAGCAGCCGTAATAATTCTGGCCGAACGTTGTAACCCAGTGGCCACAGATTCAATATTTGATCTACCTGCGTCGTGCTCCTCTTTAATTCTAGAAAGTAGGAATACCTCATAATCCATAGATAAACCAAATGCGACAACAGCAACCAAGATAATTGATCCGGTATCTACCGACCCAGTTACAGTGAAGTCACCAACTAGCCACTTCAAATGTCCATCAACAAATATCCATGTGATTGCACCCATGGTTGCAGCTAGCGAGAGGATATTTAAAATTATCGCTTTTATTGGCAAGATAATAGAGCCAGTGAAAATAAACAAAAGCACTAAGACACCAATTGCAATCCATAGAAGTGCCCATGGCATCGTCTTCGCAATTCCTATTTGTGTATCTGCGTAATCAGCAGCAACTCCACCAATTAAAGTACCTTCAGGTGCTCTAATTTTTCTAATCTCTTTAATTAAAGCTTCAGCTGCTGGAGTTCTAGGTGCCATCGAATGTATTGCTGTAACTCGAACATCATCACCTGCAA
>Ga0209400_1004226_pt1 | contig 10214 bp, 13 predicted proteins | sample M_130807_EF_Meta_FD_187313 | JGI IMG/M metagenome (GOLD analysis project Ga0209400, IMG submission 187313) | Freshwater microbial communities from Lake Montjoie, Canada to study carbon cycling - M_130807_EF_MetaG (SPAdes) (version 2) | ecosystem: Environmental > Aquatic > Freshwater > Lake... | reverse complement strand
TACGTTGATTATCTTGTTTCTGCTTTTCATCGTCGTATTAGCCCGCGCCTAACACCAGAGGAGCGTCTACAGCGCCTAGTTGATGAGTCTTACCCTCACCTTAACGATGATGAACGGTCAGCTATTGTAACGCTTGTTACTCTCCGCTTTGCGACCTTAACCGTCAGTCGGAAGGTTGCACATCACAGCATGAAGACGCGCTCTATGGACTAGAGAACCATCTTCAGTATTTTTGGCGCATCAGGAAGAGCTAATGCTTCATATGGTAATTCATTGAACATATTAATAATTCCCTCTCCATAATTTTCAGCCGTTGTTATGGGGTCAGTCTTATTCATGTAATAATTTGCACCAACCCTTATTCTGTTAATTCCTTGTGTAATAATATAAACAATAAGGAGTGCATTTGCTTTATCATAGTTTCTAAATGCTTTTTTTACACGCGCTCTTGACTTACCAGCTTGATAGCGTATTTGAACAATGTTTGACCAAGCCTCCTCACCTCTGAAAGTAGTTATAACTTGATAATTCGGCTTATTATAGTAAGCTAATATTCGCGCTTCATTCACATCAGACATTTATAATATCTGTTGTTAAATAGATTAAATCATATTTCTATTCTTTTTTCTGAATAGATGAATTTTCAGGAGCAGAAAGCACTGGGTCCAATTTTATAATACCAGGAACAACGCCATAAACTCTCCAGTTATTGAATTGGCGCTTGTAATGCTCATCGATTGTATCAATCATGTGCTCTAACCAAGGTAGAACCTTCTCCTTAATGGCACCGTGGCGCACTATGTACGCGTGTGTGCCCCAATTGCCGCCGCCAGGTCCTGGTTTGTACTTTAAGCGCATGATGTTATTGCCTATGCTATAGCCAACGGGGTTTACCATATCTAAATATACTAAATCCCAGTCCATGGGGATGTTTTTATATGTGTTGGACCACTCATCCCCCTCTTTTAAGAAATTTTTAGGGATTGTAACATCGTCCTCAAGTATCAAATGCCCATAATGTTCTGGTACATCAAGATTGCTTAGGCGCTCCATCAAGGTTTTGTGTGATAAAAAGCATCCCACGACGCCCTGATTGCGCAAGTCATTTCCCTGCTCTGAATAAGGTCCCTTGCCTGAACGAGTCATTGCATATCCTACGCCCATAAGAGCCATCTCATTCTGCGTAAGCTCTTTGCCATTAACCGCCGGCCATCTTTCTACCGGGGGTGTAATGTCGCTTGTTGCAGCCTTTATATTGTTCCAGCGGTCAGCATCTTTCTCCAGATTAATTACGTGAATAGTTTGAATATTAGGTCTGTACTTAATTGAATATAGCTTAACCAGATACATTGTTATCAGGGCAAGTATATATACGCAGATTACAATAAGCGTTTGCTTATGCAAAGATTTAATCATTCTATTCTTATAAATAGAATAAAATAACAATCACTTAAATGTACTGGGACCTATTGTAGTAGTATGTTTGAATCATTTAAACAGGTTGTTGATTTCTATTCCAAGGGGGAAGCCGATAGACATGAAGTTATCTACAAAACTTTTGATGAAAATACAAAGGCTCTAGCTCCGAACTTATTTAAGGCGTTTAATGCGGGTGATGGCTTTGGCGAAGACGCATTTTGTTGGAACTGGCAGCTTCTTGTTAGCGAAATGCCTTCATCATTTAAATTCCTAGAAATCGGCGTTTATAAGGGACGGACGCTTGGAGTTATTCAAATGCTGGCAAACTCTATGAAGAAATCCTGTGAAATTTACGGAGTTACGCCTTTGACTAATTTAGGCGATAAGTATAGTCGTTACGACGATGAAAATTACTCATATGCCTTATTTATGAATCTTAATAAGATGGGCGTTGAAATTGATAATATTAACATTATTAAGGGACTGTCAACAGATTTTGCTGCCATGAATGAGGCAAATGCAACAGGTCCATATGATATTGTGTATATAGATGGCTGTCACGATTACGAAGTCGTGTGCAAAGATATTGAAAATTATCTACCTATGCTTAAATCTGGTGGCTACTTGGTTATGGACGATGCTGCGCTTTTCTTGGAAAAACCATATGGTCGCTTTCTAGGTCATAAGGACGTTTGCCAAGCAATCAAAGATAAGATTGATGGACGCGGCGATTTGAAGCATGTCTTTGCTGTCGGTCATAACCGCGTTTGGGTTAAAAATTGATGCGCTTCCTGGACCTAGTTGATTATCAAAAGCAACCCAAAAATGTCAGCACGCCGTATTCTAAAGGAGATTTCTGATTTGCGTAAGGATGCCCCTGAGAACTGTAGCGCTGGTCCGCGTGACGACGGCGACGTTTATACTTGGGACGCCATGATTGTTGGTCCAAGTGACAGCCCCTACGCAGGAGGGATTTTCAATATGGAGATTCACTTCCCCAGTGACTATCCCTTCAAGCCACCGAAGGTAGTATTTAAGACAAAGATTTACCACCCCAATGTGAGCGCGCACGGTGCAATCTGCCTGGATATTCTAAAGGACCAGTGGTCCCCTGCGCTGACGGTTGGTAAGGTTCTACTTAGCATCTGCAGTCTGCTAACGGATGCGAATCCCAAGGACCCGCTGATGCCTGAGATTGCCGATATGTTTATTCGCGACCGCGCCACATTTGATGAGACTGCGCGTGAGTGGACGCGTCGTTTTGCTACCGGTTAATTATATAAATTCTCAAAAAGTTGAAGATTTTTTCAGTATTTATACAGTGTATTAAAAATGGACTCTATTGTCACCTGGCAAACTACTGAGTTAACGTATGTGTGTTGTCTGAATCCGCGCGGCAGACGCCGTTACGGCTCATTAAAAGAGTTGTTAGACACTGGTCAGTATAGCGTTTCTACTGTGGGTCTAATAGACGGCAGCAACGTTGTAATGGGCGATAAACGCTTATCACGCCATTACAAGTCTATATTTGACTTTCGTTTTAACAAGGACTCTCTTATTATGGCTTTGAAACAGCTTGTTCCCCAAGAGTATGAACCCTATGTAAAATGGATTGACACTAATCAGGCGTTTGATGTTGTAGAATATACTACTGGTGGATTCTTCGTTTCTCACAAAGATGCCAAGCATAATAAGCGACACTATGCAACTCTATTAATATTTCCTCCCGCGTTCGATGATTTTGCGCATACAGGTGGTGAACTTATCATAACCAAACAAGATGGCACTCAGTTTATCTTTGAAAGTAGTAGAAATAATCAGTGGACATTTATTGCCTTTCCTACCCACCTTCTTCATGAGTGCAGGATTGTTCATTCTGGACGCCGCGTAGTTCTTAAAACTGAGCTTTATTATTCAACTAATTTTAGACCCATTTACGAAGAGATTATTCATAACGATTATACAATAGTTGATGGTCATCGTAATTATATAGAGGAAGAGAAGATAATCCCCGTTTATGACATTGGCATTAATACTCAAATTAAAATGTCCCCTTTATAGATATGCCCGGCTGCCAATATTTTATAGCCAACACATTCGCCCATCTTATGGGCGCTGTTCTAGTAACGGGAATTAGCACGGAAAACCCGCTAGTAACTGACCTAGAAAAGAAGCCGATGACGCACATTACAATGTTTTTATTAACGCTTGTGTTGCTTTTTGCCATTTTATATATGGAAGTTGGACCTATTAAGTATATTGTCTTTGCACTTTTTTGCATATTACTTGGTCAAAACATGTCAGGCTTTGTAAAAAGACTAAAACAAGAGAACCTATTATCTAATACACTTATCATTGTTGGAACAATATTTTTGTCGATGACTGCAATTGGTATTATTGATAAGCAGAACATGCTTGACTGGGGTGTGTACTTATCAGCTGCTCTATTTGGTCTAATCATTGCTATGATATTTACCGCTTTTACTACAAAAACAAAGGAGGACGCCGATACAGCCCACCTTTGGTTTAGCAGATTTATCTTAATTCTTTTTACTTTATATATCGGTTTTGATGTGCAGGTTCTAAAAGAGAACGCGAAACTATGCCGGTCCAATCCAGACTACGTTAACGAATCCATAAACCTCTATTTGGATATTGTCAATCTATTTATTGGCGCTGGAGGTTCTCAAGAATAATTACGTCCCTTCGCTAATAGAATTACGAAGGATTTCATAACGCACAGATTTGTACATAACACATAGCCCGCACAAAAGGGCTATTCCTAGACATAAGCTAATTGCGGCTATTGCTAATGCTTCATCTGTGTCCATTTTTCGGCGCACTACTCTCACCCTATTATTTTCTTCATTTTTTAGGTTATTTATAAAAACTAAAAATTGATGTTTCTGTTGCTTCTATAGGCTTTTTAAAAATCACAATGTTCAAGAATAAGAAGGACTTACAGAAGATTTGGGCTGCAATAGAGCCTAATTTTCTATTACGATTGCCGAAAGGTATCATTATGACAGACCAAGAATGCTCTATAGGCTGGGACAGAGAGACATACATTGCCGTTCAGCTCAACAATAAGTGGATATTCTTTATATTTACTTATAATGATGATGGCTTGGAAATCACGATATACAGTCACGAACAGTTGCCTGTCCATATGATGGAGCTAGCAGTTATTGTCAAAAATACTATGGTTCATATGCTATTTCCTAAGGAAGTCAAGAAAGCCAAAGCCAGCAAAGCAGAGTAATTAACGACCTGCGTTGTAGTGAATAAAAGGGGTTCCAGCCGCTTTTTTCGCATTGATTTCCTCTCCTGAACATTTGTATGTGTTCATTACAAGCTTTTGTTCTACATCTAGCACAATAGAGTAACGCTTCGTTACGTAAGCACGCGTGTAATACTCCTGCTCATTGATGCCATTAAGTTCAAATACACGCTCATCCAGTAGTCTAGCCATTTCACCAGCCTCAGCCACGTAGAAGCCTGCATTCAAATACTTGAAGTCTGTGGCAGAGTTGGATATGCTCTCAATCTTGTATCGGATAGACTCCAGGTCACCAGGCCAGAGATTCTTCTCAGAACCAAAAACAATCTTTGCGTTAAAAGAATCGTATTGAGCCATGAAACTTGCCAGGTCAAAGTTATTCATATCTGTCAAGTCGGTATTCATAAATACCATGATGTCAGTTGGGTTCAGCTTTCTGCTAACATCCATTGCCAAGCCAAGATTTCCATTGCAGATTTGCTTATTTACCGTCAAGTTTGGCATCTCATTGTTTGAGCTGCGCACAAAGAATATACGACGATTACCTAGCGTGTAGGGTTGGAGGCGACTAAGCTTGTAGAGGCTTGATGTTGTAGATTCAATCACGTTGCTTAGACGATAGACCTTCTGGAATAGCGCCTTGCAGCGATTTACCATTGCCTGACAGGCTTCCTGATTGGCTTCGCACCACTCAAACTTCTCCTGGATATCGCTGAAATCTTCAGCAACCGGTACATAGTGCATCCAGGGCTGGTACTCAGAATAGAACCACTGTGACCAGGCGCTATCAGACTTCAGGATTACAGAGCCGGAATTTAGCTTCCATGCAGTAGCATCCCATGTACTAGCATTTCCATCAATGTCTAGAATATACTTGTATCCAATCATATCCTTGCGATTAATCCACTCAGGGGCTACAATATAGTCCTTTCCTGTGCTAAATGTCTTGAAATACTCCCGCGGTGACATATCAATATCCTGGCGCTTAATGAAGTTGTGCTTCTTGCCGCGGGGCTGTGAACCAAATACAATCTGGTTCTTCTTCTGATTGAAGGGAATGCCAAGGTGAATGGAGCGGTACTCATTATAGCGGTTAAGATAGAAGAAATAACGGTCAGGTACGTTAATTGCGTTTGTCATCCCAATCTGATTGGATTGTCCCAAGACATATTCATCCTTGTGAAACTTTGCGTACTCATTAGGGTTCTCTAGCTTGACCTCATGCTGATTTGCCATCTCATACTCCGTAATTTGCCGCGGCTGGTTACGCGTAGATAGATAGTGATTCTCCATATAGCCATCAAAGGCGCAAATCAGAAAGTAGAACTCCCGTAAGACGTTCTTTGTTAAACCTACTGAAACAATGTGCTTGATAGATAATTCAATCATGTATAGGTATTCATTTGACTCACTATAGATATAGACGCATCCCTTACGCGCACCAACGGCGAAAATATTCTTAGGCAAAACTACAATATCTGTGCTAAACAACTTATTGAATAATGACCGGCTGATGTACTGAGGCTCTGGGTAGCTCTGAAGATTGTATGGTTGCAAGGCTTCTACGGGCTGGTCACTACGCTCCAAATCAAAATCTGTGGTTTGCGTTACACGCTTCTCCTGCTCCTTTGATGAGCCAATGACAACTGTGTCTGTGCGTCCGCTTGTTGTGTATGACACAAACACCTTCAATCCCTCTGTCCAGCCCTCACCACTTGAATCTAGGCGCTTAACAATAACTGTATAGGAACGATTATCAACGTATTCAGTTGTTACAGAAAAGTCCTTTCGACCGCTGTAATTTGCAATATCTATTTCTATGTTAGCAACAGACATGCTATAAATAATTTATATAGGGTGTGGAGCTTTATACCGCTTTCCAGCTTGTTGACGCGTTAACAATTAATATATATTCTTCCGGTAATATATACCAAATGAACACTCCCATCGATGACATTGTAAAGGAGACGAAGGCTGCTTTTGTTATTGCCAAGAGTGACGGAGTTCTTGACGTTGCAGAAGTCATTAGCATCGCGGTTGAATTATCTCAGAAGTTGCAAAAATTAGCCAATCTTTCTGGGAGTGAAAAGAAGTCCCTGCTTTTGCACGTTCTTAAGAAAGGACTTGATACATCTGGCGGTCTTGAGTCTTTGCCAGGTTTTGCATCAGCTTCTGCTGAACAAAGACAGGCTATGGAAGACCAACTTTTAACTGCTGCCTCTACAGCGATTGATGCAATCGTTGCAGCTGCCTCAGGTAAGCTTGATTTAAGAAAGCCTTCTAGCTGGAAGGCGTGTTTGCCATTATGCTTGTCCGCGGCTCAAGTTGTATTGCCAGCCAAGGACCAAGCCTACCTCAAGGAGGCGTCCAAATTCGCGGATAAGTTGATTGAAAAAGGCGACGGAGTCACCACAGAAGATGTTGTCACAGCCGTCCTTGAATCTGCACCTGTCAAGGAGGCTGTTGCAGCTGCTGCTCCTGCGGTTGCTGCTGTTGTTGCTGCTGCTCCTGCAGCTGTTGCTCCCGTAGTTGCTGCAGCTGTTGCTTCTATACCTGGTTCCGTTCAAAGTGAGAAGAAACCCAGCGTTACTGATAAAAAGAAGTAAACTTCATTTTTAACCAGTTATCAAGCGTCTCCACAAATTTTGTAGGTATGAAACCGTGCCCCAAGCCACCATAGAATATATAGTACGAATATTCCGCAAAATCATTTACTATTCCATCATCATATGCTGGATTACTAAATACCCAAATCTTAATTTTACAGATGGGTTCGCCATGTATCTTTGCAAAGTCCGAAAGCGGATTTTCAGTATGGATAGGAAACCAACCTAAATCGTCATCGAACCCAATATACTTAACTTCCTTAAACTTTTCATATATCATTTTCTGTAGTTCATCTTCGTATCGTTTATAGACAGTATAGTTCATTATTTATTTGTACTTAATTTTTTCTTAAGCCTGTATTACAGACATAAGAAAAAGACATGGAGGAACCAGGGAATCGAACCCTGGACTTCAAAGACCCAAACTTTGAATCATACCACTAGACCAGTTCCTCTCCACCTACTATTGATGAATTTGTTGATTGTTCATTTTTTGATTACTATTTACTAAAAACCTGGAGTTTTTGGGTCCATTATTTCTTTTTTAACAAAATTAAGTATTCCTTTGTCTCATACATATCAACTTTCTCTACGCTGATAAGCTGACTCATCAAGTGACGTTTGTAGTTTATTTCTTCGACATGGATTGGACCAAACTTACGACATAACTGAATTAGGTCATTAATTGGAACAATTGATTCATTACTGTAACTAATCAAAACATATCTTACCGGTAGCCGTTCAATTAAATTCTTAAAAGCTGATAGCGCTTTTAACTTGGAATTCCATGGACTTGACATTGTATCATCATATTCATCAGATGACGTAATTCTATCAATGCGTCTGTGTGTTTTCAAACCCACCTCAGGTTTATCCCAACGGGCTATGGAGTCCCAGATATGATAATATGAAAAATAGGTGTGACTACTATAAGGCGGGTCTAAATACGCCAGGTCAGCTGATTCATACGGTATATTTAAGCAGTCGCCGACAATATGTTTTGTGTGCGGGTTTGGCTTTACCTGGGCGACTTTTGGCAGTACTAAATTAAGGTCCTTGTGCGACCGAATGCACCATTTCTTCAGATATGCCTGTTGAATTCCAACAGTGTTGTCGACTTTATCCAAGGCAAAAATCAGTGAAGATACAAGGGTAGCGCGCTCCTGTTCGTTTATCTTACCCTGTTTGAATTCTTTTTCTATCTCATCGCGAATAGCATCCGCTTTTCTGCCATTCTTAGGTTGCCAGACGCGCACGACTGTGCCATCTTCAGATTCAACATCACAGTAATTTTTTGTTAGCCAACCAGTTTTTGGTCTTATTTTATTTAGTTTTTCTATTAGTGGTTCTAGTTGCTTATTATTATTGCTGCTTAAAAACGTTTTTGCATACATTTCTGATGCCCATGAAAGGTCGCTTGTGACGGTATCCCATCCCTGCTGTCTAAAGGCTTGCGCAACCCGTGTAGTACCTGTAAATACATCTAGTACCTTGGGTTTGCGTCCGGGTGGTATTGGAACATACTTGTTGACGACCGCCAATATAGGTTCTAATAAATTTGATTTACTGCCTATATATTTGATTCCTGAAGTCTCCATCCAGGCGACTATCCTTATAGGTTGGTGCGCATTTAAATGGTTCACGGCTTACTTCTTCACGTTTTCATAATAATTAACCACGGTGGCGGCGAATAAGAATCCACCAATGTAGAATAGGAACCAAGGGAACTCGGGCGCGTTAATGCAGAAAGCATTACCCTCATGGGCATCCGATTTAAATATAGACCATCTGAAGGTGCATCGCGTGCCTAATAATCCTACTGCTGTTTCTTCTATATGTCTTGACGGCTTAGGGAATATACAGCCCCATAAAGGCACCACTAAAAGTGTAAAAATCAAAAATAGAAATAACAATGCGGCGCCAGTGCCAAGAATTATATACCCTGTTGCCGCTGTTTCTAACTTATCAAACGCCTGTGTTGTGAAGCCTGATACGGGTGTCTTTTTTATATTTAAGTCTAGTCCTTTCGGAAATAGGGCTTTTGAAAGCTGCTCCATGCGGCTTTTTAACGGATGGTCTGTCATCCTCTTCCTATTTTAGTCTATTTTTATCGGTGGTCAAAAATTGAAAGCCGCTTGTTCACCATTTTATTTATTAAACAAAATGACGGACCTATATCTCTGCGTGCCCAATGATTCTAGCTACTATATGTACTGCGACCTGGCGTACAAGCACAATGAGCGTGACCCAGGGGAGCGTGATTCTGGCTTTGACGTGTATTGTGACGCGGAGGTCTATATGAACCGCGGTGACACTGCGTTTCTGAAGTTTGGCATTACGGCAGCTTGCGCTGTAAAGGACCGTGGTCTTATTAAGGAGCCGCGTGCCTATTGGCTGATGCCGCGTTCAAGCATTAGCAAGACACCCTTTGTCTGCGCGAACTCTATGGGTCTGATTGATTCGGGTTACCGCGGTCCGCTGATGGGGGCTATTAAGATGCTGTTCGGTGACAATCTTGAGACCATTAAGCAGGGGACACGCCTGTTCCAGATTGTTTCTGGGTCAGCCAAGCCTTGGCGGCGCATTGTTGTTGTGCGTACCGTTGATGAGTTTCCTAAGCCTGGGTCGGAGCGCGGGTCAGGTGGTTTTGGCTCAACTGGTGTAGGATACGGCACAACTGCTCCCTTCTCTCCCCCAGCAGTATTTAGTACTGGTACTGGCTCTGGCGCCACCGTAGGTGCAGGTTATGGTTGCGGACCTTCTTGTGCTTCTGGTTGTGGCGCGCGCCCTACTGCCGCAGGCACTGGTTATGGCTCTGGCTCTGGCTCTGGCTCTGGCTCTGGCTCTGGCTCTGGCTCTGGCTCTGGCTATGGTACTACCGCAGGTGCTGGCTCTGGCTATGGTACTAC
>Ga0209400_1004225_pt1 | contig 10215 bp, 11 predicted proteins | sample M_130807_EF_Meta_FD_187313 | JGI IMG/M metagenome (GOLD analysis project Ga0209400, IMG submission 187313) | Freshwater microbial communities from Lake Montjoie, Canada to study carbon cycling - M_130807_EF_MetaG (SPAdes) (version 2) | ecosystem: Environmental > Aquatic > Freshwater > Lake... | reverse complement strand
ATAAAGAACGCTTGGTCATGGCTCTACAAGATCCTGACGCCCACATAGTAGTTACAGTAGGTCCCGCAGGTACGGGCAAAACTTATCTAGCCATGCAGGCGGCCGTTAAGGCACTGAAGGAAGGTGATTGTGATAAGATCGTAATGACACGCCCAGCAGTGGGTGTGGAGGGAGAAAGTCATGGTTTCCTCCCGGGCAATCTAGTTGCCAAAATGGAACCGTGGACTCGTCCACTATTAGACGTCATGCGCGAATATTATCGTGCCCAGGACATTGTAGCCCTTATAGAAGATCAGGTTGTGGAGATTGCGCCTCTGGCATACATGCGCGGCCGAACCTTTAAAAACTCATGGATTATTGCTGACGAAATGCAAAATGCTACACCAGCACAGGTCAAGATGTTGATGACTCGAATAGGGACGAATTCAAAGATAGTGATCACAGGAGATGTGGAGCAGGCCGACCGACATAGCGGAGACAACGGCTTGCTGGATCTATGTGAACGCTTGCAGAGCATGCCTGTTGAAGGTATCTCTGTTTGTGCTCTAGAAGCCCGGGACGTCCAGCGTCACCGGATCATTGGGTCAGTGTTGAAACTCTACGCAGTTTAGGAGGTGATAATTTCGTAGATTTCCCGCCAATTTTTTACTATGGGATACGGACATTCATGATTCATGTTGTGTCCGTGTTCTACTAGTATACTTTGCAAGCCCAGAGCATGACCAACATCAGCGTTCTCGGGCTTGTCTTCTATCCAGTAACAACCTGAGTCTTTGTACTCGCTCAAGGCCGTATGCTTGTCTGCGCCGGTATCCAAACACACGATTCTTTCAAATGCGGTTTTACCAAACAGTTTGCGTAGATTCATTTCACGCAGTCGACCTGCGTTGACGTCTAGACTTAAACTTGTGATGCAGTGGAACACATAGCCGTGTTCTTCATGCAGGCGTTTGACATAGAACATGGCATCACGCAAGGGAGGTAAGAATCCAATAGCAGCCGATTCGTTAAAAATTTTAATTAATTTACGACCTTGATCTTTAGAGATTCCATATCGATCACCGATATCGTATATGAATTCGTATCCAGGTTGTTTTTCATGTCCGTGTTCTTCCATCCAGACTGAGAAAGCATATTCCCAGTCTAATAGCACACCATCTGCATCAACCAGCAGTGTTTTCTGCAGGTTGTTCCTGGGGGGCAGTTTGATCAGGTTTGACAATTTCGTATCCGTTCTCTTTGAATAACCGTGTTATGGTCGATTCGTAGTGTTGGTGGTAGTATTCCACAATGCGGTTAAAGTCTCTAGGAACTGTTACACCGCTCATGCTACATTTTAACACAGAGAGGGTTCGAAAGTCAAGTATTACATTTGCCGTTTGATAATCACGTGGTTTCAATCGGGTGGCCACAGCCATTACTTCGTCAATTTGGCCCGTGGCCTTCTGGTAGTAAGTTAGGATTAGGTATCTCATATTTCCTCATTATGCTTTTGTATGTATCTAGGTCAGCGGCCTTGGGCGCACAAAGTCCGCACACACATCTTTCCTTGGCACATTGAATTATTGGTTTGTTGGGATCACGTGCTTGCTCTAATATAAGTTGAGTGTTGCTTAAATTTCCAATAGGGCCAACTGTGCCATCAAAGTTCATTTTGCAATCTTTGTTGACATAAACTTCGCCGTTGATCTGTTTCACAAACAAGAAAAACTGATCAACACTACAATACCATCCGGGAAACTTGTTGGCAACAAACGTTTGTGGATCCTGGCGATTTTGATCTACGCATAGTTTGCGGCCGCCGCAACAGGCACGACCGGTGTCGGCAAGATCTACAGCGTCATTGGCAAGCACAGCATGATTCAATGATTTGTTGTAAAGCCCTTCAAACCAAACAACCTGTTGAGTATTGTAATTGAACTGTGTTTTTTCAGGAGCATGGTCCAGTTGCTTGGGCAAATGACGAATGCCATGATCAGTTAACCAAGTGATCATGCTGGTGGCCTCAGCAAAACGATCAGGTTCAGAATGCATCAGTACCACACATTTGAGTCTCCGGCCGTTTTGTTTTATGGTCAACAAATTGTCTTTGAATTGTTGTTTTTGTTTGGCGGAACTTTCGGTGTGATAACTCACTGTGAACTCATCTATTAACGGAATTATTTTTTGTAATTTTTGATCGCTTATGATGGCATTGGTTGTGGTGGTCACAGTAAGATGCCAACGATCTTTATATGTCTGATATCGTTCATGCACTGCGTTTAGAATTGTCACAATGTCAGGATGATGCAGACTTTCCCCGCCGTACACATTCAATACCACGTAACGAATGCCTTTGATTTTGCGAGACATCTGCGTATCCGCATACTCAAACATGAAATCAATTGCTTTCAAGCAATCTTGAGTGTTGGGATGAGCAGTAGAGTTATCGTGGCCGCCATGCAGTCCTGTACCACAGTAACTACAATCCAAATTGCACTTCATTGTGAGTTCCCAATCCAACAGAAATGTGATTCTATTGTTGGGATCTACAGCAGGATCAAGCGATTTGGCCGAGTTCAATTAAGGTAGCACTCAAATTGATTTCTTGATCTGCCACCAAGGGCACATTGGCCGCACCGTTGCGAATGATCACAATGGCTTGATCCTGTTTTTGTTCATCCTTGGACCATAAATCCAAGTTGTCATACATCCAACGGAATATTTCTTCTGACTCTTCTGGTGTGGCGCTTTGACACAACAATGTTCTTGCCTGTTTAACTTGCCCCTGTTTGAACAAGTCCACACATTCTAGTTTCCAGTCTCTTGCACTCCTGTCAGCCGCACTGGGTGGAGCAAGTGTGCCTGATTGTGAGTTGGGTTGCAACAAGTTCAAACATTTGCGCAGATCTGGATATGTTGCTTTGACGTAAGTATCCAACACATCTAAATCAAACTCCACGCTTTCTGTGACCAACACAGTTGCGGCTCTGGCAGTGAACTCTGTATGATCTGTTTTGTTGATCTGAAATCCTTGACAGCGTGAGTGCAACGGAGGAATGATCTTTGAGGGATAGTTACAAGTGAGAATGAACCGTACTGTTTGGCTGTAGTCTTCCATCAAGTTACGTAGCGCAGGTTGTACTGAGTTGGGATTCATGTAGTCTGCTTCATCAATCAAGACCACTTTGAATCGGCCAAATGGCATGGTCTGACAGAATGAGATCAGTTTGTCTACCCATTCAACTTTACGTGCTTCTTTTGAACCATTGGCGTACATCACATCATATTCATCCACATCCAATTCGTTGATCAGCAGTTTGGCCAAGGTTGTTTTGCCTGTGCCTGCTGATCCACTCAACATTAGATGCGGGATTGACCCGTCCCGGATCCACTGTTGCACTTGCTCACGTTGTGAATCGTCTACAAACACATAACCGTCTACAGTATTAGGACGATATTTTTCAACCCATAGTTCTTTCATTCAGTGCCTTCCACATTTTTTGTTTGTCCTGTTCTTCTAACCACTCCGACTCACCCGCAAAGTCACTGGTGTTCCGTAGCATCTCGTCTACAGCAAATTTTACACGATACAAATCTTGTTTGCAAGGCCAATTGACAAAACCTGTCACATATGGATCATTTGCCCCGGCATACATTTTGCGACATTCGTTAATAACTTTATCAACGTTCCAATTGATAATCATGAGTGTTGCATATGGCTGGGCTTGGCTTCCACGTGAATGGCGCCAGAGAATGTTAAATCATCAGGCAGTTCGTCAGACGATAGCAGAATGTCTTTGGGATCAACTCTGCGCAAGGTGTGCTTGCCAGTTTCATCTTCCACATCAATTCCGCGTGTCCAACGACCATGCGCCACACATACCCAGTCGCCTACTTGCACATCCTTTTGTTCCGGACCCACAGCATACACTTGACCCCAGCGTGGACGAATGCCTGAACTCTTGCCGTTGTCACTGAGCAACACAATACCAGTGTTGGTAAAGCGTTCGGTGAATACCATCTCGCCTACGATGACCACATCATTGAGTGGTCGGATCTGATCACGATTGAAGCGGTGTGCTTCAAATGCAAGTTTGGTCATTGGGGGCCTTTGGTGGGTTGTGAGTGGGTTTGTTGCTGATATTGCTTGGTCACCTGCTCATTTCTGGTACGAATTACTTCGTCATTGTCATTGATCACATCACCACGTGCATTCACACGCATGTTGCCCACAGCACGAACCTTTTCGTTCTGCAAACGTAATGCACCCATGTCCACAGTTTTACCGTTGGCTGATCTGTATACTTCATTTGTCATAACTATCTCCTAAAACAATATTTAACGCAAGAACTCTTGTGCGTCTAAATCATAATACATTGAATCTATTCGGTGTACTCCCAACAAGTACAACACATAACTGGCCACGCTGGATCCACGCCCAACACCCCAAATCACGTGATTATTTTGCATGACGTCCACTAGATATTTTAGGTAACGTAGCAAATCAAACAAGCCACGTTCTTGATACAACAGCAATTCGTGTCCCACACGTTGTAGTTTTTCCGGTGTGTCACACATGGCAACCACATGTTCGGCAATGTCCAGGTCTTGATATTCTTTGGGCATGTGCCAGTTGCGTTGTTGTATGCTATCCCAGTCAGGTACACTGATATCGCTATTGTACGGGAATGTCCATAACACCAACTGTCCAGGATCTTCTAGCAGTTGAATTGCTGATTCAATATCTACTGTGTGATCAACTACACATTTCATCTGTGTAAGATCGCGACCCTGCATGATTAAATCACACAGATCAGTTTGATCAAGTATTATTTCCCCGTACTGATTACTTCTCATTTCGTGGAAAGTTTGCAAATACCACCGTGTTGGCGCTGACAGGTGCAGTAGTTTCGGGCCATTCTAGATTCATTTCATACCAACCAGTTGATGTTACTTTGACAACATTGCCTGGCTCAGGGTCATGTTCAATGCTTTCATGTTGCATGCTGGCCCGATGCCACCAACCATCCTCGGCAAATGGACCAGCGATGTCTTCTTCGTCATGTTGATACCAAACTGAGTCTCCCAGTGTGCTGGCGATATCCAGGCCGGCCACTGTCATACGTTCTTCCATCACAGCATTGAGTTTGTAGTATAACATCATGCCAATGATTTGGTCAACTGGTTCTTCGGGCAAAGTGGTAACATTGATACCCATCAACTGCATCATTTCGGCACGTTCCTGATTGGCTTGATTTATAAACACAGTGCTTTCTAGTGCTCCATGCACAAATGCCTTGGCTCGATCCAGGGCAATATTGGTACTGGCTGAATCTCGGGTCTTGGTCAGCAAGTTAAGACTTACTGAGTACCGGTTCATTTGCAGTTGATCTTCGTAGTAGACGCCTGCAAGAAATTCTAGGTCGTATTGTAGTCTAACGTTCATTTGATATTGATTTTGTTGTCAAAGTTGATGTGATTGATTTCTTCTTGTTTCTTGTAGGATTCTCGAAGTTTGTCTTGGTACTTGTTTCGAAAAGTTTCCAAAGCCATTCGTATTTGATCGCACAAATGACCATTGCCTGTTCCTGTGGCTATGTTGAGTTTGTTGGAGAGTTCGCTGACTCGGGCACTGAGTTCATCAATGGTCAAGTCATTTATGTCACCGATTAAAGGATGTTCCATGTTGCTAGTTTACACTAAAACATGCAGGTTGTCAAATGTTGGTTAACCGAACACGCAACCGTTGTTGCCAATACAGAACCATTTGGCATTGATGTATTGCAAAGTACAAGCATCGCCAATGGTGTCAAAAGTAATAGTTCCGGTGCCGCTTGACTTCCACCCTGCATTGGTCACAGTGATCACCATGTCGCCAGAGTCAGCATACATAGCAAACACTTTGATCTGCCCTGCATATCCTGCTGCCAAAGTGGCAGTTTCTGCAGCCGCAGTTGAGAAATATGATGTTGTCAGACTCAAGTTAGCAGCCGCAGTGGAGGCCAGGTCTTCGGAACTGGGCAGATAGATTGGATCCTGATTACGGTTCAAATCAACGATAGTAATAGTAGTTCCCCCATTAACCGTGGAGAAGCTAAACGTGTAAGTACCTGTGGTACTGAATGTGATTACTCTTGTGCTGGCCACATAGCCTTGCAGGTTTGCAACGCCAACTGATACTGCGGCGGGCAAGGTCAATGTATACGCGGTGTTGGTCACAGTAATCTGCAATGTAATCGAAGCCGCAACTGCCGGCGAAGCCGCAGGCCAATTGCTGAATGCTAGAGTAACTGATCCAGTTGGAGTTAGAGTTTGATACGAACCCGATTGCCAATTCAATGTAACTGTACCTGTTGTGGTTGTTTGCGCAATAACAGTTTGTGTGGACTGATTGGACTGATAATTGTACAACAATGATCCGCCCATGTCGTTGTCTAGTGTGGTTCCAGTAAGTGCTGATTTCAGCAGTACATTGTTCTGTAAATCAGTAATTTCGCCGGCTGCATAGCCAAAGTTTGTTCGGGTGTTGGTGAAGTTATCACGAAAACCTTGGGAGTTGTTGTCTTGTCCAGCGACTGGATATGCTCCGTCGATGTCATTTGGGTTGATTTGACTTGCCATTGTTTTTTGTCCTAGTTATACCAATATATTGGCTTTGGGAAATACCAGATATTTATCATCCCGATTGGTGGGATCGTACATATCAACTGGTTCGTTAAATGCCATACTTGCACCATCAAACGTGGTTTCAGTTGTGTTGGATGCTGGGACACCAATCCAGGACACAAGTGTGTAACCTGATGCTGGGCTGGTGGGATAATACAGTTGCTGACCTCCATATTGCCTTCCTCGGCTGATTTGAATGTATTGTGTTTCTGCAGTGAGTTGTGTAGGAGTAAGTGTTACTAGAGTGGTTACAGGGTCTACACTAATTGTGAATATAGACATTCTTGTGTTACCAAAGTTTGCAACCATGTTGCCTGTTGCGGTGGTTAGGCCGACATTGGTACCACCTTGAGTTTCACTCACAGTGAAGTAACCAGAGTTCACAATCATTGTGCCCGCGGCAGTTGACAAAGTAACAAAGGTGCCGCCTTGCGTTAATGAAATTTTAAATGATGTTGGGGATATTTTGGTCACATAATACTGTTGAATAGCATTACTGGCAGTGAATCGATTGACCCCGCCAAATGTGGTGCCAGTGAACCACACCACGTCATTGGTATTTAGATATGTAGCATCAGCACAGGTTATTAAATTTGTGCCAGATGTGGTAGCAGTACAGGTGGTATGAATCACATCAGTCACATAGTATATTTGGGTAAGCCCATTGCTGCCATTAGCATCAACTCCGCCAAAAACTTCACCTGTAAACCATATGGGGTCATTTACTTGCATGCCCACAGTGCCTGTGGTGGCCAGGGTCTTGACATGATCAGTAGATGCATCGGTGCTGATACAAGTGTAAGAGTATCCGCCTGGTACAGTGTAACTCTCATCAAAATATTCGCCAGTGGTTTCAGGACTATATACCGTACCATAAAGATTGGTGTAATCTTGCCAGGCTTCGTCAGGTGTGTTGTAATCATTGTAGTATTCTTGTTTGGCAAAAACTATAGTATTACCGTCAATGCCTGACAATGGTCCATCTAGTCCGCCCATGTCAGCAATAGCAGCCACGGTGCGATTGTTAACATCGGTATAGGCCAAACGTGTGGCTATGTCCACATAGCCAGCAAATGGCAATTGTCCTGAACCGTATCTGTCAAATGTTGTCAAACTAGGAGTAGGAGTCCAGTTTTGTGTTGTGGTGTCCCAGTTGCGACTCAGTGTGCGATCTAGTACATAGCGATCAACTTTGAAATCTACTGCATTTAAGTTTCCTGCAAACTGTGTCTGTACATAATAGGCAATTTGCGCACTACGGCCAGGCTTGGTATAGCACATGACCCAGGCCGGTGTGAACCCCAGTACTCGCCCGTTGGTTTGTTTTGATGTCATCCACAGTGGTAATTTGGTAGATATTTGGCCCACAACATCAATCACTTGATCACGCATGTTCACAAGGCTGTTGGGATACACTTGTGAGAGTTGTATATTACTGTCTGTGGGATCTGTAATAGGATAAGGCAAGTTTACAATCTTGCTCACACTGGCCCCTGAACTGTTCACAAGATTATCTATAATTCGGCTATAAACAACTTCGTACACAACTTCGTCAGTGAGAGGATCTATGGCTTGTGCTGTTAAAATTTCTCCCAACACAAGATTTTTCCAGTAGTGATTTTCATACAAACTACTGACGTAGGTTTCTAATGCATCAGGGGCAAGCCCAAAAGCATGTTCATATATCACTCGGTGTGATTTGCCAAAATAAGGATCATCGATTCTGTAGATATAATCTGGTACAAAGATATCTTGATTGTCTAGTAGACTTGCAATCAACGCACGGTCATTGGCCGGGGGCATGGCTTCTATCAACAAGTTTTGATAGGGTTTGTTATAGGCACGTCTTACTTTTACTGTGAATGTTTTGTCCACACTCACAACGTCTCGTGTGCCGGTGGCTTTCATAACTGGAGTGAGCACCGCGCCTGATCCACCGAATCCTTGGGCAACTGTTAGTGTAGCAGGACTGGTATATCCTGCTCCGCTGTTGTCGACCGCTACAGAAGTTATAACCCCACCACTTACTGTAACAATACCTGCTGTGGCTTGTATAGCACTGGCACCTACTGGAATGTTAAATGTTAATGCTGGTGTGTTTATTGCACTATACCCTAATCCACCATCAGTGACTGTGACCGAGTCCACTTTGTAAAGTACTTGGGTGGTGTCTTCTGCATAAGCATTGACTGTGAATACAAATGTGCTGTCAAATGTAGTTTCTTGAACGCTGATATTTCTTACCACAGATTGTGTGGCATCAAATGTGGTACTTCCTAAATCAACAGCAAATGTGTTAAATGTTACTCGCCCAGAGATCTCGCCTGTGGGCAACAGTTCTAGACCTTGTGGCAACAGATTGTACACACCGGGCACATAAGGATACGGCAGTGATACTGAACTTGCGCCAGGTTTGAGACGATATGTTAGAGCACGGCCTCCTGAGTTTATGGCCTCAATTACAAACATACTGGTGGCACCATTTTCAATTGTGCCGAGATCAGCAGGGGTCAGCCAATCAACTCCAGCATTGACAGTACCGGATATGGTCAATGTAAAAGGATACGGATCCGACGCCACAATCAAGTTGGCTGTTAACGTGCCAGAAGCTGTGGATAATACTACCTCACTGGTGGTACCAAGATTTTGTGTTATGGTAAATTCAGTTGCACTCACAACATCAAGTACATAATAAACATGTGTGGCGCCGCTTGTGATTCCGCCAAAACTGGTACCAGTAAACACAATGGGTTGCCCAGTACCAACTTGACTTGTGCTGTCGCAGGTTATAATGTTGGTGCCAATTGTGGTGGCGGTGCATGTGATTGGAGTTCCCACATAGTCGGCTTGATAAGTCACAATATTGAAACTGTACACAACTTCAGTCACACCCTGATCGGGGATATATCCATAGTACCAGCCTGAGTTGGGATCTATCTCCAGTCCCGGTGGCAAACCAGAACCTGTATTAACACTCACTGCATATTTGAGATCAGGAGTATCATAGTCATTAGCAATAAATTGATGCGCATAATAGTTGTCACTACGAACTGTGCCCAAGTTGCTGGGTAGTGAATTTACAATAAACGGTCTACGTTCGGTTGTTTCATCGGCTGTGATTACACTATTGTCAGCGGTGATCTGTGTGGTGCTGGCATTGAGAGTTTCTCGATTGTACACATAGAAACTAAAAGTTTTTAAGTCGGTACTAACACCATCAGTAACTTGCAAAGTAAATTGATAATTTTTATTGATGGCACTGGTAACAAAGTCATATGGATATTGATAAATTGGTGTGAGATCGTAGCCTGGCGGCTTGTCAACGTTGACTGCTGGTTGAATATATCCATATATCAATCCAGTTGGACTTACGTAAATTCCCCCTGGTAATTCACCTCCCACCAGCGTGACCACAGCAGGTGTATTGGGTCCAACATTGTTGATCGCGATTTGAATATCTAATCTATCACCGTCGTAATAGGTGCCAAGATTACTGGCAGAGGCAAACACCGGAGCATTGGTATTGACCACAGTGAGTTCAAATGTTCTGTCTCTGATGCGATCAAC
>Ga0209400_1004223_pt1 | contig 10218 bp, 8 predicted proteins | sample M_130807_EF_Meta_FD_187313 | JGI IMG/M metagenome (GOLD analysis project Ga0209400, IMG submission 187313) | Freshwater microbial communities from Lake Montjoie, Canada to study carbon cycling - M_130807_EF_MetaG (SPAdes) (version 2) | ecosystem: Environmental > Aquatic > Freshwater > Lake... | reverse complement strand
CTGCCCGGCTTTGAGATGCGCAATCTGAACCGCGCCCACCCGGGCAAAGCCGATGGCAACCTCACACAGAAGATGGCCTACGCCCTGACACGGCTGATCGCAAGCGAGGGCGCGCATGTCGCGTTCGACCTCCACGAGGCCGGACCGCGTTCCAGGCTGGCCTGGCTGATCATCGCCAATCCTAAAAATATCGAGCAAGCCGCGAACGCAGCCCTCGACCTCGGAGACCGGGGGGTCGACATGCGGATCGAGGCGAGTTCGCCGAGCTTTCGTGGTCTGTCCCACCGCGAGTGGGGCGATGCAACGAAAGCGGCCGCTTACTTGATAGAAACGCCAAACCCTTATCAGGATTTCTCTTACGACGGAGATCAGGTAGTCAACGCGGGGCGCGAGGCCGATGTTCCCCTCTGGATGCGCGTCGGGGTCCAACTTGAGTCGGTCATGGCTATCCTGAATGTGCACAACACCGACGCGGCGTCCACTGCGCGTTTTGAGGCTGTCGGCGTTCCCAGCCTGGCCGAGCTCAAGACGCGCGGGATCGGCGCCTTCCTGAACTGAGCGCAGTGTCACCACCGGCATGAAAGACTGGGACAGCCTTTGTGGTGAGCAGGTCCTCGCGTTGGCTCGGTCCGTCGTCGGGGCCTGCCCCGGCGGCCGCGAGGCGGCGCCGGAGCTCTTTACCGCGCCGTCTGGTGACGGCGCGGTCTTCGCGCAGGCGCAATCTTCGATCCTATCGATCCCCGCTTGGGCCGGAGCGATAGGCGCCATCCTTTTGCGTGAACCACCCCCATCGGACGGATCCAGCGTGAGCCTCCCCGCCCTGCTTGTGGTCTGGATCGAGCCCCGAAGCCAAGCTGCGTCTGGCTTTCCTAGCCAACTCGCTCTCAAGCTGCCGGCCGGCCGCTACGCAATCACCACCTACGACTGCGAGAAGCGCCTCGCGGTCGGATCAGAGACGGCCTGCGGACCCCCGGTCGTGTGTGGGCCACCGTTTGACGGGGCGGCCGTGGCGGTTCTGGTGCGCCCCTGGCCCGGCCCATTGAGTAAAGCCCCCGTCAGCGAGATCCCAAGCCGGCCAGGCCGCCTGCCGGAGACGTTCTCGATGACGTCCCGCCAATGACCACCTTCACCGTACTGGCCTGCCTGGCCTATTTGGCTTGGCTGATTCTGGAGAATCACCTGGCGCGCAAGCACAGAATGGCTATTGGCCACGTCATCCATGTAAACGGCATTCGCGGTAAATCATCGGTAAGCCGGCTGATCGACGCCGGGCTGCGGGCTGGCGGCTTGCACGTAATGACCAAGACCACCGGCACCTGCCCGGAACTCATCCACACGAACGGCTCGCAAACCCCGCTCGCGCGCCGGGGTAGGCCCAGCATCAAGGAACAACTGCGCATCTTGCGCCTGGCCGCTGGGCAGCACGCCGAGGTCCTGGTCATCGAATGCATGGCGGTACTGCCCGAATACCAGAAGATCAGCGAGGAACGCATGCTGCGTTCGGATATCGGCGTGATCACCAACGTTCGTCCCGATCATCTGGAAGAAATGGGCGAGACGCTCGACGCCATCGCCCAATCGTTGAGCAACACCATCCCTAAGGCAGGCATGCTGTTTACGGCCGATGCCGCTTATGCTGAGTTCTTCGACAAGCAGGCCCAAGCCAAGGGAACTTCACTTGTACTGACAGAAAGCGACGATATCGAAGACCCTGGCATCGATTTCGCCGAGAACGTCGCGCTGGCCCTGGCGGTGTGCCAACACCTCGGCGTGGCCCGCGAGACGGCGCTCATGGGCATGGCCCGCTACCGGCCCGATCCCGGCGCATTCAGGGTGGAGCGTACGGTGGGCAAGTTCGGCAAGCAGCTGGTATTTCTCAACGCCATGGCGGCCAACGATCCGGCATCGGCCGAGAAGATTCTCGACTGGGCGCAGGCCCAGGGACTGATGACCTGCGGACGCCCAATGCTGCTGATCAACAACCGCTACGACCGTCAGGCGCGCTTGCAGCAATTCGTCGACTTTGCGGTTGAGCACCAGGCGCGCTTCGACGGCTTTATTGCCGCTGGCGCCTGCCGACAGCTAATGCGCCGGGCGCTCGTCAAGCGAGGTATTGCGCTAGAGCGGATCGCTGGCCTCGGAAGCTATGCAGAACTCTCTGCGCTGGAGCACGATGCAGTGATTTTCGCCGTAGGAAATATCGTCGGATCGGGGCAGGTGCGCTTCGCAGCAAACCAACAAACCGGGATGTCGAATGTCTGACGAAATGATCATTTTCGGCGTATTGGCCAGCGTCGTCTTCCTCGAACTCACCCAGATTTCGCCGGGCGGCATCATCGTTCCTGGGTATATCGCCATGCTGCTGGACGATCCGGCGCGCGTGGCGGTGACGATCACGCTGAGCCTGATCACCTGGGGCGCGGTCCGGTTGTTGTCTGAGGTCGTCATCTTGTTCGGCCGACGCCGCTTTGCCGTGTTCATTATTGTCAGTTTTCTGTTGCGCTATCTGACCGGACTGGTGACCGCAGAGGCCAACCTGCCAGTAAGCACCGCGCTTGTCATCGGCTACCTGGTGCCCGGCATCCTAGCCCACGAAATCGACCGCCAGGGTGCGGTCAAAACGCTGTCGTCCATGCTGCTGGTGGCGGTGTCGCTCAAGTTGGTGGTCCTGGTATTTGTCAAATCGGCGTACCTGTAAGCCGCATCATGGCCACGCTGATTAAAGGCTTTGAAAAACGCGATGGGCTGCTGATCGCCGCAGCAGCGATTCTTTATGGGGGGTATCTGTGTCTCGGGCATTTCAGTTCAGCGTCCGACGCTTCATGGCACGAAAAAAAATTGGCGGCATCCCGCCTCGCGCAGCAGAGCATGGCCGACATCAAGGCCGAAAAGCATGCCCGCGGCATCGGTATCGACCGTCTCTCCGACCTCAACGAAACGGGAATGATAGGGATCCGCTACACCGGCATGACAACGACGCTGGGCGTGCTCGAAGCCAAGCGCACTTCGACCCAGCCGGATTTCGCAGCGCTTGCCGTCGATCTCCTACAGCAATGCGGTACGCAGGATGGCGATCGCATCGCCGTCAATCTTTCTGGATCATTTCCCGCTCTGGCAATCTCCGTCCTTAGCGCCGCGCAGGTCATGAACCTGCAGCCCGTGGTCATCGCCTCCCTCGGCGCCTCGATGTGGGGCGCCAACGACCCTGCCTTCACCTGGCTCGATATGGCCCAGGTCATCCAGGGAAAAGCGGCGATCCGCACCAAGATGACCGCCATTTCGCTGGGTGGCGCCGACGATGTTGGCAATGACATGGACGAGGAAGTCCGCGCGCATCTGCGCGCGCGCATCACGACGAGCGGGATTCCTTTTATCGCCGAGGCAGATTTCGCAAAAAACATCGCACAGCGGATGGCGCTGTATCTAGCCGACGGTACCCCGGTCTGCTTTGTGAACGTCGGCGGGAACCTCTCCTCGGGCGGCGCAAAAGGCGACTACGGCGCGCTGCGCCCGGGCCTCATCCGCTCCCAGGCTGAGGCTGGAACACGAACCGGCGGACTGATCGGTGCCTTTCTTGAGCGAAACGTTCCTGTCATTCACCTGCTCGACATGAAGGCCATGGCGTTGCTGGCCGGTTTACCCTACGACCCGGTTCCACTACCCGAACCGGGCAGCGCTGGAATTTTCCGCTCGATGCACTACAACCGCGCCTACATCGCCGCACTTCTGGCCGTGGCTGCCTCCTTGCTAGCGGCCTATGTTTGGTTGGGGCGGTCCCCAAAGCAAGCGTCGCTGATGCATTAGCGAAAACGCGAAGCGGTGTGCAAGCGGTATTGGGGCTTGCGCTGCATCGGGTTCAAGTGTCGGATCCTCCGGGGTATGGGCGTATTTCGTCTGGTTGGTACATAACATTTGATCATGGCCGTTGTGCTCAACTGCATTGTTCAAATGCGCGCTCTTTTTTTATAGTGTGTCCATCAACCTGGAGCAACAATGAAGGTGTGTGTTTTAGGGGCTGGCATTGTGGGGCTGGCCTGTGCGTATGAACTCGATCGCCAAGGCGCGCGGGTGACCGTGGTCGATATGGCGACCTCGGGCGCAGGCGCTAGCGCAGGCAATGGCGCGCAGCTGAGTTACAGCTATGTGCAGCCGCTGGCAGACGCATCGATCTGGGGGCAGTTGCCCAAGCTCTTACTGTCCAGCGACTCGCCGCTCAAAATACGTCCGCAATGGGACGTGGCGCAATGGCGCTGGGGGCTTGCATTCATGCAGGCCTGCAATGCCCGCGCCTCATACCGCACCACGGCCAAGCTGCTGCACCTGGCCGCCCTGAGCCGCACCGGCCTGGACCGCATGCGCGCGGCACACCAGCCCGACTGCGACTTCTCCAGCACCGGAAAGTTAGTGCTTTACCCTAATGCCAAGAGCTTCGCCGCAGCGCAAAAGCAGATGGAGTTGCAAAGGGCGTTAGGGAGCCAGCAGTCTGCCCTCAACGCCCAGGAGACTTGCGAACTGGAGCCTGCGCTGGCCACCTATCGCCAGAGCATAGCGGGCGCCATTTACACCGCATCCGAGTGCGCGGTGGACTGCCTCAAGCTGTGCCAGGAGCTCGAGCGCGTTCTACGCGCCCGCGGGGTGCAATTTTTGCTGGGTAACGCCGTCACCGCGCTGGAGACCCGACAGCAGCGCATCGTGGCCGCGCGCACAGCCACCCACACCATCGAGGCCGACCAGTTTGTATTGGCGCTGGGCAGCGAAAGCCCACACCTAGCACGCAGCGTGGGCCTGCGTCTGCCGGTGTATCCCATCAAGGGCTACAGCATGACGCTGGATATTGCGCAGGTCCCGGCGCACGCAGCGCCCCGCCTCAACGTGACAGATATTGCCAGCAAGGTGGTTTTTGCCCGCATTGGTTCGCGATTGCGGGTGGCCGGTATGGCCGAACTGGTTGGCCATGACCGCGTATTGCGGCCCCAGGCGATCGACAGCCTGCAGCGTAGCACGCGAGCCTTTTTTCCGGCCTTGAACGCAGGCAATGCCGAGCCACCCTGGACCGGCTTGCGCCCGGCGACCCCCACCGGGCTGCCCATCGTGGGCGTGCAGGCGGGCGGGCCACACAACCTGGTGGTCAACACCGGCCACGGCGCGCTGGGCCTGACGCTAGCGTTTGGCACGGCGCAGCAGGTGGCGCAGCAACTGCTGGAAACGCCCGTTGCGTAATTTCAGCCGCCCAGTGCCTGTATCACCGGCTGTTGCCGCAGCGGGCCATAGGCCTCTGTAGCCATAGGAAAGCGTGAAGGCAATTTCGCGCAGAGCTTGCAAAAGATCAGAGGGGCAGGCTGTAGGCCGGGTGGGACCATTCTTAGAATACGGCTTGACGTGTACTACCGGAGCGACCTGAGAACCGCGATGCCAGCGGGCTATAGGTGCGCCGATGACCGATTCATATTGAAAAATTGGCGTCGAGTTGGTTCCGACTTGGTTTTTCCAAACGCCAAAGCGCAGCTTCGCGATGTTGCAGTCACCAAGTTGCTCCATTCAGTAGCTCCTAATGTGACCGTTCACGGGTGCCGAACGTCATTCAGAACGTGGGGAGCGGGAGCCCCATCCACGCCAAGTATGCTCATGGAATTAGCTTTGGCGCACATCAATCAGAACCAAGTTGCAGCCGCCTACCAACGCCGCGACTGCTGGATTTGCGAAGAACTCTGATGCGGACTTGGTGCAACTGGTGCAATCAGAACGTCGCTCAGACTGAGGAATTTGCTTCGGCTTGAGACCGAATTCATCCGCCCAGACGCTGCAGCATGATGAGGTGGCGGCACCCGAATGATCAAATATGTTGCGAATTCGGAAGAATCGCGACATATTTGATTAACCTGTTGCCGCCAGCGACATAAACTGAGAACGTGTCGCAAAACTCAAAAAATTGAACCATGATCGATTGGCGCGCAGACCAGCCCTACAACGACTTGCCACCCTTGCCGCCTGCCGCAGAGGTAGAGACACGCCCGGTGCTCAAGCAGTGCATTGCTGCGCGCGCAGCCTTGGCGGAACTTAAACAGGCAGCCGAGCTAATTCCCTATCAAGGAGTTTTGATCAATGCGCTGCCACTACTGGAAGCCCAAGCCAGTTCGGAAATCGAAAACATCGTCACCACGACAGACCGACTTTTTCAGTACCAGAGCGCCGGGGAGCAAGCAGACCCGGCCACACGTGAAGCATTGCGTCACAGCAGCGCACTTCTGGACGGGTACCGGGCACTCAAGCAATTCCCACTGAACACCCGCACCGCAGAACAGATTTGCTCACGCATCAAGGGCATCGAGATGCAGGTCAGACGCGTACCGGGAACGGCATTAGCCAATCAAGCAACCGGAGAAGTGATCTACACGCCGCCTGTCGGTGAAGATTTGCTGAGGATAAAACTTGCCAACTGGGAACGCTATCTTCATGAACAGCGCGATATCGATCCCTTGATCCGCATGGCGGTTGGGCACTACCAGTTTGAGGCGATCCACCCCTTTACCGATGGTAACGGACGCACCGGGCGCATTTTGAATAGCTTGTATCTGATTCAGGAGGAATTACTGACGCTGCCGATTCTTTATCTCAGCCGCCACATCATCAAGAACAAGGCTGAGTACTACCGCCTAATGCTGGACATCACCCGCAGCCAAGCTTGGGAGCCGTGGATTATCTATTGGCTTGTAGGCATTGAGGATACGGCACGGTGGACTACGGCCAAGATTTCAGCTATTCGCAATCTGTCTGCAATGACCATCACGCACGTAAAGAAAGCCGCACCGAAAATTTATAGCCGTGAGCTGGTTGATTTGATATTCGACCTGCCCTACTGCCGAATCCAAAATCTCGTAGAGAGAGACATCGCCGGTCGCCAAGCAGCATCGCGCTATCTCAAGCAGCTCGTTGAAATTGGTGTGCTGAAAGAAAGAACCGTAGGGCGCGAGAAGCTATTCATTCATCCCAAGCTGATGCACTTGCTGACGCAGGATGACAACACGTTTGCCGCTTACCCATTTGTCCAAACTACCTGTCGGTTATAAGCTGATCTTTTTTGCCTAATTTTTAAGCAAAAAAAACAGGTGGAAAGTATATTTTTGAGTGTGTCTTTTGTGGGGCACAAAAGAGAAAACCCTAAGTGAATCAATCACTTAGGGTCGATATATGGCGGAGTGGACGGGACTCGAACCCGCGACCCCCGGCGTGACAGGCCGGTATTCTAACCAACTGAACTACCACTCCTGGTAGCGATAGCGTTGCCGCTATCTACTTTTGCTTTCATCATCTTGCGATGAATCTGGCGACCCCACGGGGATTCGAACCCCGGTACTCACCGTGAAAGGGTGATGTCCTAGGCCTCTAGACGATGGGGTCAAAACCTTGGACTAATCCGATTCTTGGAAAATTTTTTGGTGGAGGTAAGCGGGATCGAACCGCTGACCTCTTGCATGCCATGCAAGCGCTCTCCCAGCTGAGCTATACCCCCAAACCGCAAGACACTGCAAGCAGGGCCTTCAATTTCCAAGCCCTCGATTATAGCCAATAAATTCAGCCAGCCAAAAGACGTGCCAGAACTTTTTCCCGGTCGGACAGCGCAAGCACTGCGTCCAGCGAGGGGGTTTGCGCGGTACCCAGCACCAAAACGCGCACTGGCATGGCCAGCTGCGGCATCTTGAGGCCGGTCTGGGCCAGCACCGTCTTCAGCGCAGCGCTGATCGCGGCCTGCTCCCAAGTGCAGGTCGCCAATTGCTCACGTAGCACGGCCAGCGCGGGGCGCACGGCATCCGTCACATATTGTGCAATGTCGGCCACCGAGGCGGGTGTATCGGTGTAGAAGCGCTCAACCCAATCGGCTAAGGCCACAGTGGTATCGCACCGGTCTTTGAGCAAATCACACAGGGGCGCCAGGCGGGCGTCGGTGGTCAGGCCCCGGACCTGCAAATGCGCTTGTACCAACGGCGCCAGAGCCGCGCCAGTCATGACTTTGAGGTGCTGGGCGTTGACCCAGCGCAGCTTGGCCTCGTCAAACTGCGCTGCGCTTTTACCCAAATGATCCAAATTGAACCAGGACACAAATTGCGCGCGGCTGAAAATCTCTTCATCGCCGTGGCTCCAGCCCAGGCGCGCCAGGTAGTTGACCATGGCATCGGGCAGATAGCCTTCGGCGGCGTACTGGGTGACGGCCTTGGCACCATTGCGTTTGCTGAGTTTTTCGCCCTGCTCATTGAGGACGGTGGGCAGGTGGGCGTAGACCGGCGGCTCCTTGGACAAAGCGCGAAAAATGTTGATCTGGCGCGGCGTATTGTTCACATGGTCGTCGCCCCGTATGACGTGGGTGATCGCCATATCGATATCGTCCACCACCACGCAAAAGTTATACGTTGGCGTGCCCACCTGCTCGCCGACCGCTGCGGGGCGGGCAATGACCAAGTCATCCAACTCGGCGTTGCTGATTTCAATGCGGCCCTTGACCTTGTCCTCCCAGACCACCGAGCCGCCTTGCGGATTTTTAAAGCGCAGCACGGGAACCACGCCCTCAGGCACCGGCGGCAGCACCTTGCCCGGTTCGGGGCGCCAGGTGCCGTCGTAGCGCGGCTTTTCTCTGGCGGCCATTTGCCGCTCGCGCAAGGCGTCCAGCTCGGCGATGCCCATGTAGCAGGGGTAAACCCAGTCGTCGGCCTGCAACTGCAGCAACACATCTTTGTAACGCGCGATGCGCTGCATTTGGTAGAACGGGCCCTCGTCAGGGTCCAAGCCCAGCCAACGCATGCCTTCCAAAATGACATCCACGGCGGCTTGGGTGGAGCGGTCCTCGTCGGTGTCCTCGATGCGCAAAATAAAGTCGCCGCCGGTGGCGCGGGCAAATGCCCAGGGGTAGAGCGCCGAGCGGATATTGCCCAGGTGAATAAAGCCGGTGGGCGACGGGGCGAAACGGGTACGTGTTTTAGTCATGCCAATTCAAACTTGAAGCGTATCGAGACCGCGCAGCAGATCGGCCTGCATATCGCCCACATGCTCCAGGCCCACGGCAAAGCGGATCAGGCCCTGGCCGATGCCGGCCGCTTGGCGCTGGTCTTCGGACAATTTGCCGTGCGAGGTGCTGGCCGGATGGGTCAGCAAACTCTTGGTATCGCCCAGGTTGGTGCACAAAGAAAGCACCTGCAAGCTATCGAGCACATGAAAGGCGCGGCTGCGGGCGGCGGTAGCATCCGCCGCTTTCAGGTCAAAAGACAGCACTGCGCCACCGATGTTCGACATTTGCTGCATCGCCAGCGCGTGCTGCGGGTGGCTGGGCAGGCCGGGGTAATACACGCGGGAGATTGCGGGATGCTGCTCCAACCACAGCGCCAGTTCATAGGCGCGGGCGCTTTGGGCGCACATGCGAATGTCCAGCGTTTCCAGGCCTTTGAGGACCACCCAGGCATTAAAGGGCGACAAAACCATGCCACTGTTTTTCATCACGGGCAGGCATTTACCGGTGATCAAGGCCTCGCTGGCGCACAAAGCGCCGGCCATGACGCGGCCTTGTCCGTCCAGGTATTTGGTGCCCGAATGCATCACGATGTCGGCGCCCATCTCCATGGGGCGCTGCAGGGCAGGGGTGGCAAAGCAGTTGTCCACGGCCAGCAGGGCCCCGGCGTTGTGCGCGATATCGGCCAAGGCCTGGATGTCGCAGACATCGGTCAAAGGGTTAGTCGGCGTTTCGGCAAACAAGAGCTTGGTGTTGGGCCGCATAGCTGCTTTCCAGGCGCCCAGATCGGTTTGCGCAACCATGGTGGATTCCACGCCAAAGCGCGCGAATTCCGAGCCAATGAGCTTGATCGTCGAGCCAAACATCGACTGCGAATACAGCACATGGTCACCTGACTTGAGCAAACTAAACAGCATCAGCATCACCGCCGACATGCCCGACGATGTGGCCAGGGCGGCTTGCATCCCTTCCATGGCCGCCAGGCGCATTTCAAAGCTGCTCACCGTGGGGTTGCCCGAGCGGCCGTAGGTGTAGCCTTCTTCGTCGCCGCCAAAGCGGCGGGCCGCCACCTCGGCAGAAGGCTGCAGGTAGCCGCTGGTCAGGTAAAGCGCTTCAGAGTTTTCGCCATACTGGCTAGGCTGCACGGCCACGCGCTGGGCCAAGGTGTCAGGATGCAAGCCGGGCGGAAGTGGGTGGTTTGCCATAAAAATAAAGTCGAAAGT
>Ga0209400_1004219_pt1 | contig 10221 bp, 19 predicted proteins | sample M_130807_EF_Meta_FD_187313 | JGI IMG/M metagenome (GOLD analysis project Ga0209400, IMG submission 187313) | Freshwater microbial communities from Lake Montjoie, Canada to study carbon cycling - M_130807_EF_MetaG (SPAdes) (version 2) | ecosystem: Environmental > Aquatic > Freshwater > Lake... | reverse complement strand
CAGACGTCCTGCTACGTCGTCCGTTTTCCAACGGGTGTTAATCAGGATGATGGCTCCGCCCGGCTGTAAACGCTGACGAGGACCGGACTCATACCATTCCCACGTGTTTTCCATCGCAGTGTCAGAGATTGCATCCTGTTCGTCCAAGATATCGTCTAGAACAATAATGTCGCCGCCTCGGCCCGTCATCGCACCGCCTTTACCGATGAAGAACGCCTCACCGCCTTTGTTCGTGTTCCAACGTCCAGCGGCCTTGGAGTCAGCAGAAAGGGCCACGCTTGGGAAAAGCTCCTTGTATTTGTCGTCTTCAACAAGGTTACGGATCATCCTACCGAAGCGTTGTGCAAGTTCAGCAGTGTGGGAGCCGACGATTAGTTTGGACTGGGGCAATCTTCCCATTAGATAGGCGGGGAACAGATAGCTGCCCATTTGCGACTTGCCATGGCGCGGGGGCATGGCGATGATCAAGCGTTTGCATTCGCCAGAAATGACTCGGTCAAACTTGTCCGCAATGATACGGTGGTGCTCCCCGACAATCATCTCGGGCCAAACGTATTGGCAAAAATCAATAAAGTTGCCAGTGGCACGTTCGTGCGCTTCAAGGAGCTTGAGCCTCAGCTCCAAGCGTAGTTGTTCTTCGGCAATGTCATCGGGCGTGGTATTCACGTGGCAAACCTTCAGGTTCTGAATTTTTTATATATTAACACCCCCATGGCCTTTTTAAAACAAGGGGGCCCTTTTCTGGATTGGCCACTAAGTATTTATATGTATTTCGTTTGTCTAAAACAGGGCATAGGCCTGCGCTTGCGCTGACGGGTACAAAAATGGCCCTCCCCCCTAAAGAAAGCAAAGCAAACAGACAGTATCAAGGTATCCGGCGGGCCCACCCACCCCCGCCACCACCATTAAGGGAAAAACATTTCCAATTCGGGATGTCAAGTCATTTCTTCCTATCACCCAGCCAGTGTTGATTAACTTTGACTACAATGCTGTAAGTGGTTGATTCATATAGGTTTTTTCCTGAGTAGGCTGCAGTGCGACCTGGTGTTTGTAATCGGGAGAGTGTTCGTACATACAACAGTCGCGGGCCCACCCACCCCCGCCACCACCTATAGGGAAATAAAAAAGCCGTCCAACTGGACGGCTTGATCAGGGAGCGGACCGGATCAGTCGCACACGATCTTGTAAGTGGTGATCTCTTCGATCTTCGTGCCAGTAGCAACCTTGCGACATGTTGGTGATCCATCGCGAACATAAGCACTGATGCTTATGTTCACATCATCGCAAGTAATGTTGTAGTCTTTGTTGAGGTAAGCAGGCCACTCGCGCTCTTCGATCTTGTCGGTGTACTGCATAAAGTACTCCAACAGCTGGATAAGCTGTGGGTCCTTGAAGCCGTCCAGCTCGTTCAGTGTCAAATGGATTGTTGGCTTGTAGTTGTTGGTAATGTAGAGAGTACTAACAGCACTCTCACTCAGGTCTTTAAAACCCTCTTGATACTTCGCACGAATGATCATGCGTTGCTCTTCGAGGCGCTTTGCTCTGGTGATCAAAGCGTGGCCTTCGTACTTGGAAGACTCAATTGATTTATTGATCGCTTGGATCAATGGATTTACTTTACGTTTCATTTCTCTATCCTTTCTAAGTTAAAAAACCCTCTGGATTTTGTCCAGAGGGTTTCATTATACATCACTTATTTAACTTTAACCACTAACTCTAAATCATTTATTTTGTCTTCTAGGTTATCAGACATCCACTCGCTGATCCGGTTTCCAAGCTGGGTATCCCAGTCAATATTGTCATCATGGTCCGTGATGTCAAAGTTATTGCCCATCCACTCGCTGATGACATCATCAAGGTCTAAGTTAGATTCGATCCAGTCTTGCACTTTGCTCTCGAGGTCTTCGGACCGGACCAGCTTGTGCTCACTGATACGTTGATCGATCAACTCAATCAATGCAAGCTTCTCGGGACTGGGTGCATCAACTACTTGTGCGACTGCATTCGCACAAGTGTTAAGCAGCACTCGAGCTGCCGTTTGAACTGCCACTGCATCACTGCTTGAAGCGGCTAGTTCATCAACATATTGCAAAGCTAATGCAATATCACAACCACGTGTTCCAAACAATCCGCTACGGAACTGGTCTAATGGGTTTTTCATTTCTCTCTATCCTTTCTAGGGTTATGCTAACGAGGCCTCGTTAGCTGATGCAATTATAGGTCAGCCATCAGGGCAGTCTAATTGATTGTTACTATCAGGGCCTCGGCCCTGATAGGTTGCTATTTGTAACCCCCAATTGCTTTTCCAATAGTGCGCCACGCGTTATATGTTTCATCACGTGCATCCTCCTGTATATGGTTCTCGTTGTCTAGGTTAAGTTCTACATAGTCAGGCGCATCTTCTCGTTCAAGCACAACTACATCATTTCGTTTTGCCATCAGTCCGATGTAGTTTTTTACTCCGTCAACAAGCACAGCAAAATGTTCGTTGCTCATGTGCCCATCAAGGTTGTTTAGTGTGGCAACAAGCGTCAAGTCTCCATCGTCACGCATAAACCCAATTGATACTGTTTTCATAACTATCCTTTCTGTTGTGGAGCGCTTAGGATAAGCGCTCCACGTGCCAGCGTCCAATGAATAATTTCTATCGGGGCTCGCGCCCCGATAGCCTACCAGCTTGATTGATATTCAAACACCCAGTTATCGTCCACGGCCTCAAGTAGTGCGGCCAGTTCGTCAGCAGTGCGTTGCAATTCCTCAAAATAATAATCGTCGTATTGATACCCGCCAAAGAAAAACCCCTCATTAGGTGGCAAAAGCTTGGCGGCCAATTTGCGATTGGCCAACACTTTTCGGCACAAGTCCACCAGCGCCCGCAAGTCGTCGCGCTCCACCTCATATGGCTGGCAATCGTCCACGTCATCTTGCACGTTTTTGACAAACCAGCCATGGATTTGATTAGCTTTGCGCCAATATGCCGCGCGGCAACGAACCTCGCACAATTCCAACGGGGCGGGAATATCAAAGCCGGAAACCTTGACGCCTTCGCGTTCTTCATTCCACAAATAGCGCTTTGCGCTTAAATACATATCGAGTCCCATATCACTATCCTTTCTGTTGTTGAGGCCTTAATTATGCCAGCGCCACGCACCGCGTCCAATGAATTGTTTCTATCAAACCCGCGCCAGCAATAGATTATTTATGCTCCGGCGAGCCCACCCGCCCCCGCCGCCACCATTAAGGGAAAACTCTATAACGTGGTGTTGCATGCAACACCACGCCCTCCGATAGTCTTACGCCGTCAGCAATTCCAGCGCTCGGGACTTGATCGAGGCACCAGTGCCAAACCATGCGGACTCGAGGCGCGTATTGTCAGAACGTCCGCGCTCATGATCTACCAGCTCGGTTACCGCGTTGAGCATTCCCCAACGCGATGCACCGGCCAGCTCATTCCCAATTGACGCGCCATCGAACAGTGCGCGAATTCTTTTGAACGCGCGTGACTCGGTCACGTCCAAACGGCCAGAGTGATAAGGTTTAAGCAGCTCGGCCACGAAGCTATCGGCCTCGGCAGCGTTCATTTCTACTTTGGCCAGCTTGCGCGATTGAACTAAAAAGCGCTCCCAATTATTGGCCACGATTCCAAGCTCGAGGCGCACGGCCTCAGGATCGAAGCGCTCGGAATGTAGAACGCGGACCGTGCCTTGGGTGTCATTGAGTGCAGCCGTTATTGTGTTGTTGCATACCACGCGAATAGTTGTAAATTTAGCAACCGTGGCCATGGTCCCGTCATATGACGTGCCAAGCAATAAGTAAGGTTTCACCACGTCACCGTCTACAACATCAGCGCCGGCGCCCACTGAGGCCAAGGCCCAAACCCTCCGGCCGTAGCTCAGCGCTCCGGCCGTTTCCAATTGAAAACCGCCGAGGCCCACTAAGCGCTCGAAAAAACCCATAACTTCGGCCGGCTGCACTACGTGGTATCCATCACTCACCACGGCCAGCGCTCCGCCGGTATCGGAGCGGTGCAAGACTTTACGGCCCTTAAATAATTCGGGCTCCGAGGCTGCAGCCGTTCTATATAAAACGGGGCTCTCCAGCACCGAGTAATCTAAGCGCGCTTCGCGCGTCCACGTTCCAATATCAGCGCCCGCCGTCAAAGCTTGGCCAAGGCCATGCCATGGGGTTTGGCCAATAAAAGCAATTGCGGCCGCGCCGCTGGTTTCGTCAATCATGTGTGCCATTTCTCTATTCCTTCTGGTTTAGCCGCTGCACTATTGCCTCGGCATGGTTCAAATTATAGGGGCCAAATGCCCCGTGTCTAATGAATAATTACTATCGGGGCGCGGCCTTCGATAGCCGCGCCACGTTTTAGGCGTAATGCGTCAGGGACCACGGGCCAAGTTTACCCCCTTAGAAAATTAACCCGTGCTAATACGAATAATTCTCATTATTCCCTCTCAAATGCAATTGATTCTCATTATCAAACGCGCTGGTTAATCGTCGTATAGATCCACCAGTGCATAAAGCACAATAAATACAAGTAAACCTATAAATATCATGCTATCAGCTCCCGCCCGATATCGCCCGCCACGTGGTGACGCAACATCGAGCCCGAGGGCAGCGATTTTGCAAAATCTTTAAGCGATTGAGAATCATTCGCATTACCGGTTTTCTTAGTCCCGTGCCACTGTATCGCTGTAGGACCACTGGCAGCATAGCAGCCGCCTTCACCGGTCCCCACTTTTTTAGCGCCGGTGCCATGGGCCACAAATACCACAACATCCGAGCGCTCAGGCCTCGCGCATAACGGGGAACCGTTACCGCACTGGGCGCACGTGAAATTCTCGGCCAGCTCAGCGGGGCAGCGATAAAACTTTACGCCTTCCACCACTTTCGGCCAGCTCTCGGCGGTATCAGTTGGGGCAGCTAGAACGGCGGGCCTTCCAAGCTTGACGGCAGCCACCGCCTCGGCCACGGTATCGCAGCTTGCATTTATTACGGTTTGACCGCGCTTCGCAATTGGCAGCAGCCACGCCGCAAAGTGCGAATAAGTCCACGCAAGACCACGGCGCGGGACCGCGTCCAATAACGCGGCCATATATTCAGTGTCGATTTGATCCGTGCCGGTTTCGGCCTTCGGATGTAGTGCGCACGTTTTCGGGCACGTGCTATAGGTTTGGTGTTCGCCGCTTCGATAAGTAACAGCAATTGGGCCGGTTTTACGGTTAGCAGTGACGGGTACGGTTTTTAACATTTTCTCTATCCTTTCTGAGTTAGTGATGCAATCCTATGCCATAACGGGTTCTAGGTCTAATCGTATTTTTAAATCGATTAGCTTGGCCGATAGTTTCGCTTTATCAATCGGCAGCACAATAAAAACCCCATCAAAATAGCTGCAGCCCCACGCGATCGCGTCGCGCTTAAGCTTGAAAACTTTCGCGGGACCGGCGCGCCTTTGGTAGGTGCAATATACGTTTTTGGCCATTATTTATTCTCCCGTGCATAAGATAACGCAGCATGCCACATGTTGTGCGCATCAGCGATTGACGTATACGCACCCGAGCCGTATTTGTCGTTGAATTCGTCCCCATCGTCCATTAAAAACCAAGCTTGGACCGCCTCGGCCGGATAATCGCTCACCCCTAAGCCATACGCATCTATAAACGCATATTGTTCAGCCGTCAATTTAACGGGAATTTCCACCGAGTCGATAAGATACCAGCTGGCATCTTCCACAGGTTTAAATAAACTTTGGTCCATCGCCTTCGCCAGCAACCATGCCTGATTTTCATCTGCAGCAAGCACTTCGGCCTCGTAATGCGTGGTAAGTGATGCAGTGATTTTGAATTTCTTCATACTCTATCCTTTCTGTTGTGAGGCCTCCAGTGTACACTTTGCGTACACCTTGTCTAATGAATTATTTCTATCGGGTTTCCACTTCTGATAGTATTTTATAAAGATCTTCCCAATCCATGCCACGGGAGGGCCAGCTTTTAAATGACTGCAGCCGGAGGCCTACTTCGGCAAGCTCAATGGCATCACTCCCACGGTAAAGGTGAATTGCAGCTGGTTTTAAAACAGCACCGCCGGATTGCAGCACCAAAACATAGCAAGGCCTTCCCTTCCTAGATTGTCTAGTTAGAAAGGCTATCTGATGCGGTCGCAGCCCAACTTTCAAACCCCGCTGCACAACCTTGAGCTCCATCATCACAAAACGATCCCCCACCCCTAGCAGCATGTCAGGGATTCCAAGATTTACGCGGTTTTCAATTCTTTCAATGTCCACATCAAACTTGGTCAGGCCTTCTCGCACGCGAGTCGCAAATGCTGCCTCAGGTTTCATCTTCGTCCGTATCAAGCTGTTGTTCAAAAATATCAAGGGGAGGCTGCTCCACCCCAGCGTCAAAAACAGGATCCTTCTCGCGGTCGATACTTTCAATCACTAGTCCACTGTCGGCGTCAATTAATGCGGTCGGAGGAGGTCCGCCATACAGGCGCTTAAGCTCGTCCAATTTCTTCTGCACTTCTTCTTTGCTCATGCTGTCAATCGTGCCTGTGCGAATTTCTTTGCGGTCAACATAGATGCTGCCTAATGCTTGGCCTCGCCGATACTCTGCCTGAACTGCAGCAGCGAATGCTCCCGCCTCCAAGGCCTTATCGCGAATGATCTGTAGATCACGCATGTGCCGCTCATACGACGTGTTGTATTTGGAATTGAGCTCGCCACGGTATGCCTGTATACCGGCCACCACGTGTGGGTTCAACTCAGGGTTTGTCAGCTTCCATGCCATGACAGAGGCGGAGCTAGGTTTGTACCCCGCCCGTATCGCTGCCTCTTTCATTGTTACGCGGCCGTCTCCACTAACAAGCTCGGTCACAAACTTCCATTCCTTGGCATTCATCGTTCGACGCTGCTTGCGCAACGGGGCCACTTCAGTAGCCATGCGCTTACGTGCTTTGTCAGGGGCAACAGGAGGCACGTTCCAAACGTCTTTCTTCGACATTATTTAATTCTCCATAGACGCCACCCGTTATCTACCTTACGCAGCGAAAAGGTCCATTGATTCCTATGTGCCCTAGCAAAACGGAGAGAGGCTACCCTAGCACTCTCTGCAGTCTTTTTATCCTCAAACAGGATGCTATCGCCTACCCCCATATCGTTGAATGGGTACTTGGTTCTGCTATCAGGAACATCAATTCCTGTATCAACTTTGTACATATCCGTAACTCCGGTAAAACCATGTAACGGAGTGTAACAGGGGTAACATCTATATGCAATAGCCAGAGCTTAAACGAGGTCCCTATATAGACTTTTTGGCGCTAAAAAATGTTTTTTATTTTTCAAAAAGCATCTCGCGGAGCCCCCCAGAGAAATTACACCTATTAGACTCCTGTAATGTAGTGTAATGCCCGCTAGACCGCATGAATGCTCACTTATTACGGCATTACGTCTATTACGTCTATTTTCACAAATAAAAAAACAAAAACATACTCGTCCTAAAAAAGTCCTATATATACCTCTAAAAATGTCTAACAAACACCCTTTGTTATATGCTTTTTAATATATAGCACCAAACTACCTAGGGAAAACACCTATATATTTGTACAAACGTGGATGAAAAAAGTATTGACAAGTACAACGGAGTATTATAAAGTACAGGGCGTAACTTGATTAACAACAGAAAGGATAGAGTAATGAGTTCACTAAACCGCAAACGTATCATCAATGAAAGGCTTACTAGTATGAGTAACGTCCCTGTTCACCCTGACCTAACGCGCTATGACTTTGAGTGTGACGAGCTCAATGGCTTAGTATTGACCTGTTATTTTGACCATGAGGAAGAGGAGATAGGTTCTATTGAACCGACATCCGGAATGAAGCTTGAGCCGGATTACCCTGAACAGTGGTCCTTGTTCCATGTTTACTTACCCGATGGTCTTGACATTGCTGGCATTCTGCATGAATCTATTCTTGCGGACATTCAGGATCAGGCTATGGAGCAGTTTGCGTATGAAGCACAAGAAAGTAGGTTGCCATGACTAACCCAACTAAAGAAGAGCTAAAGAAGCTCCAACAGGCGTCTGCTGCTGTGGCGTCGGCCATGACTATAGCTATGTTTGACACGAAGGAGGACAAGCGTGCCTGTGCTATTGGTGCCTTGCGTGCTGCTGCCGGCGTGGCCCGAGCTTCGGAGATAAGTTTGCACAATGCAATCCACCTGTTCATGACTTATTACAAGGATGCGGAGAAACATTTTGAGGAGAAGAAGTTATGAGCAAGGGCATAACCAAGGCGGAACTGCATGATTTCTACATGAATGATGATACGCAGTATTGTTGTTATTGTGGCGAGGGCCGTGGAGAGCGGTTCAGTTGCTGTTCTGAGAACCACTTTGAGACTTATGCACAGATGTATAAGGAGCGCAAGGAAGAATTTTTATCTTATGAGGAGTATGACGAATGACATCACAAATTAATGGCGCGTTGCCCGTGACTATGGAAGAAGATAGCCATGATGAATTATTTATTATTACTATGGAACGGGAGGGCTGCTTTATTGAGGCCCGTGTTCCGTTGTCCGCGTTGCCTGATGATTTGAACATGAAGGAGTACATGCAAAACACGGCAGTGGACATGTATGCACGTTTGCGCTTTATGTTGAAGCGGCAGGAGGCGGGGAAATGAAGACGCTTACGTGGAAGGAGTGGAGTACGCATTTGTGGGTTTTGGAGGCCCGCAATGGGGAAGTGATAGATGAGATCCATAAGTATTTGGATGGGACCTATATGCTTCAGAGTAATCGTAAGCGCTATACGTCGCTGAAAGCAGCGCAGATGGCTAGATTGGAGTTGGAGGTTAGTAATGACTGACGAATTTAATGCTGCAGAGAAGGAATCGCATGTTAAACAGGAGTATGTGCGCACGATTTTAAGTATCCAATCCCCAGATTTAAGTATCAAGTCAGACGAACTAACAGCCTGTGTTAAGTCTTTCTTTGAGGACTACTTGAACATCCGTGAGTGTTCCGATGCGGGGCGGATGTGGGCACCGATAGCTATAAGTTGCGCTAGAGCAATGAAACTGGAACCTTTGGGTATCTTAATAGAACGTATGCGCGTCTTGAGTGGCGCAAGAAAGGCGCAAGATGAGTAGATTATGGGTTGACCCGCCCGAGGGTTGGAAACACGGATTCCCTGCTATCTATGACCCCGAAACAGATGGGCAGATGAGTGAGTGGATTGTTAATAAGGGTTATCCCGTACAGACAATCAAAGAGTATGGCGAGCAATGGCACATCCGTTGTTGGCCTGCTGAAGAGCCCGAAAAATATCCCGATCAGGTCATAAATGCACAAAAACACTCTGAAGTGATAAAAAATACCCCGATCGGGACAAAAATGCGCAAAACCACACGCGAAGAAAAGATAAGCAAACCCGCCGTGTATGAAGTGCCAGAAGAGACTCATCGGAAGGTTACAGTTTCTGAGGTTTTAGAGGAGTTGAACTTCGCCAAGTTGCGAATTCAAGAGTTGCGTGACCGAATAGACGTGTTGGAGAAAGAGAATGTAAACCATAGCGGACAAAACAAACCTAACTTGTTCAAAACGACCGCTATGACGGGCAATACGCAAGATGAAATGATTGCTAAGTTAACAAAAATGTTAGATATACAACAAAAGTTGCATGAGACAGCGATAGATATGCTCAAGCCAGCAATTGATGCGGCGTACCAAAAAGGCTACGCCGATGCGATGGGTTGGAAGACACAAAACCATCTTGAGCATTTACCCCCAAAGGAGAAAAACAATGGCTGAACTCTACCCAAACAACATAACCCATTACAAACAGAATCAAAAACTGATTGAAGAACTTGTTGAGTCCGTCATCTTGCATCACGCCAGTTCAGTGTTGAGGTACAAAATTGCCAACATTTTGGAAAAACACGTACCGCTTATGGATGAAGCGTGCTATGTCCGTGGATGCCCTTGCTATGACCCATTCGAGGAGAAGAACAATGGCTAGTGCAACCTTTGAAGAACACCCAACAGACCCTGATAAGGTTATCTTGCGTAAACCAAGATATGAAGAAGACGATGACATTCAAGCTTATGTAAAGCCTTGGGTTGGGCTGACAAGGGACGAACAAAGTTTTGTTTACAGCAGCTTGCATGATTCAATCTCAAGAAAAGATTCGTTTTGGGTTGATTTTGCAAATGCC
>Ga0209400_1004211_pt1 | contig 10229 bp, 17 predicted proteins | sample M_130807_EF_Meta_FD_187313 | JGI IMG/M metagenome (GOLD analysis project Ga0209400, IMG submission 187313) | Freshwater microbial communities from Lake Montjoie, Canada to study carbon cycling - M_130807_EF_MetaG (SPAdes) (version 2) | ecosystem: Environmental > Aquatic > Freshwater > Lake... | reverse complement strand
TAAACCTAACTATTATAAAACCATCACTATGTGTCACAGTTCTAGCATCTGACTTCCAATCATCAAATGCTAGATCAAATTGTTCTCTTGTAAATCTATGACATAGGCGGTCATATAACTTATCATCAGATTGGTTGATGGATACTAATACATCAGTAGAAAACACATCAATAGGTATTATTTTAAACATTTTATTCTGATTTAAAGGTTTCATTGTAGTATTGTTCACCTGTCTTAAAATCATCGCATTGTGTGCATATTTTTGATGAAACAAAATCATAACAATATGTTATCTGCTCTCTCTCCATTTCTTTGGCTATTTCTGCCATACTAATAGAAATACCACCAACTTTCTTGTACTGTTCAACTAACCATTCTACTGCTGTTAAATTCTTTTCTATATTATTTTGATTTAAAAGTTAATAATTCAGCACCAATACTCTCTATTTCTGCAATAGTCATTATAGATTTTACAATAGATGGTATGTTTATATTATCCACACCGTTTTTGACAAGAAACAATAAAGTTTCAAAATCAAGACCATTGCTATAAATAGCTTTGTAGCCAGTTTTACCTTGTTCATTGTCAGTATATCTTTCAACACTTTGTAAAAATTTGTTTTCCATTTTTTTGTTTTTATTTAAAAGTTAATAATTCAGCACCAATACTCTCTATTTCTGCAATAGTCATTACAGATTTTACAATAGATGGTATGTTTATATTATCCACACCATTTTTGATTGGAAACAATAAAGTTTCAAAATCAAGTCCATTACTATAAATAACTTTGTAGCCTGTTTTACCTTGCTCTTTGTTAGTGTATCTTTCAACACTTTGTAAAAATTTGTTTTCCATTTTTTTGTTTTTAGGTTCTAAAGATTGATAAAATACATCATCGGGTAAAGCTTTTGGTAATTCAAATGGATTACCTTCTTTTTTAATTAATTTTTTTTCCATTCTATTCTGATTTAAAGGTTACTGATTCTAATACTTCAAGTGAAGGTATATCACACATATAACAATCCTTACTTATTTCTACTCTAAATTGTAGTTTTCCATTTTTGTGTCTTCTTGCTTGTAATAAATACTTTTTACCACTCCATGCACAAGTTGATAAGTCTGTCCACTTACCCCACTTTGATTTAAATAAATTCATACTAATTTGTTTTAAAGGTTTCGTTGTTGCTTTTACTTTTGTAGTAATTCCGTAATTCTTTTTTCTTTATCTTTCCACTCATTTAAGTTCATTTGTGATTTATAAAACTTCCTATACCAATATAGTCTATATGATAAAAAAAGAATTACTACTGCATAATAAGGGTCATATTTATCTATGGTAGGTAATTGCTCTAATAACCATTCTACTGCTGTTCTCATTGTTCTTGTTGTTTAAATTTCTTCTAAATTATCCTCAAAGTATTGCTTGGCTACAAGCCATTGGTCTTCGTGGTTCTTTGGATTTCTTGCAATCATATCACCAATTTTAGGGCTTCCATTGTCTTTGTCAGCTTGTGAGATTGACACCTTGCCATCTAAAATTTCACCTTCAACATAAGGCCTCATCTCAGATATACTCTTTCTTCTGTACTGTTTAAATTCTTTCATTGTTCTTGTTGTTTAAAGGTTTTATTAAATTTTTCAAATTCTAATTCACAATATTGTTTCCCAAATTCAATAGGAGTCATTCTATATGCTATTGAAAATATAGATTTTTCCCTTTCCTTCTCCATTTCTAAGGCTTGTTCAACTAATTTAGTTATAATAGAGTGGTGAGATATTATAGTGCCGTCACTTTGTCTATAACTAAGTTTTTCTACTAACCATTCTACTGCTGTTTGTTTCATTGTTCTGATTTAAAGGTTTGATTATAGTATTCATCACCTGTCTTAAAATCATCACATTGTGTGCATATTTTTGATGAAACAAAATCATAACAATATGTTATCTGCTCTTTCTCCATTTCTTTGGCTTTTTCAATATGATAATATTGTTCTGCTGTTAATACTTTTGGCATTAGTTGTTCAACTAAAAATTCTACTGCTGTTTGTTTCATATCATTTATTTTAAAATTTCTTTTAATTTTTCAGTTAATATAACAATTGCTCTACATTCACCTCCCGGGAATGTGGGATTGAATTTAATTTCCTTAGCATATGCTGCAATCTTATCAATAACCTCTGCCGTTGTAGTCTCTGGCATGTCATATGTGGTTAATTCCTCTTCCATAACTTTTTTCTTTTTTTTAATTAATAATTTATTTATCCTTTTTCTTATACTTTTATGATATATCAAGTTCTTTTCCTAACCATTCTACTGCTGTCTGTTTCATTTATTATAGTGTTTTCTAAATAATTCAACAACGTCCCAAGCATCATCAATAGAATCGTGGGAGACAAAATCATCTAGACCAGCTCTTCTCTTACATGTGCTAAGATCTGGTGATGTCTTATCATTATCCCAATCTATATAAAGAGCGCTAGGATCCAATACTCTTTGCCTAAAATAAACAAAGTCATATAGCTTCTCAATCTTATCTAGGAATCTTTTATCAAAGCTAGAGAAATTCTTTCCTGCAGCATTGCATCCTATTTTAGAATTTGCGTATCTAATTTTGGAGATCTCAGATATTAAAGGGTTATTTCTAGATCCCCATTCTTCTGAATGTAAAAGATGTTCTAAATCAGATCTCTCTTCTTGGTGTACTAAGCACCATAAATAAAAATAGAAAGTAACCTCATACTCATAAAGAAATACTCCATCAACTATTTGACGTTGTATCATTCTAGCATCTTTATCTCTAGTGTTAAGGTATGTTGCAATACGTTCTATGATTTCTGAATTCATATTTATTGCAAAAGGACTTCCTGTTATATCATCTCTTAATATGTAGATATTAAATTTAGGTATTTCTTCAAAAGGAAGAACTTTAGAAGTATCCTCTAATATACCAGAGAAAGTTAATATCTGGTGGCTTTCTGGTTTAAGACCAGTTGTTTCTAAATCAATTGAGCAATATATCATCTTATATTTGGATTAAAATTGTAAACTCTTTCTGCATAATCATTAACACAAGGCCTTCCTGTATTATAACACCCGAATACGATCTTCCAATTTTTATACCTATCATAAAGCTTTCTTAGAAGCTTCATAGAGGTCTCGACATTTAGATCTATATCAGAAATTAATTCCGATCTCGGTATGTTCTTATTCCATATTGAATTTGCAGTGCTCGGCATTATTTGCATAGGACCAAGTGCTCCTGCACATGATGTTTGTTGGGGATTATATTTCCAATGAAAAGGACCGGAGTATCTAGTTTCTGCATAGGCTACACCTAGTGCATATTTAAGAGGTATCTTATACATAGTGGAATACTTCTCAATGGAATTAAACATTTTAAGAGGTGTAGGAGCGTCGATATCGACGCTCCCCATGTTTACCTCTTGATTTTCATCTTTAGTCTCGCTAGACTCAAAATAAAGCCTGAATGGCACAGTTAAAATACCAAATATACCAAGCTTAATAATTAAAGCTGCGGATTTCATTGCCCCTCATATTTAGACTGGATGCTATTAGCATAAAGATTAAATATACACCTTCCAACGGAATCCTGATAGATCTCATAATTTCCGTTAGTTCGATCTATGATCATTAATTCATTCCTTTCATTAATAGCAACGGACACTTTTCCAATTGTTTTAGTTACCTTTGCTACTGAAGTTACTCCTGGCTCTTTTTTAGCTCTGTGGTAAATATCGCAAACAACGTAACCAAGGGTAAAGATAAAAATGAATAATAATACCTTCCCGCCTTTTAAAATAATCTCTGAAATTTTCGATTTAATCTGTGCTTTTTCCATTTCTTTAGTTTTAGAATTTAAACAAAGATAATAGAAAAGTCTAGATTAAAAAAATGATTTCTTAAATTATTCTTTAATTTTAAGATGACATGTTGATTTTAGTTCGTCAGGAATGCCTTTAGCCATATCAAAAAAGAATCTAGGAACCTTTCCACATTTTTTACACGTGACAAGTTCTGCAGGAACAAGCTCTTCTTTTCCTGAAGGGCTCAGAAGAGGTGATATTCTTTTAAATAGCATAGATGTTTCCCACATCATATTTCCATCTTCACACTTAATCCAAGGTGTTTCTGTCAGATCAACTTTTAATTGATTATTATCCATTTTATTTTTCTATTAGATTTTGGTATTTTAATGCCTTAGAGTCCCACTTAGATACGAATAAAGACCTATAATTTTGTATTGCTTCGTCGTGATTTTCACCGTTCTTATTTTCGTGTACCACTTTAATACATTTAATAAGATCTTTAAGAAAACTTTCCTCCTCCACTTTTAAAGATTCATAAAGATTCTCTTTTAAATCGTTAGGTAAAGCAAAATAAGCACCAAAAAAATCAGATGATTCAGGGTCTTGTAGGATATGTGCATCTGGCTTATAAAGCCACATATCAAATTCATTAAAATTGGAGCTAGTTTTATCTTTTATTCTCTCCCAGGTATAAAATCTTTTGTGGAATGACATAATAATATAAAGATTATCGTTTAACTTTATATTTAACCAGGTAAATTAAGTTTCAATAATTAAATAACCCCAAATCTTCTTAGCATACTAGATCCTTTCTTTACGCTAGGATTTAGTACTGAGTTAGGATCAGGAAGAAGAGAAGTTGCTCCTGGATAGTTTAAAGATATTTCTTTTATTAGGTTATCATATTCGTTAAGATCACTATCTCCATAGAATTTAGCCAGCAAGTTTATAGTTTTTACTGGAACATTATATTTTTTAAGTATATCTTTCATAAGATAAACAACTAAATATGATAATTTTAAATTGAGATCATCCTCAGTATAAGCAGGTGCTGTTATTTCCATCTTAGTTGTAAGAATTGGTGTTTTATCACCGTAATCAATTCTCATATAACCGTTAGGTTGTATGATAAGTCCATAACCAAAATCTTTTAAGGAGAATCTTAAAATGCCTTTCTTTTTCCTTTGATCACTAGTATCAATATAAGCACCTAATTTATCTAATAATTGTATAAGACGGTTGTTTTTTAGATCAATATCATTAAAAGGATTTAGAAGTGGCCTATCATCTTTTATAATATCTCTAAGTTTGGTAAATATAGGGTAGAATAATCTAGATAAACCATTTATATCATGTTTATAAAATCTGTAGCTAGAATTATCTAAATCCATTCCTAAACTGTTATAAAAATTATAAATGATTGGTTCATTTTTTAATGCTTCAGTATTAGGTACAACTTGATCATAAACATAATTAACAAATGGAACTAGTATTTTATTACCATTAATAACGAAATATATCTCTGATCCTTGAAGTTCTATTGAAAAGTTTTTAAGTCCTACTACTTTAGATAGTATGTTTTTTCCAACGCCATCAATAAAAAAATCCTTCAGAGGTTTAGGTAAAGCTTCAAAAGAAGAATATCCACCTTCTGAGTTCTCGTTTAAAAATTGTGAAAAATTCATTATTCTCATGTTAAAAAAACAATTACTTCAAAGTTAATAAATACATCAACTTAGAAACACCTGCTATAAGTTCATCTATCAGATTTTGTAAATCCGATTCTTTAACATTTTCTCTTAATGTAGTTAAACATTCCATCATGGTTTTTAACCATGAATTAGGTTCCACATCAGAGAAGCTTATGAACTCGCAGCTATTACCAAAATCTATTCTTCCGTGATATCCTTGATAAGATTCTACTAATGTGTCTAGACCTTCAGATATAGAATCATAAGTCATACCATAAGCATTATGCTGTGAATAAGATTCTGTACCCCAGTGCATAATTTTAAGCTGTGCTTGGAAAAGAAGCAAATTTACAAAATGCTCATCTAATGAAGAACCTAATTGTTTAATTCCTTGAAGTTGAGAATCTTCTTCTGTACCTTCCATTCCGTTTTCTTTATATTCACCAAAAGTCATATTTTTATTTTATTTTAAAATCCCAGATCTCCTAGATCTGCTGCAGTATCAATATTAGGTAATAAGGATTTTATCTTACTGTATATATGCTCACTTCCTTTTCTTACCTCATCAGCAACTTTAAATGAATCTTCAGCTTTACTAAAATATTCCACTATAGCTTCAGTAACAACCTGAGGAAATTCTAGTACTCTTAAAGATTCTATTTTGCTATCACCAATATCTTTAAGAAGATTCATAAATTTCTTACCTAAAGAATTTATATCCTTCTCCATTGAAGCATATTTATTACATGTTCTCTCTAATGATTCCCTAAGAGAATCATTAATCCCAAAATTTTCCCTTCTTTCATCACCAAAAAGATCTAAATATTTTAATTCTTTTATTGTTGGTGTATTACCAGGCCAGAATATATTATCTAATACATAATTGATATCATTATCAATAGCAGAAGTAACCGCTTTATTCACTGGTGGTAAATTTGGATTATTAACAGGTTCACATATTTTTAATTCTCTAGATAATCTAGTTATTAAATGATTAATGTTATCTGTAACCCCCATTTCATTAATAGATTTTTCATAATCAAATCCATCGTCAGAATAATTCATAGGATATTTTACTAGTAATTTTATTTTAGAATCCTCTAATTTTATTATTGTATTGGAAGATTGTCCCTCACTATCGATTAATATTCTCTCATAAGCTTTATAAACCAACCAGTTTTTAAAGTCTTTATAAAAATTGGATTTAATCATTCCTGATCTTGCCGAAGCATAAGCATTAATATATTCGTCATCGGTATCAACTTCATTAACTCCAAATATTCCTATAGAATATGATTCAAATAACTTAAAAGATTTAATTCTTTTCATTTTATTAATTTCTTCTTATTTTTTAGGTCTTATAGATCCAACAGGTGCAAAAAGTATTTTTCCGAATGATGGGGGATTGTACATTTCCGGTGAACATATAAACCATAATACTTTCTTTCTGTATTTACTAATACCATATTTATATGGATCTGGCATTTCTCCTCCAGTATCTGTAAGGTAAATAAATATCGAAGGCTTTATTTTATTCTTCTCAACCCATTGGAATGGAGGAATAAATCCTTTATCATTACCCCCAGTAGAAGCTATCTTAGTGAGATCTGGTTGTCCTCCTTTTTTAACTATATCAACATTATCAATATCATCACTACAATAAATAATTATAGTCTTGTCAGCATCAAATGTTTTACATAGATACATTATCTCATTAACAAATGCTTTAACCTGTTCTTTCGAAATCGAACCTGAAGTATCCACAGCAGCAACAATTGTTTTTAAAGTGTCTTCTCCAGTTTCTTTACGACCATATATCATATCACCACCTGCAAGAAACCTTTTATTCGGTAAAACCCATTCATTAGATTTGAATGTATTATCGAAGAATTTTTTTAATTCTTTTTTCCAATCAACTAAAGGTTCGCTAGTTTTTAAAGCTCTTACTAGTCTTTTAGCTTTGTCAGATAACTTAGATCTACTTAAAGCTTGATTAGATATATCTGCCCAATCTGGGGTCTTTAAATCGCCTTTAAATATCTTACTTGGCTTATTTGGCTTTAATTCCTTTGCCTTTTCTACAGAAGAACCTGTAGTATCGAAATCTCTAAATGTTTTTACCGACGGAGATCCTTGTCCAACTTGTGGTATGTCGTCCATCTTTTCAGGGCTATCATTAAAATTAGGGTCTCCTTGATCTTTAGATCCATTTGGATTTACCGGATTACCTTCGTTATCCTTATCCTTGTTATCAGATATTACTGAATAATCACCATCTTTAATTAACATACAATTTAACTAATTTCTATATCTCCATTAGGATAAACTTTGGTTATAGTTCCTTCTTTTCCTTCTTTTGTTATAACTTTCTGACCCACCCTAGGTAATGATTTTTTATTATCCCCAGGTTCGTCTCCAGGTTCTCCGGGTTCTCCTGGCTGATCTCCAGGTTGATCTCCAGGTTGATCTCCAGGTTCGTCTCCAGGTTGATCCCCAGGTTGATCCCCAGGTTCTTCACCAGGTTGATCCCCAGATTCTTCACCAGGTTCTCCACTAGGTTCGTCTACTGGATTGTCGCCTTGTTGAACAACCATATCATCATCTGGATCTGGCTGTTCTTTATCTTCGTCCTCTACCTTACCAATATCTGTTTGTTTTTTAACCTTAGGGTCATTAATAAGTTTATCAAGAGCACCTTCATCTTCTAATTGTTGATAAATATCCTCTGCTCTCATTCCTTCGAATCTAGCATCATATAAACCAGATCTAGTTCCGTCCTCTGATACTGGCCATTCGAATCCAATTTCTCCTTGCAATAAAGGATTTATAGCATAATCACAAGCTATATTCCATCCCTCGGGATTTCTATTTCCTCTTCTTTTTCCGTGATCCCCTATACAATGAAGAATTTCATGACATAGAACAAGCCTTAGTGCTGCTTCTGTCTGATTCATTACAAATTCTGGGTGGAATATAATATCTCTACCATTTGTACACATAGTCTTAGGATCAAGATTAGATGACCCAAATATATTTACGTGACTTAATAATTCTCCATAGAATCCTTGATTAATATTTATCCATAGAATTACTCTTCTAATTTTTCTATTAACCTCTTCAGCATCAAAAGAATAAGATTCATTTATAAACCTTATATAATTAGAAAAACTGGTAATTATCTTACCAGTTTTATATTTGTTTTCGTTTAATCTTCTTATCATTGTTGAAGACCTTTACTTTTAGCTCCTCCAGTTACTAGTAAAGCTGCTTTGTGTTTTAATTCGTCTTCTGGTGTAGATGACGTACCTCCAAATCTAAATTCTGGATATCTTACTAGAATATCTTTATACAACCAGCTAAGTGGTTCTAATTCATTATATCTATTGAAGTACTCCATCACATTATAAAGACTCTGGGGTGAATATGAATCCACTCTTTTCATTACCATTTCAATAAGTCCGTAAAGTATACTTTTACCACCTTGTGCTTGTGCTTCTGCGACCATTTTAGCAGCTGTAGGATTATTAATCATTTGATCCATATCAGAATCACTAACTTTTCTAAGTATATCAAGATAAGCAACAAATTTACCAGCTGCTTGTGGTCCAACTTGATCATAGAAGATATTAAGAATTTCTTCTCTAGATATATCTCTCCAAGTACTAGCACTTTTATCTTTTATCTCATCATAAAGAATTAAAGCTCCGTCCGTCCAAGATCTAGGTGTTGGGTAGTTTAATGATTTTTTATCTGCATCTAAATTGTGAAAATATTCTGAGTTGAATGTTAAGAATGTTACAAGTTCAGGAAGAATCTTTTCGTTTTTGTCTGCCCAAGAAGCATACCCTTCAATTGTAGGAACATAGTTCTTAATAGTGAAGCGGTCAGCAAGTGCAAAGTCAAAATCAGCTACACCTTCCGCTTCTTCTGGTCTGTTACCCGCTGCAACAATAACCCATTTGTCTGGTAATTTATAAGGACCAACTTCTCCTTTTTGTACGAATTGCATGATAGAGTTTAGAACAGCTTTATTAGCTCTGTTCATCTCATCCATAAATATAATACCACCTCTATTATCTTTACCATTATCTGGAGGTAATAATGCAGGAGGATTTGCTCTAGTGAATCCTTTACCAAAATTAGTAACTTTACCGTCTTCAACCTCAACAGGAGTTATATCATGTCTACTAGGTATTCCTAAGAAATCTTCCGGGTTCATGAATTGAAGATCCATTTTCATAACAGGCACGCCAAGCTCATCTGCTGCTTGCCCAACTATTTCAGTCTTACCAATACCAGGTGCTCCATAAATAAAGATAGGTTTAGCTCTTCCTCCTCTTTCTTTGCTCTTATATAATCGAACCACGTCATTCTTTAACTGTTCAGCTGAAATGTTTCTAACACTCTGATCTTCGCCTGTGTATTCTAAAGGTATTCTTGCTTCCATTAAAGGATTAACACCTTTATGGTATTTCATCATCTGTTGGAAGATCGGTCCATTTTCGGGTAAGAATAACATTGCTACCGGCATACCTTTCATTGGTCCAGAAGGTATTGACCTAATTAAGCCCTGTCCTATTGCTTTAATGATTTCTCCTGCCCATCCGCCAACTTTTTTTATAAGATTAGCTATACCAGAAAAGAAACCTTCGTTAAGTTCTGGATTGTAAGATTCGTTAACGAAATCGTTGAAGTTCTTTATTCTGTTAT
>Ga0209400_1004208_pt1 | contig 10233 bp, 7 predicted proteins | sample M_130807_EF_Meta_FD_187313 | JGI IMG/M metagenome (GOLD analysis project Ga0209400, IMG submission 187313) | Freshwater microbial communities from Lake Montjoie, Canada to study carbon cycling - M_130807_EF_MetaG (SPAdes) (version 2) | ecosystem: Environmental > Aquatic > Freshwater > Lake... | reverse complement strand
ATCGCCGGGATTCCTCGCGTCAGGGTTGGCCCAGCGTCTTGATGTCGAGCACGAAGCGATACTTGACATCGCTGCGCAGCATCCGCTCGTAAGCGGCGTTGACCTGATCCACTGGAATCAGCTCAATGTCAGCAGTGATGCCGTGTTCCGCGCAAAAATCGAGCATCTCCTGCGTCTCGCGAATGCCGCCAATCAGTGAACCCGCCAGATGCCGGCGCTTGAACACCAGATTGGCGACCGACGGGGAGGGGTGGGGGCTGTCCGGCACGCCCACCAAGCACTGCGTACCGTCGCGCTTGAGGAGCGCCATGTAGGCGTCCAGATCGTGGGGTGCCGCAACTGTGTTCAGGATGAAGTCAAGGCTGGCGGCGTGGCGCGCCATCTGCTCGGCGTCCTTGGAGATCACCACCTCGTCAGCGCCCAGACGCTTGGCATCCGCGGCTTTGCCCGGCGACGTCGTAAACAGCACGGTATAGGCGCCCATGGCGTGCGCAAGCTTGACCCCCATGTGGCCCAGACCGCCTAGACCGACAATGCCGACCTTACTGCCGGGCCCCACCTGCCAGTGGCGCAGCGGCGAATACGTGGTGATGCCGGCGCACAGCAAGGGCGCTGCGCCGGCCGGATCGAGCCGGTCTGATATGTGCAGCACAAAGGCCTGATCGACGACGATGCTGTCGGAGTAGCCGCCATAGGTGATGCCACCGGTGTGGCTGTCCGGGCTGTTGTAGGTGAACACGGCTTGGTTGCAAAACTGCTCTTCGCCATCGGCGCAGTCGTGGCAGTGGCGACACGAGTCGACCATGCAGCCGACACCGGCCATATCACCCACCTTGAACCGCGTCACGTTCGTGCCGACATGGGTCACGCGACCGACAATCTCGTGGCCCGGCACCATCGGATAGCTGGAACCACCCCATTCGTTGCGGGCCTGGTGCAGGTCGCTGTGGCAAACGCCGCAATAGAGGATGTCGATGCGCACGTCGTCGGCGCCGACAGTGCGACGTTGAAAGGTAAACGGCGCAAGCGGCGAGCGTGGGTCGGTGGCGGCGTAGGCGCGGGTGGTGCTCATGCGGGCTCCTTAGAGTGGGCTATCGGGGATATGTTAGACCGAGCCGCGGTCGGTCCCGAGAGCGCTAGGTGACGGCTCTGCCAATCGCCCGCCGCTGACCCGGTGATGACCGCCCAGGTCGAGTGCCGTCACCAGCGACCCGAAACCCGCCGCCGCTAGCAGCACTGCTACCGCAGCGCCCTGGTCCCAGCCATGCTCCAACAGTAGCCAGCCACCCGGACGCAGGTGGTCTGGGGCGCTGGCGACGAGCGTGCGTAGGGCGTCGAGCCCATCACCGCCGGGTGACAGTGCCGCCGCTGGTTCGAAGCGCAAGTCGCCCTCGGCCAAGTGAGCGTCGTCGCCAGCAATGTAAGGCGGGTTGCTAACAATCAGGTCAAAGCGGTCGCCTACAGCCTGGTACCAGTCGGACTGCACAAACCGCACGTTCGCGGCGGTCAAGGCTCGCGCATTGTCGGCGGCCACTGCCAGTGCTGCGGCGCTGGCGTCGGTCGCAAGCACCCGCACCAGTGGCCGCGCTCGTGCGATGGCGATGGCGATGCAAGCGCTGCCCGTTCCGAGGTCGAGCACGTCGAGCGGGACATCCTGCGGGATTCGCGTCAGCGCAGCGTCAACCAGCGTTTCGGTGTCGGGCCGCGGAATCAGCACGTCGCGTGTCACCCCGAAGCGATGGCCGTAGAACTCGCGCCAGCCGAGAATGTAGGCGACCGGCTCACCGGACGCACGTCGCGCCAGCCAATCGGCCAACCGATGTCGCTGGGCCGGGTCGATGGGCGTTTCCGGGTGCGAGATCCAGCGGCCTTCGCCACAGCCGCAGGCCTCGCGTACCAGCACCCGCGCATCGAGCGCGTCGACCCGCTGTCGGGCCGCTTGCCAGGCCTCGCCCAGCGTCGCCGGGCCGGTCATCTCAGGCTTCGCCAGCCAGTGCGGCCAGCAACTCGGCTTGGTGCTCGGCCCGCAGCGCGCCGACCAGCTCGCCGAGGTCGCCGTCCATGATGGCGTCGATCTTGTATAGCGTCAGGTTGATGCGGTGATCGGTGATGCGGCCCTGCGGAAAGTTGTAGGTTCGGATGCGCTCGGAGCGATCGCCACTGCCAACCAGGCTCTTGCGCTCGCTGGCGATGGCCGCCTGCTGTGCACTCTCCTGGGCCGCCTTGATGCGTGCCGCCAACACTGCCAAGGCTTGCGCTTTGTTGCGATGCTGCGAGCGGTCGTCCTGGCACTCCACCACAATGCCGGTGGGCAGGTGCGTCACCCGCACCGCGGAGTCGGTCTTGTTGATGTGCTGGCCGCCGGCACCGCTGGCGCGAAAGGTGTCGATGCGCAGGTCGGCCGGGTTGATGCTGACCTCGGCCAGCTCGTCGGCCTCGGGCATCACCGCCACTGTGCATGCCGACGTGTGGATGCGTCCTTGCGACTCGGTGGCTGGCACCCGTTGCACGCGATGGCCGCCGCTCTCAAACTTGAGCATCGAGTAGGCGCCGTCACCCAGGACCCGCGCGATGATCTCCTTGTAGCCGCCAAGGTCGGATTCGTTGCTCGAGACCACCTCCACTCGCCAACCTTGCCGCTCGGCATAGCGCGAATACATGCGGAACAAATCGCCCGCGAAGAGCGCCGACTCGTCGCCGCCGGTACCCGCGCGGATCTCGAGGAACAGATTGCGGTCGTCGTTGGGATCGCGCGGCAGCAGCCCGGTCTGCAGCTCGGCCTCGAGCGCCTCGCGGCGAGCCTCGCAAGCTGTGATCTCGTCGCGGGCGAGGTCAGCCAGATCCGGATCGCCAGCCATGTCGAGCGCCGCACGCAAGTCGGACTCGTTCTTTTGCCAGGCGTGATACAGCGCCACCACGTCGCCAATATCGGCGTGTTCGCGGGTGAGTTTGCGGTACTGGTCGAGGTCGCTGGCGGCGTTTTCGCTCGCCAGCAGGCGGTTGATTTCGTCGAGCCGTTCTTCCAGTCGCGCCAGCCGTTCGAGCAGCGCGGGCTTCATGCCACTGTCAGCCTCACCCGTGTTGGCCCGGGTACAGACGCGCCAGCCATTTCATCAGTTCGCCGCGTTCGTTGTCGGCGGTGCTGCTCAGGGCTTTGGTGGGGCCGTGCATCAGCTTGTTAGTGAGCGATTGCGACAGGGCCTCGACGACCGCAGCCGGATCGTCACCACGTGCGAGTTGCCGCACCGCTGCCTCCACGGCCACTTGACGCGTGCGCTCAGCGTTGTCGCGCAGCGACTTGACCACCGGCACCGCCTCGCGGGCAGCGAGCCAGTGCATAAAGTCCGCCACCTTGACATCGATGATCGACTCGGCGTCGATCACCGCCTCGCGCCGACTCTCGACATTTTCGCGGACGATGTGGGCCAAGTCATCGACCGCGTAGAGATACACGTCATCGAGTTGGCCGACTTCCGGCTCGACGTCCCGCGGCACGGCCAGATCGACAATGAACACCGGCTTGCGCCGTCGGGCTTTGATCGCACGTTCGATCAGGCCTTTGCCGATGATGGGCAGCGGGCTCGCGGTGCTGGTGACGATGATGTCGTGCTGCGCCAGCACCTGGGGTAGGTCGTTGAGGCTGATGGCCGCACCGCCGAAGCGCTGAGCCAAACCTTCTGCGCGCTCGACGGTGCGGTTGGCCACCGTGATGCCGGCAGGCTTTTGCGCCGCGAAGTGGGTGGCGCAGAGCTCGATCATCTCGCCCGCACCGATAAACAGCACCCGCTCACGCTGGAGGTCGGGAAAAATCCGCTCGGCCAGTCGCACCGCGGCGGCCGCCATCGACACCGAGCGGCTGCCGATCTCGGTCTGCGCGCGAACGTCTTTGGCCACCGCGAACGAGTTCTGGAAGAGCTTGTGCAGCATCCAACCGAGCGTGCCAGCGGTTTCGGCGGATTTCGCCGCCTGTTTCATCTGACCAAGGATCTGCGTTTCGCCAAGCACCATCGAGTCGAGGCCAGCAGCGACCCGGAAGGCATGGCGGACGGCGGCTTCGCCAGGCAGCTGGTACAGGTGATCGGCCACCGTGCTGGCAGGCAGCCGGTGAAAGTCGGCGAGCCAGTCGATTGCCGCATCCGGACGCTCGGTGTGGCAATAGACCTCGGTGCGGTTGCAGGTGGACAGGATCGCAGCCTCCGACACCGGACGCTTCTCGACCAGATTGCGCAGCGCGTCGTTGACGCGCTCAGCCGGAAACGCCACCCGCTCGCGAACATCCAGCGGGGCGCTCTCGTGGTTGAGGCCAAAGGCGAACAGCGACATGGGCAGTGCTGCGGTCATGAGTCTGTCCCCATTCTAGTCGTCCTGCCCGCTGGCAACGTGTTCTGCGGCATCCGGCCGAGTCTCCCTGAACTGCAGCGCGTGAAGGTGGGCGTATGCGCCACCTTGGGCGAGCAGGGTGTCATGTGTACCAGACTCTACAACGTGTCCATTATCCATGACAACAATCCGGTTGGCACGTTCTACGGTGGATAGACGGTGAGCGATCACCAGCGTGGTGCGGCCCTGCATCAAACGTTCGAGTGCGGCCTGCACCTGTTGTTCCGATTCGCTGTCGAGCGCCGAAGTGGCCTCATCGAGAATCAGAATCGGGGCGTCCTTGAGAATCGCCCGCGCGATAGCCAGCCGTTGTCGCTGTCCACCCGACAGGCGAACGCCGTTTTCGCCGATCAGCGTGTCAAAGCCCTGCGGCATTTGGCGGATGAAGCCGGCGGCGAAGGCGGCTTCGGCGGCGGCTTCGATCTCGGCGCGACTGGCCTCGCGACGCTCGCCATAAGCGATGTTGGCCGCGACCGTATCGTTGAACAACACGACGTCCTGGCTGACCAAGGCGATCTGCCGGCGCAAGTCGGACAAAGGCCATTCGGCGATGTCGACGCCATCAATCCGGATCGAGCCGGCATCAGGCCGGTAGAAGCGCGGCAGCAGGTTGGCTAAGGTGGTTTTGCCGCTGCCGCTGGCCCCGACCAGCGCCACCATCTCGCCGGGCGCGAGCGTCAGGTCGATCGCGTCGAGGGTCTGGCGCCCCCCGGCGTCGTAAGCAAAATTGACGCCCTCCAACTGCAGATGACCCTGCGCCCGTGCCAGTGAAGTGCGCCCAGGGTCGGACTCGGCCGGCTGGTCCAGCAGCTCGAACACGCTTTCGGCGGCGGCAATACCGCGCTGCAACTGTTCGGTGATGCCGGTGAGGCGCCGCAAGGGCTGCATCAGCATCAGCATGGCGATCATGAACGAGACGAAACTGCCCACCGACAGGCTGCCGTCGCGCGCCTGGCCAGTGGCGATCCAGACCACCATGGCGACGGCGCTGGCGGTCACCAGTTCGATGATCGGCAGACCCGCAGCCGAGGTCGCGGCCTGGCGCATAAGGAAGCTGCGCAGCTCGGCGGCGGTTTCGCGGAACCGCGCCGCTTCGTAGGCCTGGCCGCCATAAACCTTAACGACGCGGTGGCCGCTGATCGCCTCGTCGAGCACGTGAGTCATGTCGCCCATGGCCCGTTGTGCGCCCCGACTGGCGCCGCGCAATCGGCGCGCGATCTTGCGCACCAAGAGTGCCACCAGCGGCGCGACCACCAGCACCACCAGCGTCAGTTGCCAGTTGATCCATAGCAGCCAGGCCAGCAAACCGAGGACGGTAAGCGATTCCTTAACGCCGGTGGTGAGCGTATTGGTGGCGGCGGTCATCACCTGAGCCGCGTCGAAACTGACTCGTGACAACAAGTTGCCGGTGGCGGCGTTGTCGAAATAGGGTGTGGGCAGGGTCAGCAGCCGATCGAACATCTTGATGCGCAGGTCCATCACGACACGGGTGCCGACCCATGCGAACGCGTAGTCGCTGATGTAACCGGCGACGCCGCGCACCAAAAACAGACCGATGATCATGGCCGGCAGCCAGGTCATCAGGAACGGGTCTTTGTTAACAAAGGTGCCGTCCAGTAGGGGCTGCATCAGGGCTGGCAGGGCTGGCTCGGTGGCGGCGACCACGCCCAGGCCCAGCAGGCCGCCGACGAAGCGGCCGCGATAAGGGCGCACGTATTGCAGCAGTCGAAGGTAGAGCGAGCGGCCCGAGGGGCGGGTCATGGTGCGGCCAGAAGTGGCGATGGCGGATTATACGGCGGGCTCAGGCCCGGCCTTGCAGCTTGCGATACAGCGTTGCCCGGCCGATGCCCAATTGCCGGGCTGCCGCAGCCATATTGCCACCACAGTCGGCAATCGCGCGGTCGATGGCGGCGCGCGGCTCAGCCGCTGGCCAGCAAATTGTTGCGCCAGCGGGTCTCGAGCCACTTTTTGATGCGAGCAGCATCGCCAATGCGCGTCTGCTTGCCGTCCGAATCCAGTAGCACGATGACCACGGGTCGCGCGGCGATCCGCGCGTGCATCACCAAGCAGCGACCGGCTTCGCGGATGTAGCCGGTCTTCGACAGACCGATGTCCCAGTCCGGACTGCGCACCAGCGCGTTGGTGTTGCGGAACTCCACCGTGCGGCGATTGAGTTCGGCAGTGTGGGCGCCAGTGGTCGAGAACTCGCGGATGGCCGGGTACTGATGTGCAGCCTGCACCATCCGCACAAGGTCCATGGCACTGGCGCGATTGTTGCCGTTCAGCCCCGAGCTGTCCTCGAAGTGCGCCTGATTCATGCCGATGGTGGCGGCTTTGGCGTTCATCGCGCGGACGAACGCGCTCACCCCGCCCGGATAGTTGCGTCCCAGGGCGGCAGCCGCACGGTTCTCCGACGACATCAGCGCAAGGCGCAACAATTCTTCGCGGGTCAGTTCGGCGCCAACTGGCACCCGCGACGATGAGCCGCGCAGGTGGTCGACGTCGTCCCATGTGATGGTGAGCTTTTCGTCCATCGGCAGGTGTGCATCAAGCACCACCATGGCGGTCATCAGCTTGGTGATGGAGGCGATCGGCTGGGCGCGGTCGTCGTCATTTTTGACGTAGAGCGGGCGCTCGGTGGACTCGTCGAACACCACCACCGTGCGCGAGGCCACTCCGGGCTCGGCAGCTGAAACGTCTGAGCCTGCCGGTCGGCTGAATTCTGGCTGCCGCAAGCTGGTGCGCTGCAACGCGGCTGCGTGCGCGACCTTGCCCGCCTTGACTGCGCCCGCCTTGGCGACCCGCGTTGGTTTTTTGCTAGCGACCTTGGCGCTGACGTGTTTGCGCGACTTGTGCTGAGCGGCCTCAACCGGCGCAACCACTAGACTCGACGCGATCACCACAACGCCGAGCGCGCGAACCAGACGGCTCAGCCGTGCGCTGGGCAGTGCGACGATCCCTGCGGGCATCGAAAGCGTGGCCTTGGGCATGGTCCGGCATCTCCAAAAACAGTCAATTCGCTGTGAAAATACAGGCTTGCGCGATCAACATCAAGTCGAATCGCAAAATTGGGGGAATCAGTGGGATTCGCGCTGCTGGCGCTCCCACATCCTCGCATAGACGCCGTCGAGCGTCAGCAGCTGCGGGTGACTGCCGCGCTCGACGATGCGCCCCTCTTCCAACACCAAGATCTCGTCGGCGTCGACGATGGTCGACAAGCGGTGCGCGATGACCAGCGTGCTGCGGTTCTGTGCCACGCGCGCCAGCTCCAGTTGGATGGCAGCTTCGGTGGCCGAATCCAAGGCCGAGGTGGCCTCGTCGAAGACCATGATGCGCGGATCTTTGAGCAAGGCGCGGGCGATTGCCACGCGCTGCTTCTCGCCGCCCGACAGCTTGAGGCCACGTTCGCCGACGCGCGTCTCGAACCCATCGGGAAGGGACGCGACGAACTGGTCGATATGCGCCGCCCGGGCGGCCTCGATCACGCGCTCAGGCCCGGCGCCAGGTGCGCCGTAGGCGATGTTGTAACCAATAGTGTCGTTGAACAGGACAGTGTCTTGCGGGACGATGCCGATGGCTGCGCGCAGGCTTTTTTGCGTCACCTGACGGATGTCCTGTCCGTCGATGCGGATGACCCCGTCGCCAACGTCGTAGAAGCGGAACAGCAGCCGCGACAGCGTAGTTTTGCCCGAGCCAGAGGTGCCCACAACGGCCACCTTCTGACCCGGCTCGATGACGAAGCTGACCTCGTGCAGCACTGGTCGACGCGGGTCGTAGGCAAAGCTCACGCGGTCGAACTCGATGCGTGCGCCAGCCACTTGCAAGGGTGGCGCTGCGGGCGCATCGGCGACATCCGGATGCTGGCGCAGCAGGTCAAACATCCGCTCCATGTCGGCCAGCGCGTTCTTGATCTCGCGGTAGACGAAGCCGAGAAAGTTGAGCGGCAGATACAGCTGCAGGAGGAATGCGTTGACCAGCACCAGGTCACCCAGACTCATGCGACCCGTGACCACACCGTCGGCAGCCAGCGCCATCAGGGCCGTCACCCCAGCGCCGATGATGAACGCCTGCCCGGCGTTGAGCGCCGCCAGCGAGGTCTGGTTGCGCACGGCAGCAGTCTCCCAGCGGGTCAGGCTGTCGTCGTAGCGCTGCGCCTCCCAGTCCTCGTTGCCGAAGGTCTTGACCGTTTCGAAATTGAGCAGGCTGTCGATGGCACGGGTGTTGGCGTTCGAATCCATGTCGTTCATGGTCCGACGGAAGACCATCCGCCATTCGGTGACGAACAGCGTAAAGGCGATGTAGACCGCCAGCGTGGCGACCGTCACCGCGCCGAAACGCCAGTCGTAATGCCAGAACAGATAGCCCGCCACCAGGCCGATCTCGACCAGGGTCGGCAGGATGTTGAAAATCATGAACTGCAGCAAAAACGAGATGCCGCGGGTGCCGCGTTCGATGTCGCGCGAGACGCCGCCGGTTTGCCGCTCGAGGTGGAACTTGAGCGAGAGTCCGTGCAGGTGGCGGAACACCCGCAGCGCCACCCGGCGGATCGCCCGCTGCGTGACCTTGGCGAACACCGCGTCGCGGATCTCGCCGAACAGGGTGGAGGCGAAGCGCAGCGCGCCATAGCCGAGCACCAGTGCCAAAGGCAGCACCAACACCACGGGCTGACCCGAGCCGGTCAGTGCATCGACCACAGCCTTCAGCATGACCGGCACGCCGACGTTGGCGACCTTGGCGGCGACCAGCAAGGCGATTGCGGCGGCGACTCGGCCTTTGAATTCGCCAAGGTAGGGCAGCAGGCTGCGCACCGTATTGAGATCACCCGGGCGGGGGTGCGGCGTGGATGGGGAACCGAGTGAGCGCATCCCTCTATTGTCGGTGATTACGTGGCCGCGTGCCGAGCCGACAAAAATGGCGTGCTGGGCTAAAATCAGCGCCCCTTCCGCCACACGCCGCGCGATGGCCCGCCCACAGCGGCCGACCGTGGCACGGCCATGCAACCCAGGACACCCCGTGACCGCCCGACCGACCTTCCTCGAACGCCTTTCGCAACGCGTGCTGCTGTGTGACGGCGGCACAGGCACGCTCATTCAAGCCGAGGACTGGGACGTCGAGAAGGATTTCATGGGCCTGGAGAACTGCTCGGAGATCCTTGTCGCCACCCGGCCGGATTTCGTCGAAAAGGTGCACCGGGCGTACTTTGAGGCTGGCGCGGATTGCGTCGAAACCAACACCTTCGGCGCCAATAAGGTGGTGTTCGCCGAGTTCGACCTGGTCGAGCGCACTTACGAGCTCAATCGCGACGCCGCCGCCATCGCGCGCCGCCTGGCCGACGAATACAGCACGCCGGAGCAGCCGCGTTACGTGCTCGGCTCGGTGGGGCCCGGTACCAAGCTCGCCAGCCTCGGCCACACCAGCTACGACATTCTCGAAGAGAGCTACGCCGAGCAGGCGCGTGGCCTGATCGACGGCGGTATCGACTGCTTTTTGCTTGAGACCAACCAGGACCTGCTGACCATCAAGGCGGCCATCAACGGCTGCAAGATTGCGCGCCGCGAGAAAGGCCGCGAGGACATTCCGATTTTTGTGCAGGTCACCATCGAGACCACCGGCACCATGCTGGTCGGCTCCGACATCGGCTGCGCCACAACCGTATTGGATGCGATGGACATCGACGGCATCGGCCTCAACTGCGCCACCGGCCCGGCCGAAATGGCCGAGCACGTCAAGTATCTGGGCGAGAAGTGGCGCAAGTTCATCTCGGTGATGCCCAACGCCGGACTGCCGATGCTGGTCGACGGCAAGACCGAGTACCCGCTGCTGCCCTACGAGCTCGCCGAGTGGCAGGGACGG
>Ga0209400_1004207_pt1 | contig 10233 bp, 12 predicted proteins | sample M_130807_EF_Meta_FD_187313 | JGI IMG/M metagenome (GOLD analysis project Ga0209400, IMG submission 187313) | Freshwater microbial communities from Lake Montjoie, Canada to study carbon cycling - M_130807_EF_MetaG (SPAdes) (version 2) | ecosystem: Environmental > Aquatic > Freshwater > Lake... | reverse complement strand
AGCGGGAAAGATTGGCGAACCCTCCAGCCCGACGACCTACGGGAATTCCTATCCTACCGTCGTACTTCAGGACGCGTTGGACCGACCACCCTGCGCCTCGAGACCTCAATTTTACGCAGCTTTGGGGCCCACCTGCAAAGAATGGGCCGTACCCCGAAAAGCATGTCGGTCGGCCTCCGCTCTCCCAAACTATCCCGCAAACTCCCACCCTCCCTCACCCCCGATCAGGTACGCCGAATCCTCGAATCCCCATCCGTAAAAACTCCCCTCGGCCTACGCGACCGCGCCCTCCTCGAACTCCTTTATGCCGCCGGTCTTCGCGCGTCCGAAATCCTATCCCTTCGAATTGAACAGCTCGACCTCCCCAGCCGGAGCGCCCGCGTCATAGGGAAAGGAGACAAAGAGCGGCTCGTTCTTCTCGGCCAAGCCGCCCAAGAGGCCATCGAACGCTATCTGCATACTGCTCGACCCAAACTCGTTCGCTCGAAATCAGGGGGTGAGGTCTTTCTTGGAAATCATGGCCGGCGCCTGACCACATCTCACCTTTGGGGAATCGTAAAAAGAGCGGCCCAAACCGCAGGCCTCGATACACGTGTCTACCCCCACCTTCTTCGCCACTCCTTTGCCACCCATCTGCTCTCAGGTGGGGCCGACCTGCGCGTCATTCAAGAGCTTCTCGGCCACGCCAGCATCGGCACGACAGAGATCTACACCCACGTAGATGAAGACCGACTTGCGGCAACCGTCGATCGCTTCCATCCTCGTTCCAACAAAAACCGCTCCTCATGAAACTCCCTTCCCTTGGCCACTCTTTTAAAAACTCCGAACTCCTCGCCCGCGCTTTGACCCACCCATCCGCCCGGACAGCCCCTGGAACCAGTGGAGATAACCAGCAACTTGAATTTCTGGGTGATGCCATTCTTCAAGCCGCTCTCAGTGACCTCCTCATCGCAACTCACCCTGCCTCCTCCGAAGGCGAACTTACCGCCATGCGAGCAAGCCTAGCCAATCGCCACACCTTGGCCGAACTCGCCCGCGAGCTGAAGCTAGCCCTTTTCCTGCGAGTGGGTGCAGATGCCGCCCGCGAGGAAATTCACCAATCACCCGGCGCCCTCGCCGATGCGTGGGAAGCCATCCTCGGCGCCATCTTTTTAGATGCTGGTTACGATCCCGCCCGCCTTTGGGTTTGCCAAACCTACGGACAGCGGTTGACCCTTGCCAAAAAGCTGGCCGAACAAGCCAACCCCAAAGGCCAACTCCAAGAGCTCCTCCAATCCCGTAACCAACCCGTCCCCGTTTATGATCTCGTTGAGTCGGTGGGGCCCGACCACGAAAAAATATTTACGATCCGAGTGCTCCTCGAAGACAAAGAGATTGGGCGAGGAACGGGCCGAAGCCGTAAATCGGCCGAATCCACCGCCGCAGCCCACGCCCTAGGTCAACTCTCATGAAAGGTCTTCTGCAAGGACCCGCGTTTCCTTTTGTCGCTCCCTTCGCCCTTTTTATGGGGCTCCTTTACCTTCGCCAAAGTTTTCCCCAGCACACTTGGTGGCTGTACGGGGTTTGCTCCCTTCTTGTTCTCGGTCTTCTTCTTTGGCTCCGTCCTCGTTACCGCGGGCAGGATCCTGCCCCGCCCCGCGTTCGCGACTCCGTCCTTCTTGGCCTCGGCGCAATTGTTCTCTGGATTGCTCTCGACCCCTGGATGCCCCGAACTGCAGCACGGGATAACACGTTCCCCTTTGCCACCGCTTTTGAAATCGGATTTGTTCCCGGCATTCTTTCGATCGCTTTTCGAATCTTCGGGGCCGTTCTCGTCGTTCCGATCGTCGAGGAACTTTTTTGGCGCGGCTTCCTCATGCGAACCATCATCAAACCAGAATTCGAAGAGGTTCCCTTAGGCACGTTTCAACCCCTCTCTTTCTATATCACCACCGTTGCCTTTGCTATGGTCCACGTTGAGTTTGGATCCGCCACCCTCTTTGCCCTCATTGCCGGTTGGTGGTTCTGTAAAACAAAATCCCTCCGTGCGGTCATCATTCTCCACGCCGCCGCCAACCTTGGCCTAGCCCTTTACGTGCTCCTTACAAAAAACTGGTTCCTCTGGTAATCCATCGTGCTGTCCCGAGCCCTTCTCATCCTCCTTGCCGGAACACTTCTTGCCCATGCAGACACGTGTGACGACCTCTTTTTGATGATCAACCAGTCACGGGTCAAGGCGGGTCTCTATCCTCTCACCCGCAACAGCACTCTCGACCAGCTGGCAAGTCGGTGGGCCGAAACTATGGCTTCCAAAAACAGCCAAACTCATCGCCCGCTTACCAAGTCTCTGCTGAACGCAAATGGGTGGAAAAATCTTTCAGAAAACATCTATGGCCCGGTGAATGACGGCTCAGCGAAATCTATTTTCAATGCGTGGATGAGTAGCTCAGGTCACCGCGGAAATCTTCTTCGCGATTCCACAACCCTCGGTGGTGTTGGAATTGCACAAACGAAGTCAGGTGCTGTCTGTGCCGTATTTAACGGGGCCCAGCCTGCCCCACCCCAGCCTGTTGCAACTTCGACCAATCCCTCCCAAGACAGCGATGTGGCCTTTCCCGGCGTGGGGATTCCAGATTTCGTTCCCAAATCGATGCGCGATCCTGCCGCCGCTCTTCCCTCCAACTCGGATGGCAGAAAACTCAATCAGCTCGGGCGTACCAATCTATAACTCCTTCCCGAATCTGCCTGCACTTGCACACCTTCCCCTTGCCTCGATCCCAAACCACTCCATGATTCAATCATGTTGTCTGTTATTATTCGTAAACGTTTTGCAAAGTATGGAAAGGTTGCAGGTCTTATCCTCGCCGCCCTCTTTCTTGCCAAAGGGATTCTTTGGCTTTTGATTCCGGGACTCATCATCGGAAGCTGCGCGAAATGACACCCCCCAGCCCCCAAGGAGTGATGGCTCGACTCAAGGCGGGCACAGCCGCCCAACACGCGGTCGCTGAATCCAAACCGCTCGAGGCTGCTCTGATCGATGGCTCGATCGGCCAAGCCCAATACCAAAAATACCTGTCCCAGCGCTGGTTGATTCACCGCGAACTTGAATCCGCCACCGACCGTGCGCACACGCTCGACTCCCGCCTTGCCTCCCTCAATCTTTCCTCTCTTTACCAAACGAAAAACTTGGAAGCCGACCTTGCCCAGCTCAAGACCGACCTCAATTCGATCCATCCCCTTCCTGGTGCACAAAAGTTAATCCAATCCATCCTCCAAGCTTCCCCCGCAACTCTCATGGGGATCTTCTACGTCTTCGAGGGCAGTAAAAATGGAGCCCGTTACATCTCGAAGGCGCTTAAGGAAAAAGGGGTGACCGCCCTTCGCTACCTCGACCCACATGGAGAGGAGCAGCGCCCGATCTGGATGAAATTTCGCGCCGATATGGACGCCATCTCTTGGTCCCCTGTCGAACAGGATTCTATGGTTTCTGCCGCTCAAGCCACATTCGATGCCATCTCGTCCCTCGACGACGCCATCCACGCCGGCTGATTTACGGCTTCCAGTTCGGATTATCTTGCCGAGCCGCTTCGTTTGCCCAACGACGCATATCCCGAAGATCAGAAAAATTTAGCAAAGATACGCTACCATCTAATTGAGCCGTTACCGCCTTTTCCGAATACGCTAGCCTAACTTGTCCATAAGCTTTTGCAGACCCACTTGCGCTCCAAGCGGATGGCCACTTGGGTGAGGACTGCGGTGAAGTGACATAGTAATATCCATCTACATTTTTGCCTTTCATGGGATCCACACCCCTTGCAGACGAAAAAACAATTAGCTGGGATGGCTTCACCGCTTGGGCAAGCCGAGTCACGCAAGTTCCGTTCGTCACATAGGAGTAGGCCGGCTGCCCATTTTCGTGGCCCCCAACAAAATACGAGTTCATTCCTAAACTTGGGGAGGCACTGACTAAGTAGCTCTGATTTGGATCATTCGGGTCGAGGGAATTTGCCCTCTCGTTCACTAAGACCGCCCCTTCCAACTGATAATTCAAATATGGCGCCAAACGCCAAGGCCATCTCGAGGCTTGGCTACTGCCCGCTTGGAATTCATTACCATGACTATCTGTCGCCACCCCATCCTCATCATATCCCTTAAGCAAAACTCCATTCCGGTCCTGTGCAGCTGCTAAATAGGCCGTAATTAAACTTTTTGCCGCAGCTGTCTCAGACGCTTGCTGTCCAGCTAACCGTGCCCGCCCTAAAACTGGTGTGGCCAAACCCGCAAGGAGTCCCACAACTACAAAAACCACGAGAAGCTCGACTAATGTGAAAGCCTTCTTCCGATTTGATCGGGCAAACTGTATCATCAAAATAGCAGGTTAAGATCGACGGCGACGCCGATTCGCTAGGGCCACTGCAAAACCGAAAGCCAGCAGAGATCCCGTTGTAGGCTCCGGAATTAAAACGGGCCCTAGATTTCCCGCAGCCTCCATAGAATAAAATCGGGCGGTTGTGGCCAGAGGGGAACTTGTGGTGCCAACGAGACCAAATCCGAAGTTTGTCGTTGGATTTAAAATCCATCCATTGACGGTGGAAGTAACATCAATTTGCACCAGTCCAGCTTGAGTAAGATTCACCTCTGCGATTCTCGACCTGCCGAAAAGATTGTTTTGATACCAAGTAGAAAGAGTAGCGGTTTCGCTTTCGGAAAATGCTGCACCGAGAGCCACAACTGCAAGTCGAAAGCTGCCAGTTGTAGGATAGTCGTATGCCGGGGGGCCTTGATAGCCGGGAACAATGGTGCCAGGGGTTTTGAAGTCTTTTAGATTGAGCTGAAGAAACTTAGAGCCCGCAACGCTCAATCCCGACAGGTCTGAAAATTCGATTCCAGCAAAATTAAAATGTCCGTCATAATTCGGATTCGTATTCAGGATATTCATTCCAACGTGAAATGTTCCACTATTCAGGGTGCCAGTCCGAGCCGAGCTGTAAGTCTGGGTATAGTAGTAGGTGTCTGCATCGAACGAGGCACTGACAGTTTCAGCTTCAACCCAAAGAGATCCAGTCATCCAAAGGCTTAAAAGTAAAAATCTTGCGCGATGCATGTATAAATATTTAGAGGGCAAAGAAAAATTTGCAAATGACAACCCCCCATGCCGAACGCTTATTCGGGTGGCCCATGAAGTCGCATTAGAATCCCTTATCTCTTAAGTCTTTTGTCACTTCCCATCAATGACTTATGTTTTTTATTTTGAACTTTGAGATTGTTTAGAAAGCACCGTCTTCTTGCGACTGCGACATTTTCCGCTATTGATAACACCCATGTCCGAATTCGACCTCAAAGACACGATCCTCACCCGACTGGGCGAGAACTACGAGCTTCACGATAAGTACGTCAATCGTACTCTCGTAAAGGTTCAACGCACCATCGGTTTCGATAAAATCTATGCCCGCGCAGAAGGCGCGTACCTCTACGATCTTGACGGCAAGGACTACCTCGACTTCCTCAGCGGCTACAGCGTCTTCAACATCGGTCGCAACCATCCCACCATCCAAAAAGCCATTCGTGACGTCCTTGAACTCGACCTCCCCAATATGGTCCAGATGGACTGCTCCGTTCTCTCCGGCCTCCTCGCCGAAGCTCTCGTCAAAAAACTCGGCCCTTCCCGTGATGCCTGCTTCCTTTGCAATTCCGGAACCGAAGCCGTCGAAGGTGCCCTGAAATTTGCCCGCGCCTCCACCCAACGCCCCGGCATTCTCGCCCAGGAAGGCTCTTACCACGGCTTATCTTTTGGAGCCCTCTCCATTACCCACTCCGGCAATTTCCGCGAAGCGTTCGGACCCTTCCTCCCTGGTGCCGATTTTGTAAAGTTCGGCGACCTCGCCGATCTCGAGAAAAAACTGAAATCCCGCCAGATCGCAGCCTTCATCTTTGAACCGGTCCAAGGAAAGGGAGTCAAATATCCTTCCGACGACTACTTCCCCGCCGCTCAGGAACTTTGCCGTAAATACGGAACTCTTTTCATCTCCGATGAAGTTCAGACCGCGCTAGGCCGAACCGGTAAATGGTTCGGCTTCCAACATTGGAACCTCGATCCCGACATCGTCACTATGGCCAAAGCCTTATCAGGAGGATACGTCCCCTGCGCCGCCGTGGTTATGCGCCGACCCATCTACCAAGGCATCTTTTCCCGCCTTGATCGCTGCGTCGCCCACTCCACCACTTTCGGTCGCAATAACCTCGCCATGGCTTGCGGACTCGCCAGCCTGCACGTCACCGAAAACGAGCACCTCGTTGAAAACGCTGCCCTTCGAGGCGAACAGCTCATGTCCCGCCTCCGCGATCTCCAAGAAAAACATGACGTCATCTCTGAAGTCCGCGGTAAAGGCTTGATGATCGCCATCGAGTTTAAGGAACCCCGCTCCCTGAAACTCAAACTTGCCTGGAAAGCCATTCACGCCATGGACAAAGGCCTCTTCCCGCAAATGATTGTGACCCCTCTCCTACAAAAACACCGTATCCTCACTCAAGTTGCCGCCCACAATTCCGACATCGTGAAGATCCTGCCTCCCTTGATCATCGGCGAAAAAGAGATCGATCGTTTTGTTCACGCCTTCGACGATGTTCTCAGCGACCTTGGAAAATTCCCCGGACCTCTATGGGACTTCGGCCAAAATCTCGTCAAAGCCGCACTATCTCAAAAGAAGTCTTCGCCCGAATCGGTTCCAGCCTGACCCCTCGTGTCCGCCATTCTCTACGTCAAAGAGGGATGCCCTTGGTGTGAGGATGCGGAGGCAGAGCTGGATAAACTCGGCGTAAAATACGAACGCCGAGAAGTCCGCTCGAATCCCGCTTACTTCAAGGAAATGAAAGAGATCTCGGGCCAATCAAAAGCCCCAGTCCTCGATATCGATGGGCGTATTCTCGCCGACTTCGGAATCGAACAGCTGCCCGTTTTTCTTAAAAGCAGTTAAAAGATCTACTGCCACGGTTGACTCCCCACCCCTCACCCCGCATCATTATAACGCGGGGTGGAGCAGCCAGGTAGCTCGTCAGGCTCATAACCTGAAGGCCGCAGGTTCAAATCCTGCCCCCGCAACGATTTTTGGATGTATCAAGTTTACGTTCTCAACAATACAGCAGGCCAAAAATACATCGGCCTATCGAAAGACCCTCAGACTCGTCTACTCCAACACAATTCCGGTGCATCCCGTTGGACCAAGGGCAAAGGCCCTTGGAAGATTTCTTGGACAAGCAAACCCATGAACCTCTCCGAGGCCAGAAAGCTCGAAAACAAACTCAAACAACAAAAAGGCGGTTTGGGTCTTGAGACCCTCATCAACCTATTTGGCTCATAATCCCGCATGCGCGGGACCGCAGGTTCAAATCCTGCCCCCGCAACGATTTTTCTCGCTCTTTTGATTGAGCTCTGTCTGCCATCCGTTATAGCCATTCCATGCTTGCAGCCGCTGGAATCCTCTACGCATTCGAACATTCTGAACCGGCTGGCAAAGGCGTCCTCTTTTGCCTCTTGCTGGGCTCGATTTTTAGCTGGTCGGTCATCTGGTCAAAATGGACCCAACTCAATGCCGTTGTCCGCTCCACCCGCACTTTCCTCAAAGCCTTCCGCTCTGCCACCGAACCTCTCGATCCCTACCTCTCAGGCCGCCCGCCAGGTGAATCCCCTCAAGCCGTCATCTACCACGCCGGCGCCAAAGAGCTCTGCTTCCATCTCACCGGCTCCTCCGCCATCGATTCCACTCTCGCCGCCCGACTCTCCTCCGCTCGCTCGATCAGTGAGACAGGCATGAACTCAGTTCGGACGGCTATGGAGCGGGCTGTGGGAGAAGAATCCCTCAAGCTTGAATCAAACCTCATCCTCCTCGCCACCGCCGTCAGCGGCGCCCCCTTTCTCGGTCTTCTCGGCACAGTTTGGGGCGTGATGGATGCATTCAGTGGCATCGCCATGGCAGGCCAAGCCAGTCTCGCCGCCATGGCCCCTGGCGTATCTGGAGCGCTCATCACCACCGTTGTCGGTCTCCTCGTCGCCATTCCCGCGATGTTTGGTTACAACTTTCTCACCACCTCCATCCGCAGCCAAAACATCCAGATGGAAAACTTCGCCGCAGAGTGCGCGGCCGTTTTCGAGCACCGCTTTACCCCACGCTCATGAGACGCTCCCGTTTCCATACCCAGACACACAACCTTGCCGAGCTCAACATCACTCCGTTGCTCGATCTGGTCTTCGTCCTCCTCATTATCTTTATGATCACCACTCCCCTGATGGAACAGCAGCTGCCAGTGGATCTCCCCAAAGCATCCACCAGCATTCCCACCTCTCTGCCCGATCCGAAATCGATTCTCACTCTGACACTTGCTAAAGATGGTTCTGCGCTTCTCGGCTCTGAAAAGATCCGCCTCGATCAACTCACCTCGCTTCTCACCCAACGAAAAGCTCGCGACCCCGAACTCGTCGTCTCCCTCCGCGCCGACTCCTCTCTCCCTTATGAAACCGTTTTTCGCGCCTTGGAGGCTGTCCGCTCCGCGGGTGCCCGCCTCGACCTCGCCAATACTCCGGACATCCGCAAGTGAACCCCCACGGGCGCCCTTTTCGGCGTACCGTTCTGATCGTATTCGGTGCTCACCTTGCTCTCTTACTGCTGTTCGGCCTTCCGCTCTCCCAGTGCCATAAACCCGCCCCAATAAAACCGGTCGAGATGATCGATCTTGGATCCCTCCGCCCCGGACCAGGGCTCCCTTCTCCCACCTCGTCCTCAACACAACCCGCATCCGAAATTCATAATCCAAAATCCGAAATGCCTGTGGTGCCCAAGCCGAAACCTGTTGAGGAAACGAAGCCCACCCCAACACCTGAACCCGAGCCAGAACCAGTCCAGAAACCGGAGCCAACTCCCACTCCTGAAGCGAAACCTGTGCCCACCCCCCTTCCCGTTCCACCCAAACCAAAACATCAGGTCAAAGTCAGTACGGCGAAGAAAAAAGTCTCCGTTTCAACTTCCACGTCCGAAACCGAAACCTCCTCCCCAAAATCCACCGCCCCAACTGGCCCAACCGCCTCCGATATTCAAAATCGTCTCACCTCGAAACTCCCAGCCGAACAGGGAGGCGGAGGAGGAGACGGAGCGGGCAACGCTGGCCGACCCGACGGCATCGCGGACGACTTCTCCTGGTATCGCGCCCTCATCAAACAATCGATCCAATCCGCTTGGAAAAAACCCCCCATCCCCGCCGGCGAAAAGATCTATACCGAAGTCGAAATTAAGATCGCTCCCAGCGGCGCAGTCACATTCCAGAAAATCTCTCGCCCCTCAGGCGATCCCGCCATGGATGCTTCCGTTGAACAGGCGGTCCGCTCTACCCCTCGTCTTGCAAAACCCCTTCCCAATGGCCTCGGCTCTCCCGACTACACCGTTATTATTCAGTTCAAATTGGAGTGACCTTTTCTAAATTCAAAATCCGAATTTTCTGGAAATCTCGTCTCCGTGCTGTTGTCTCTTGAGATGAACCATCTCCTCACGACTCTGCTTCTACTTCCCTCCCTCCTCCTATCCCAAGACTCCGCCCCAGTCATCGTCATCGAGCAAACCCGTAAGGTCGACGTCGCCATCTCCCCCATCGCAGGTGCTGAAGGCCCCGCTATGACCAAAGTTCTCCAAAACGATCTCGAACGCTCAGGCGCCTGCCGCGTCGTTGAACCTGCCGCCGCCTCCTTCACCCTCTCCGGCACCATCACCCCCGCTGGCCTCGTAGGCCGCGCTACACCCAAAAGTGGTGGCGCTGCCTTAGTCGACTCCTCCTTTAATGGAGACGCCCGTCGCGCTACCCACCAGTTCGCCGATGCCTTTATCCAAGCCCTCACCGGAACCCCTGGCTTCGCCTCCAGCAAGATCACCTTTGCCTCCGCATCCGGAACAAAAAAGAACTCCAAGAAAGAGATCTACATCTGCGATATCGATGGCGCTAACTGCCGACAACTCACGCAAGACGGTGCTTTGGGGTATGGCCCGAAGTTCTCCCCCGATGGCAACAAAATCGCCTACAGCTCCGACAAAAGCGGTTACCGCGATACCTACATTATCGATCTCTCCTCCAAGAAACGCTCCATCGTGGCTCAGTTCCCTGGTCAAAATACCGGCGCTACATTTTCTCCCAACGGCTCCACCCTCGCCCTCAGCCTCTCCAAATTCGGGAACCCAGAAATCTGCACCCTATCCTCATCGGGGGGCGAACCTA
>Ga0209400_1004206_pt1 | contig 10233 bp, 10 predicted proteins | sample M_130807_EF_Meta_FD_187313 | JGI IMG/M metagenome (GOLD analysis project Ga0209400, IMG submission 187313) | Freshwater microbial communities from Lake Montjoie, Canada to study carbon cycling - M_130807_EF_MetaG (SPAdes) (version 2) | ecosystem: Environmental > Aquatic > Freshwater > Lake... | reverse complement strand
GCCGCCCAAGCCCACGACCTGATTCGCGTCCGGCTGTTTGCTTTTCGGTGTCGCTGTGCTATTGACCTGACGTCGCAAACTTGCGGCGAACTCACGGCAGCAGCACCGGAAAGACGGCAGCATGTACATTGGCATCTTCACGCCTACGCACAATCCCAAGTATTTGGACCAGACTTGCTCAAGCCTTGTCCACGCGCATTGTGACGCGCACAAGGTTGTTTGGTTCATCGGCTACAACGGAGATGTGCAGCCGTCGCAACTGCCCCATGAAGGCGAGTATCTCGCGGCATCGGGCGCGTTCTCTGTACGGCACGTTCAACTAGAGAACACGGGCGTCATCGGGGCGCTGAAGCGGGCTTTGTGTGACCACGCGATTGCGGCCGGTGCCGAGTGCGTCGTCGAACTCGACCATGACGATCTGCTCACGCCCGATGCGCTTGCGGAGATTGCCGCCGCTTTCGCCGCAAATCCTGCGGTGGGTTTTGTCTACTCGGATTTCGTCGAGTTCGTCGACAACGGCGAGACTTGGACACCGTACACCTACGGCTGGGCTTACGGTTGGGAGGCGTATCCGTTCGACGGGCTGCCGAGCGAGCCGCGCGCCACGGGCCTGATTGCGATGGCGGCGTTTGAGCCGACCGCAAAGGCCATCAGCGAGATTCTCTACGCACCGAACCACGTGCGCGTGTGGCGCTCGGATGTTTATATGGCTGTCGGCGGCCATGACGTCACGATGGACGTGGCGGACGACCATGATCTAGTCGTTCGCACCTACTTGGCGACCGAGATGCACCGGATTGCGAAGCCGCTCTACGTCTACCGGCGGCATCCTGACGGCGGCAACTCGTTCTTGCAGAAGGTCGACAAGATTCAGTCAATATCAATCGGCCTGAAGAACCGCTACTTGCGCCGCTTGGTTGAGCGTGAGTGCGCCCTCAAGAATTACCTGATGCTGGACTTGGGCGGCTCTATCGGCAAGCCGGACGGCTGGGTTTCCGTCGATTTGGCGAACGCAGATATTGAGCACGACCTCACAAACGGGCTTCCTGATTTGCCCAACGACCGCCCAATCGGTGCGGTGCGTGCCTTTGATTTCCTTGAACACCTGCCGATGCCCGCGGCCATGCGGCTGCTGCAAAGCGTATACGACAAACTTGTGCCGGGCGGTTGGTTCCTGACGCGGACACCGCATTCAAGCGGTCTGGGTGCCGATTGTGATCCAACGCACGTTTCGCGCTGGAACGAAGCAAGTTTTCTCTACCACACCGACGCAAACAAGCGGCAATACTTGCAAAATCAGTTGCCGTGGTTGACTTGCCGTTTTCAGCGCGTTCGGCTACACGTAGAGCACGTCGATATTTCGTGTAACGATTACCGCATGGCGCCGATACCCTATGTTGTCGCTGACTTGTGCGCGCTGAAGGGTCAACGGCAATCAGGTCCAAAGTACATTTAGGAGTTCTTCGATGTTCAAGTTGCTTTTGCTTGCTGTGGGTGCGGGCGCTGTTGCGTTCGCGGTGCACCGACGCCGGAATCAATCGGTGATTCAGCCGCAAACAGGCGGCGGTGCGCCCGCACCTGCGACCACGGTTCCAACGGTGTGGCCGGAGCGCGTGCTGTTCATTGGTGATTCGCTGAGTGTAGGCGCAGCAATGATTTTCAGCACTAAACTGCGCGAACGCGGCGTCAAGGAGTTCCTTACCCGCGGCGTGATTGGGTCAACGATTCCCCAATGGGCCAAAGGCAAGCACGCACCGACACTTGACGAGGCGTTGGCTACTTTCAAGCCCAATTTGGTTCTGATTAGCCTCGGCACGAACGATGAATCAGGGCGACGCCCGCGCTACTCAGGGCCGACATACGACGTTGCAAAGGCGACCGAATCATCGGTCGCTGCCCTGAAGGCCAAGATAAAGGCGGCAGGCGCGTCAAGCGTGTGGCTTGGGCCGCCCGCGGTGTCGCCAGATTTGTGGGTAATGGACCCGAACTTCAGAAAGTTGCTTGCCGATACGTGGAAGTCACTGTACTTTAGCAGCGAGAAGTTGCCGTTCAAGAAAGTACCGGACAAGATCCACCTAACAGCCGCCGACAACGCTTTGTGGGCGGACTCGTTCATTCGGTGGATGGAATCGGGTGGAAAGGACGTTACTGCGTGAAGGCTGTTCGCAGTTTGACCTGCACGAAGTGCAGTACCAAGTACCGAAGTATGTTCAAGAAGGGCGGTAAAACGCCTGCCCGTGTGTGTCCGACGTGCGGCAGCGATGCCTACGTCGTCAACGAAGCCGTCAAACAACCCGAAAACGCAGATGCGGTGAACTTTTAGCGCTGTTTTCGCGCGTGTACGGCGTCCCGATTCCGGCGCTCTCCAGCCGTTGTTGCGTGATTTGGATGGCGCGGAACAGCGTCTGACTGATTCGGCGCTTGACGGGGTTACGCGCCTCAAGCAACCCTTCGCGTAAGCGCGCGGTAAAGTTCAGCAACGCCGTTACGTTTTTGAGCGTGTTTTGCGCGAATGCGGCTTCGAGGGCTTCGCGGCTGTTGCGGTCAAAACCGGTCAGTTCGTCGTACGCTGCGGTTCCTGCGCGGTACGCACGCACCGCCGTTTCTCGAAACGTTTTGTAGTCGCCGGTGCCGATGTTCTGGCTGATGAGTTCAATCGCCGTGGACGGCGTTGCATCTGTGTCCCGCGCTTGTGCCTTTGGCCATTGGTCTGGCGGGGTGCGTACAACCGAGTACAAGTACAACTGCTCAGCAACTTTAGAGCCAACGCCTGCAAGATTCGGAATGCGCGACAACTCGAAATAGAGTTGTTTCTCGGCGAAAACCGCGAGTACCGGTTCTAGTTTTTCGTCAATCTCGACTTCCAACGCGTTGATGGCGTTGTAAACCGCGACGATTTCCTGATTGGACGTGCAATCAGGAATGTCCTGCATTCTCTTGTCGAGTTCAGCGCGGATGTCCGCGTCAACCGCTTTTGGGTTCGCTGCAAAAAGGCAGTTGATGAGGCCGCTGTCGATTCGCCGCGTGCGGGCCTGCCTGCTGAACGGGCCAAACAGCAGATCACTGACCGCGCGGACGGCCTCAAACGCGTTGATGGTTCGGACTTCGACTTCCTCACCCTCAGTGTCGTAGACGACGCGCGGCTGTTGTTCTGCGGTGAACCCTTTGCTCGGTGGCGCCAGCGTGATGCCGGTCAAGCCTGTTGTTTGCGTAATCTTACTGACGGCCGGTGAGAGCAAACGGGTGAACATCCCGATGACTTGCGGCTCATCCGTTTTTGCGCTGAGTAGCCGGTGAATGGCGTGCAGCGTCGTGTTGATTGAATCCTGAATGACGTTTTTGTGGGTATTCGTCGCGGCACCCCGACGCTGAATCGCACCCACAACTTCAAGGGCATCGCGCAGCGCACGCGTAACGCGTTGGTCCGCTGTACTCGTGGCCACGTCGGCTGCGAGAATGTCTGCGACATTCGCCCACGGCACCATGTCCGTATCAATCTTGATTGGCCGTTGAACCGCGACGGTTTTGGCGAGTTCGCGTGCTTGCTCGGTGTCGCCTGCGACAAGTCGCAAATAAATCGGCACGATTGACCGCACGTAGACGTCGATGCCTTCGACCAATTTCGTCGCGGCTGTTGGCCGCTTGCCGTGCAACGCCATCACCGCGGCACCGCGGGTTGTGTCCGGTTGGTGCGCGAACTTTTTGACAGGCGGTGCCGCGGGTACAGCCGCGGGTTTCGGCGAGAGGTCCGCGAAGTAATCTTTGCCTTGCGCGTAGATGTTCTCCAGCGTGTCGCGGACGTCTGCCGGAAGTACGTACACACCGGTTTGAAGGTACTTTTCGACCTGCTCGCCGGTGCGAACGACGCGCGGCATGACTTTGTTTACGAAAGCGTACGCTTGCGCGACTTCGTAATCGCTGGAGTCCGGGTTTACCGCTGCAAATGTCTGGTAGACGTCGAGCGGGCCGTAGTGCTGAAACTTGATTGGGTAGTCAACCTCTTCCAGCGTGCTCACGTCAACCACCGTCAAGGCTCTTTCCAGATCGGCCAGCGCGGTGAGTTGCTTTTCTTTTTTGTCGTACAGCAGCCCTTCGCGGAAGGCGTCGTGTGCTTTGACGATATTCGGGTTGCCCGTTGCGTCAAAGACGAACCGGCCGATGGTTTCGGCTAGGCGGTTCACCGTGGCGTAAAGCGCGCGGTACTCTAGTGCGCGGCGTGTTTTTGGCGGCATGGCGGGAGATTAGTCGCCTCGCCGTTTTTTCACAACATCTTTAGCGGTCGTCCCCGAAGAAGCGGGCTATGTCTTTGAGGTTTGACGTCACGGGCATATCCGGCAAACTCCGAATGATCGAGTGCCCGTAGTTCTTGGTCCGCAGGCGTTGGTCGAGAATTACGACAACACCGCGGTCGTTCGCGTCTCGAATCAAGCGGCCTACGCCTTGTCGCAAGGTCATAATCGTCCGCGGCAACGAGAACCGCTGGAACCAATCGTCGTAACGCTCCGAGAGCGCGTCAAGAACGGGGTTGCCGAACTCAGGGAACGGCAACTTGTCGATGAACACGCAGGACAAGGCTTCGCCGGGCACGTCAACGCCCGTCCAGAAACTTGTTGTCCCTAGCAGCACCGACGAAACATCGTCACGGAACGCGCTGGTCAGCAGCGTGCGCGGCGCGTCACCTTGCTGAAAAATCCGGTACGGGCAATTGTTCGCGCGCAACGCGTCACCTGCGATTCGCAGATTGCGATACGACGTGAACAGGCCGAGTGTGCGGCCTTTCGCGTGCTTAACTGTCTCGCAAATCGCGTCTGCCATCGCGTTGCGGAACTCGTCTGAGTTGGGGTTATCCGGTATGTTTGTCGGAATGACGAGCAACGATTGCTTGTTGAAGTTGAACGGCGTGGGCAGGTCCGCGTAGTCCGTCAAATCACGCGGAGCGCCGAGTTCGGACCGCACCAACTCAAACGTGCCCTGCGCGGTCAGCGTGGCCGACGTGCAAATCACCGAAGGCCGCTTGTAAAGCGTCTGCTCCAAGACTTGACTCGGCTCAACTACGCGAATCGCCGCGCTTGTGCTGTTTCCTTGCGTCTTTTCCAGCGCGACAACGTAGGTTTCAGGCAATTCATCGACGATTTGGAGCAAACGTGCCGCGTGGAGCGCGCGCTTGTTCGCAGAAAGCATCATGGTCCGCTCAGTCGCGGTGAGCGCGTGGCTTTGGATTTCGATGGCCTGCATCGCCTTGTCGGCGTAGAACGCCAGCGCATCTGCGATCTGGGCGGCGTTGGTGCAGCGGCTTTTACGCAACCGCTGCTGCTTACCGTTGGTGTCGGCGTTCATCTCCTGAACGAGCGCGTCGAGTTCACCGAAAAACTTGTACACGGTGTCGTCGTGGGTGCCCCGCCCGCACAGACCGGCTTTGCTACACGCGCTGAATGCCGCGAGAATCATACCAAGCGTTACGGTGCCTCCCATCACGTCACGGGCAATATCCGCGGCTTCGTGGGCTTCATCGAGAATGACGGGGCTGTGGACCGGCAAAACGCCGACGCCGACCGTGTTTCGCAGGTGAATGTCGGCGAACAGCGTGTGATAGTTGGTCACAATCACGTCGGCGTTGTTCGCAGTACGTTGCGCGGCGAATCCGTGGCATTGGTCGTACAGCACGCACAACTTTCCAGCGCATTCGTCGTTGCTCATGCTGAACCGCCGCCACAGCGCGTGTGACGGCTCAAAGTCGAGTTCGGACTTGTCGCCGGTGCTTGTGTGCTCGGCCCATTCGATGATCTTGCTGATTTGCTCTTTGTCGATAGCCGCGTCCCGCTCAAGGAGCGGCGTGCCGTACTCGTACATCGTGCGGCAGAGGTAGTTTTGCCGCCCTTTCAGCAGGCCGAACGTGAACGGGATGGGCAGGGCTTTCTGGAGGAACGGCAGGTCTTTCTTGACCAACTGCTCTTGCAGCGCGATGTTAGCCGTTACAATCACGACAGGCGCGTAGTTCGTTGTCGTTGCGCCGGTGAGTGGATCAGTCGTCGTGTACTTGCGGCTTTCCCGCGTCAAAATCGCCGGAACCGCGTACCCGATGCTTTTACCGGTGCCGCACGGCGCTTCGACCATGAGGTGCCGCTTCTCGGTAAGTGCGCGGTACACGGCCCGCGCGAGTTGCAACTGCGACTCGCGCACTTGGTAATTCGGGCTGTGCTGCGCCAGCAAGCCGTTTGCGGAAAATACGTTTTCAAGTTCTTCAGGACCGGACTCAAGCGGGGCTTCATCAAAGATGCCCCGTGCGAGTTTGTGCAACATGCTGCCGTCACCCTTTCGCTGGACAAATCCTCTGGTAATTGTGTATAGTGCGCCAATGCGAAAACTGCCGTCGAAATATCTGCGACCTCGCCGCTACCCCGCCCCAGAAGGGGTCGGTGGTATTGATAGTTTGGTCGTGGATTCCTTGCTGCCGCTCTATGAGCGCGAAGTTCGCAAGTTCAAACCACGATTTGAGTCGTACGGCAAGAAGATCGCGGGAACAATGGTGCAGCGGTTGCAGGGACTTTCCCCGCTGTTGGTGGTTGATCCCAACTTCAAGCCGCCCCCACCGAGTGAGCCGTTCGGACCGCCGTGGTTGCCACGGGTTACGGACCCCATTCTGACCGCTGTCACGGATGGATTCAAGCGCGAAATCAACCCGTACACTGAAAAGTTGACGAAAAAATTGGCAGTTCGTGCTGCCGCGGTGACTTTGCCGGTTGTGGCCCTCATCTTTTTGGGTGGGATCTGGCTGGGACGGCGTACGGCAAAGAACAAGGGGTGATTTGTGCCGCGTGTACCGCTGATTCTGGGTGCGATTGCCCTTCTGCTTGTCTTTCGCGCGCGACGCGCCTCGGCAGCGTCGCTGGCGCAGCCGCGGCTGCCCGAAGGCGGCGGACCGCCACAGCCGCTGTCACCATCCGCTCCGAACTTGGGCGGCGGTGCTCCGCGTATGGGCGCTTCGGCTGATTTCGTACCGGTGCCGTGGAACAAGCCGAATCTTGCGGGCAAGCGCATTCTCACCGAGTTTCCGCTCTTGAAGCCTGAAGATAAGGTGCTGGTCCAAGCCCCCGGAAGCGCGGCGAACCCGAAGCCGTTGCACCGTTTGGCGGCATCTGCGTACTTGGCGATGGTCGCCGCTGCGCGTGCAGATGGCATCAGGGCGCCCATGCTCGACATAAACTCAGGGTTTCGTTCAGACGCCGAGCAGCAGCCCATCTGGGACCGCCGCTTGAACATGGAGCGCGCGCGAGCAAGAGAGCGCGGTGAAACCGTCTCAGAACAAGAAATCATCAGCCGCGCGCGCATCATGGTCGCGCCGCCGCTAACGTCGAATCACCGGACAGGGTTCACGGTTGATTTTAACCTCGGGCGGAAGTACACCGAGGCTAACGTACCGCTGATGATGCAAGATCCGGCGTGGCTATGGTTGGACAAGAACGCGCTCCGGTTCGGTTTCTATCCTTACAAGAACAAGCGCGGTGTGGTTGTTGAGCCGTGGCATTGGGAGTACAATCCGGCGTATCCACCGCCACCGCCCGTCCCCTCTATCAAGGGCAAGTAGAACGGAGTTTATCATGGGTCGTCTTGTTAGAACGCGTGATGTCGATGGTCTTGGGCTTGTTTCGCTCAATCTGCCTGCGGGTGCCGCGGCCAGCCGGAACGAGCCTCGCGCTGCGAACCAGCCGGGTCCGGCGCCTGCGTCCAACGCAAACAACCGGTCGGCTGGCATGGCTGCGCGTATTGCGGGCGGCGGTCCGATTCGCCTGACGCTCACGGCGTCTGCCCCGCAGATTGCGTCTATTTTTCCGGCTGCGCGTAACTATCCCGCGACCGACGACGGTTTGATTGCGCGGTTCACGGACTTTGCAGCGTTCGTGCAGGCTGAGAAGGCCAAGACCGCGGCGTTCATGCAGACGTATGCGCCTGCGCTCGCGCGGGCGGTCGCTGCGATGATCGCCTACAACCGTAATCCCGCTTCGGTTACGGTCCCCGCAATCTGGGAGTTGCGTAACCGGCTGTTTGAACTCAAGCAGACTGTGGCGCCGATGAACGTGACGCGTGAGTTTGTTAGTGCTATCCAGCCAATCATCGGTGCATTGTCGGACGCGGCGACAAATCTGAACCCCAATCAGCCGGTTCCTCGCCGCATTGTCGACGATATTGTTGATATTTCGTCGGTGAACGCTGGTATTCGTCAACTCAACGAGTTGGTCGTGGCCAATCAGGCTGCCCCGATTGCTAACGCGATTCGGCAGTTCTGCTCAACGCTTCCGGGCTGATTTATGCAAATGTCCCCAACTGACATGAACAGCATGTTCCAACTCGGAGCCTCTGCGATGCAAGTGACGAACGCGATGCGGCAGAAGCAAAAGTCGAATCGGCTGACGATTGTCGATGGGGCGTTGCATGAAGTTGACCGCGCCATTGAATCCGTTGACTTTGCGTACAACGCCGTCGCTTCGGGCGAGCAGATCAACTACGAAACCGTGGCAAATCGCACGCAAAACGCGCTGGACGCCGTGCAATCGGCGCTGGTGAGTTTGCGTGCGGCAGGCGCGGGCCAATCTGGGCTTGGTTTCGGGGCACCGTTTGGTCCTGCTTTTGGACCGTCCGGCGGGGGTCCGGGCATGGTGAATCCGATGATGCCGCAAGGTATCGCCATGACGGGCAACGCGACCCAGCGCAGTTTGGGGCCGCAACTCCAGCAAATGCGCGGACAACTCCGTGGCGCGCGGCAGATTTTGTCGCAGATGCGCGCAGCAATCCTCGCCGACAACATGAACGCGCAAATCAGTATGTCAGGACTTGGCGCGACTTCGCAAGGGCCGCAGCCGCACAACGCGCAGGTGGTCGTTGGCAAGATGGCTGCGCCGGAGTTGTTCCCCTTCGCAAACACGGCCAAAGTCGGACTCGGGCTTGCTGCGTTCTACCACGGGTACAAGCGCAACAACGGCTCGCTGTTCTGGGGTGCTTTGTGGGGCTTGCCGGGCATCTTCGGGCGTAGTTTCGAGTTGAGCGCGCTGTTGGGTGTGCTTGCGTACGCACAGGGCTTCGCCGAGCCTGCGAAGCCCAAGAAGGACGAAAAGGCTACGACATGAAGTCGCTCACAATCCAAGATTTGACCAGCGCGGGTCTGCGCGCGCAGGCGCTTTCCGGTGGTTACGTCAACAAGGCCCGAACGAAGCCCCCCACGGGCATCGTTTTTCACACGCCCGGCTCGACTTGGGCGAAGGGTATTTGGGACGCGTTGCCGAACAAGACGCCGGAGAAGTACGACATCGCGGCGGGTCAGGCGTTCGATGCCCGCAATTACCAGCCGAACTACCTGATTGGCGTCACGGGTCTGATCATGCAGTTGGCGACCGACGACTTGCGGACGCAGCACGCTGGCAAGTTGGGGACCGACAGCCCAGCGGGTGACGTCTACGCGACTGACGCTTGGGCGTCGTGGGCGTCTCCGAGTTCCGGCGGTGGCTGGCGGCAGCACGGTCGTGATCCAAAGGCTGTCTACGATTGGTGGTTCGCGGCGTTCCCCGGCCACAAGACGCCCATCACGGTCTTTCCGTGGAAGAACATGCCGAACGACGCGCTGGGCATCGACCTGTTGCCCGTGGTCGACGGCAGCGGCGGCCCGCAGCAGACGCAGGCGCAGTTCGATGCGGCGGTCAAGTTGGTGAGTATGCTCGCCAAGTTGCACGGCTTCGCAATCAACAAGATCAACGTGACGACGCACAGCATGTGCAGCCCTGTCGAGCGCGGGACGGTCGTGAGCGGCGGCAAGATTATCGGAACGCCGTGGGACCTCTCGCCCAAGCAATGGCGGCACGATGAAATGGTCGCGCAGGCCGCCGCCCGCTTGAACAACGTCTAATGCTTCCAGCCGCCGCTGAATACCCCCCGCCACGGCGGGGGCCTGTCACCACGTACGGCCCGTTCACGATTGAAGTGCGCGGCGGTCGCTATACGACCATGCTTGGTCCGGTCAATCCGGGGCTGCCCGTCACGGATTCGTTAGACACGGCGTTGGCGAACGCGACGGTGTTGGCTGAAGCGCTGGACAAGGCGTTTGACAGCACAACAACGGCGTGGGAACGGCTCACGACGGCATGGAACACGCTCTCGCGCGGTCGCGCGACCGTGGATTTGAGCGAAGTTGCGCCATTCTTTCCCGGTGGAGCGGCAGCGCCACTTGTTCTTGGATGGTCGATT
>Ga0209400_1004203_pt1 | contig 10237 bp, 18 predicted proteins | sample M_130807_EF_Meta_FD_187313 | JGI IMG/M metagenome (GOLD analysis project Ga0209400, IMG submission 187313) | Freshwater microbial communities from Lake Montjoie, Canada to study carbon cycling - M_130807_EF_MetaG (SPAdes) (version 2) | ecosystem: Environmental > Aquatic > Freshwater > Lake... | reverse complement strand
GTGTTCATGGACGCACGTAGCACTGTCACTGCTAAAGAGTGGGGATCGTTACCCCCTGAGGCCGCCAAGTTTGAAGCCACACCGCCTGGGCACTTCTCTCAGTAATGAGACACTAGGTCCTGCAACCGTGGCTTCTCCCCTACGTTCCGGGTGTCTCCGGATAGTCTGACCCAGACGATGAGAAGTGATGTGACAATCACGGGTGGTACTGTTCAAACCTAAAACGGCGTTAGCAACACGAGAGCGGTCCCTGTCGGGAAGCGGGTGGAAGGTGTAAGTGATGAATAGACTAGTTGGGGCAACTTGACGAAATTTCTGATACACTATAATTACCGCCGAGGGACGCAGAGCATGTTATAAATAAAAACACATGCACCTATTCAAAAATTTTGCCTACGCAAAACTCAACCTTGACTTTGACCACGAACTTTTTGCTAGAGAGTATGACCAGTACATTTTGCCCTCAGCAAGATCTATAAGCACACGTCAACAAACTCTAGATGGCACACGTGATCTCAATCAGGCATGGGGCATGGTAGATCCGGTTGTGTATGATAATCTCAATATAGAAATAGAGATTGGTACAACTGGCCAATACACTACCGAAGTGCGTGGAATCGCTGGATTCGCCATGAACCAATTGCTAGAACTTGTCACAGTTGAATCTGATAGTGACTATGTGAAAAATCATGCTGGCAACGGTGGGTCTTGTATGCGTAATCATCATTTGAATAGGCTGTACAAAGTAAAACACGAATTTAAACATTTAAAAATTGTGGAATTTATTTTGAAACAATTGCCATTCAAAAGAATAGTGAACGTACATTGTGTGAGTCTTGAGGCTGGCAGTTTCAGCAACATACATCGTGATGCAAGATTTTCTCCCGATGCTGGCCTACCTTTTGCCACCAATGCCGGCGTTGAGAACGGTTTGTTTCAGCAGGGACATGTGATCATTGCTCTCAACATCAGTGATGGTGGTGTGCCACTGTGGTGTGCTCTTGACGGCAAAGATCGTGAGAACGTGTTTCAAGTCAATGATTCTGTCTATCTACACAGTGATTATTTTTTGCATGGTGTACCAGTATGCACCTCCCGGCGAAGACAAATCAGAATTACCGGAGTGCCGTCATCTAAATTGCATGACATGATTGATCACACCACCAAAGTGGTGTTACCTGATGATTACAAATTTGATGATGAGAAAGATTGGTATCCTGGTTGACAAATAATTTTATTTGTCTTATACTACATGAATAATTTCACCGCGGGGTGGAGAAGTGGCAACTCACCGGGCTCATAACCCGGAGATCGGCGGTTCGAATCCGTCCTCCGCAACCAATTGGCCTGTGTTGTATAAATAACACAGAAAGAGCAAATCGTGGTTGACACGAGATGATAAATAAACTATAATTGATACTATGAAAACGCAACTCTGTTTATCGCTACCCAAGAATATGTTCAGCCAGACATCAGCCTGGTCACATGTCTATGGTCGCTTGACAGCAAGCATTCCAGGAGACGCAGGGTCCTAAGTAGTATACAACCGTATTCACACCATGGGCCCTGGAATTAAAACTCCAGGGTTTTTCATTTAGTGCAAGGCAACGAGAGCCGGCATCACTCTAAACTGCAAATGGGCGGCCTCGGGGATGGATTGTGTTCTTGTACACAAAAAAATCCGAGCGTATCAAAGCATGTTCACAGAGTGTGTTTTGATACACACATTCGCAAGAGTGTGTTTGTGGCTCCGTAGTTCAGTCCGGCAGAACGTTGGTCTCCAAAACCAAATGTCAGAGGTTCAAATCCTTTCGGGGTCGCCAGGTCATGGGCTGGTAGTTAAATGGGATAACGGTGGCTTTGCAAGCCTCAATTGGGAGTTCGATTCTCCCTCGGTCCACCAAAAAAAAAATTCGGAGAGTGAGAAGCATTGGCGACTTCAGGAGACTGTAAATCTTCCACCTTACGGTATACGGGGTTCGAATCCCTGACTCTCCACCAGATAACTGTTGACACAGCACTATGTTGACTATATAATAGCACAAGGGGGACGTGGCCGAGTGGCCGATGGCACCGGATTACTAACCCGGCGAGGTAGCAATACCTCCGTGAGTTCGAATCTCACCGTCTCCGCCAAACGATATGACATTGAACGACTTGAAAGCCAATGACCAAGCAGTGATAGCCAGCGTCACCAACGAACGTTTACAGAGCATGGGCATTGTGCCCACAAGAACTGTGACTGTGTTGAGACGCATGGTGGGTTGTCTACACATACGTGTGGGTAGCACTGAGTGGGCCATACGTGATCAAGACGCCAAGTCAGTTGAAATTATTCTCTAGTAGCTCAGTTGGTAGAGCAAACGGCTGTTAACCGTTAGGTCCGTGGATCGTGCCCACGCTAGAGAGCCAAAATTTGCCCCTATAGCTCATTCGGTAGAGCAACTGATTTGTAATCAGTAGGTGCCGTGTTCGAATCATGGTGGGGGCACCAAGCATACATTGTAATGTATAAGAGCGGGATTCGTAAAATGGTATTACCCTATCCTTCCAAGTTAGTGTCAGCGGTTCGATTCCGCTATCCCGCTCCACTCAAAGGAAAAACATATGGACATGGATCAAGCGGCTGTATTCTTAGCCGGCTCAATTTTAACAGCACTGGGCTTTGTAGCCGTGGTAATTGCACTTGTGGTGATCAACAATATCATTGCTCGATACTGGCGACCCATCAGAATCTTCACAGAAGACAGTTGGAAAGGCATCGGTGGCAATGCAAGATTTGCTGAACCGCATGAGTTAGACAAGCCGCAGGAACCCACACTAGACAAGAAGAAATAACATGTGGACTTATATCATAACTTTTTTTGCAGTATTTGCAACTGACTTGATTTACGTTTACTTTGTGAAATCAATTCAAGACAATCGTCCCATGATGGCCGCGTGGTGGTCAATGGCAGTGACCTTCACAGCCAGTGTAGCAGTAATCAATTACACAGAAGACCACTGGGCCTTGATACCTGCACTTGCAGGTGCCTATTGTGGTACTTTGTTTGGCATGTGGATCAAGAAAAAAATTAACGGAATATAGCACAGTCTGGCAGTGCGCCTGGTTTGGGACCAGGAGGTCGTAAGTTCGAATCTTACTATTCCGACCAATAGCGCACTGGTGGCAGAGTGGCCCAATGCAACGGATTGCAAATCCGTAAAACCGCTGGTTCAAATCCAGCCCAGTGCTCCAATTTAAGATTTAGGTAGTGGTACCACAAATGTAGTATTAAGTTCAAACTCTTTAGGTGGATTGATCAGCATGGTATCAAGAGTGAACTTGCGTGTGGTAGTAGAATAAAACCGTTGTTGATAATCGCCTTGTGCCTCTTGGTACAAGAATATCATAGCGTCATCAGCAGAAATCATACCGATATTTATAGCCGCGTAGCTCAGTGGTAGAGCATTCGCTTGATAAGCGAAGGGCCGTTGGATCGTTCCCAACCGTGGCTACCAATTTTTTTTACATGGTGCGTGTCGTCAAGTGGTTAAGACCTCGGATTGTGATTCCGATATACGTGGGTTCGAATCCCATCATGCACCCCAAGTTTTGTTCGGGAATGGTGTAATGGTAACACAACAGACTTTGACTCTGTCGTTCTAGGTTCGAGCCCTAGTTCCCGTGCCAGATAATAAAACTGTAATGTCTGCAGAGTTAAATACAAAGTAAATGATAAAAAAACTAGACATTGACCAAGTAGCAGAGTTTATTCGAGCACAGACTCTTGAAACTCGAATCTATCTTGGTTGCGATAGCGAGCGTGTCAAAGTTGATGGCGCATGGCATGCGGATTATGTGCTGGCTATTGTGGTCCATATCAATGGCAACAACGGTTGCAAACTGTTTGGTGAAGTACAGCGTGAACGCGACTGGGATCAAAAGGCATCGCGGCCATCCATGCGACTCATGACTGAAGTTTACAAAGTAAGTGAGTTATATTTGAAACTGGCTGAAGTGCTAGAAGGGCGCAAAGTTGAAGTCCACCTGGACATCAATCCCAACGAAATGCATGGATCAAGTTGTGTAATTTCGCAAGCAATAGGATATATTAAAGGTACATGTAATGTGATACCGTTTGTCAAGCCCGATGCATTTGCGGCCTCGTATGCCGCAGATAGATTCAAGAGCCTGGCAGCATAAGTCGATGCGGGTGTAGCTCAGTTGGTAGAGCGCCACGTTGCCAACGTGATTGTCGTCGGTTCGACCCCGATCACCCGCTCCAGTAGTATATGGTAAGTATTAACATGATTATTGACGCTGATGCACATTACACGCCAACACCAGATATTTTTAAACAGGATCCAATCATTGCTGACTGGGCCCGTGAATATCACCAGCGCAAAGCACATTGTTACAGCACCATTCAGCAACGCAATCAAGAACTGCCCGAATTAGGATTGGATTGCCAAGTATTGAACCCCATGGGCATTAGTCTAGGGCTTGACTATCTAATGGAATCACAAACAGCAATTCGAGTTGCTGAGTTGTATAATGATCACATGAAAGAAATTTGTTGTGACCATCGTTACGATTGGAACATGTGGTTGCCTTTTCAAAATATCAGAACCGCCTATACAGAATTACAACGACACAATCCAGATAGTTATTTTGCAATTCTTTTAAGCGAAAAACCCCATTGGGGTTTTATAAAACAAATGCATAAAATTTTTAGTTATGCACAACAATATAAAATACCGTTGTACCTGCACCTAACACATGCTGACGACGATTTGCCGATAGATCAAGAATTTTCTGTATTAAAGTCTCAACTGGATGCTATTTTTAGCAAACAAGAATTTTGGAAAAAGACCTTGGCCAGTTTGTTGTGCTCGGATGTGTTTGAACAATATCCCGATCTAAGATTTATTGTGGCCGAACGAGATATTGATTGGGTGCCAGACTTTTTGTCCAGGTTGATCAATGCTGGTCTAAGCGACTATAATCAAGTCATGCGCACAAATTTTTGGTATACTATAGAACCCGAAATGCCGCATTTTTTGCGCATGGCACAGGAACTAGGGTATGATCGTTTGTTGTTTGCCACCGACTGGCCACATGATCGTGACATAGGTGGCAGCAATTCACGACAAGATGTAGCCACTGTAAATGCTTTGCCCATGGATGAATCCACACGGCAGGCAATTTTTTCAGACAACTATAACTTTTTGAGACAAAAACTATAATACTCAAGGATTAAAACTGTTGACATAAATACTTGATACATTTTAGGAAGATATTATGCGTACAACTACATTGGTTTTTGAATTCAATCGTGAAAGTGATCAAGAAACTCTTGACTTTAAAATTGGTGTTTTTGATGCACTACCAAAAGAACTTTTGACATCATTTTGTGACTCGCATGGAGTATCAAGCGATAATCTTGTTAGCGAAAATATAGATCGTGACAATTGCCTAAGAACTGTGGTTCGTTCCTGGCCCGATCTTGAGACCGCAACAGCATTTGTCGAAGCGTGTGGCACTGAACCACCAAGAGGTTCATATCCAGGCAACATAATCAGTGTTGCTGTTGATCCTGAATAATTTATAAAATCAATTGTCGACATAGCAAAAATCAATGGCAAAATGCCTTGACATAGGCACCTCCTATACTATATAATAGTGTTGTCAACAAGGAGGAAATATGACACAATCTGTAAAAGGTACACGTACCGAAGAAAATTTGAAAGCGGCATTTGCCGGAGAAAGCCAAGCCAATCGCCGTTATTTGTATTTTGCAAACATGGCTGATGTGGCCGGCGACAATGATATCTCGGCCCTGTTCCGTAGCACAGCCGAAGGCGAAACAGGCCATGCACATGGTCACATGGAATACTTGATTGATGGTGGTTCCGGAGATCCTGCTACAGGCATGGCAGCCAAGACCACTGCTGAAGCATTGGAATCAGCCATACACGGTGAGACACACGAATACACTGACATGTATCCAGGCATGGCAAAAACAGCCCGTGATGAAGGCTTGGATGAAATTGCTGACTGGTTTGAGACATTGGCCAAGGCCGAACGTTCACATGCCAACCGCTTTACCAAAGCCTTGACTGCTCACAAAGAAGCACAATAAGGAACTGTTATGGAATACGTATGCACTGTATGTGGCCATGTCCACAATGAAGAGACAGATGGCAAGTTTGAAGATTTGCCAAAATACTATAACTGTCCAGAGTGTGGTTGCGGTAAAGAAGAATATCAGCCATTATAACTTGACAATGATGTAGGACTATGTTACAATAGTTCTACATTATTAAACAGGTGTATATGAGTAACGATCTAGCCAAATACTTAAACTCCAAACGTCGCCACAAAACAGATGTGGCGATTTCACGGCAAGTTAAAATTGCCCGGTCACATAATACATTTAATCAAGCCAATATCAAACAACCACATAGACTGGCCAAATACCATGCTATGGATTGTGGAAATCCCGGTTGTTTCTTGTGCGGTAACCCACGCAAGACACACAAGGATAGATTGACTCAGCAAGAAAAACGACTGTTTCAAGATTTAGAAAAAACTTCAGATCGACACTCAAACGGATTACCAAAGGACCAAGATGAATAACGTACAAAACATTCAAGACGCAATTAGATATGAATCAACACTGGGGCTCAGCAATGAAGCCGCAGTTGAGGCAGTAGAAAACCGTTACGACCTAGTGCTGATTGGTGCTCGTCGTGCCAGAGAACTAGGCCGCGGCGACAAGCCAAAGATTGATGGTCCTAAACACAGTGCAGTGGTCACGGCGCTTAAAGAAATTGAACACCGACTAATAGGTCGCGAGTATCTGTACAAGCAGTTGGATATTGAACCACGTCGACGTTACAAGGAATATGGCGGATTCTGATCCACCAAACTCGGCCAAGGGACGCGATAGTTTTGATGTTGAAACTGGCAACACCCTAGTACATTTTTTCAACAGAAATGTAACGCCTTACGCCACCAGTACGCTAGGTCCTAAGTTTGATCTGATACCTGTTGAAAAACAGAAAGATCTCATGATCAATCATGCCAGGATGTATGCCCAGCAAGAATATGATCGCATAGTTGAACTGGTCACCGTGCTACAAAAACAAGCAGATGACATTCGGCGCAGACTGGAAGTGACTGATGCTGTGTATGCCGCCGAATACAATTTTCAAATTGTCATGGGCAACTGCTATTGGTTGGTATGGAACAAACGGCAAGAAAAAAATCTGTTGGTTCACACTGGTCCCAATGACTGGAACACTGGAGTGCCAGAAGACTACCAATACATAATGCAAGTAAAATACATGGGAGATCACACCTGGCAGGAAGTAATACTTTCTAGTGATTGACCAAATATTTGTCACGTGTTATACTTAATAAGTTAAAGAAAGGAGGCGAATATGCCAGCAGTATTTTTAGTTAGTGATACACACTTTGGACATGCCGGTGTTTGTCGCTTCACCCACCCAGACGATCCCGAAGTGAAATTGCGTCCTTGGACTGATCCAGACGAGATGGATGAGGAAATGATTAAGCGTTGGAACGATCGTGTGCGTCCCAATGACAAGGTATACCATTTGGGCGACGTTGTGATCAACCGCAAGGCCTTGAAGACATTGAGTCGCTTGAACGGGGACAAGGTGTTGATCCGTGGCAATCATGACATCTTCCGTGATGACGAGTACCGCGAGTACTTTCGTGAGTTGCGGGCGTACCATGTGATGAACGGACTTATTTTAAGTCACATTCCTGTACATGAGGCTTCATTGGGTCGCTTTGGTACTAACATCCACGGACACTTGCATGCCACTAGAGTAAAGAAGGCCCGCGGTGTAGATGCCAAGACCGGAACTGTATTATACAGCAATGAGATTGATCCTCGCTATCATTGTGTTTGCGTTGAATCCACAGACTTTGCACCTATCTTGTTGGAAGATGTATATAAACGCATCGAAGCAGAAGGTGGTATATTAGGGTTTAAAAACGGCAACGGGCCCACTATGTAAAAAGTAATACTCAAGTACTACCAAAGCCCTACTGTGTGTAGGGCTTTTTTTTGACTTGACCAAATATTCAAGATCGGTTATAATCATAACATGAAATTAGAAATTAACGAAATACTACAGTGGACCGGGGCAGTGTTTATCATTGCAGGCCACAGTCTCAACGCCGTGGGCCCTAGTGCCTACCCATACAATATACTTGCCTTCTTTTTAGGTACAATTTTGTTTATGGCCTGGTCAATCCGTGTTGCAAATAAGCCACAGTTGTTGGTGAACATTGTGGCCCTGGCAATCGGGCTTACAGGACTAGTCAAAGCATTTGGTTGACCAATAATTACCGATTTGCTATAATATACACATACAGAAACAAAAGGAACTCAAAATGACCGTAGCAGACTTTATTGAAATTCTCCGCACCATGCCCGCAGACGCTCGTGTGGTTGCACATGACAGTGACTGGGGTTACACTGTGCCTCTTGTGGAAGTGGATGACGACGGCGAAGTTGTAATCTCTGCAGGTTGACTCAAAATTACTGATTTGTTATAATACTTGTATAGAAACTAAAAGGAGCCCAAGATGACAGAACAAGAAACACGTGAAGTTCGTATGTACGGTGTCACCGAAGACGCATTGCGTGAAAGTATTGAGCGTTCAATGACTTTCAAAGTCTCTGGACCTACAATGATTGTGGCCGGCATGTTGAGCGACGTACAAGAAATGATGGCATATGGTCCTTATGACAGCGATACACTTGCTGTTATCCAAGAAGACCAACGTCAACAACTCAACCGCGCCAAGTGGGTTTTATTTGAATACATGAGCGAGGAAAGAGTATGAGCAGAATGAGCGAACTTGATTTGGATATCCGGTACTTGCTAGAGAAGGGCAAGACCGCAATGGAGATAGCCCGAGAACTGGAAATTCCAGTTAGTTGGGTTTACGAAAAGCCCGAGGCAACTGAAGAATCACAAGAAGTTCTCAGCCCTTTTGCTACAATTAACAGTTGACCACAAAATCAACTTCTGCTACAATATAGACTTATTAACTTGAAAGGCACAGCCCATGTCAGAATCCCGCACCGTTACCGCACTGCAAGCAAAAAAATCTTTGCTCAAGGCTTTTAAAGTAAAACGTCCCTTGTTCTTGTGGGGTCCTCCAGGTATCGGTAAATCCGAACTTGTAGAAGGCATTGCAAACGAACTTGGCGGTTTGATGATCGACTTGCGGTTGGGCCAGATGGAGCCCACAGACATTCGTGGTATCCCGTTTTACAACAAGGACATTGGCAAGATGGATTGGGCTCCTCCTGTGGAACTGCCCGACGAGGCCACTGCCGCACAATATCCCGTTGTAGTTTTGTTCTTAGACGAACTTAATAGTGCCGCACCCAGTGTCCAGAGTGCCGCATATCAACTAATTTTGAATCGACGCATTGGCAAGTATAAGTTGCCGGACAATGTTGTGATGGTTGCCGCAGGCAATCGTGAAAGCGACAAAGGTGTTACTTATAGAATGCCAACTCCCTTGGCAAATCGCTTTATTCACCAGGAGATGAAAGTGGACTTTGCTTCGTGGCAAGAGTGGGCAGTCAACAACAAGATCCACAAGGACGTTGTGGGTTACTTGAGTTTTGCCAAGCAAGATTTGTACGACTTTGATGCTAAATCTGCAAGCCGTGCATTTGCTACACCACGCTCTTGGACCTTTGTGAGCCAGTTACTCGACGAGGGTGATGACGACGATACCACAATGAATTTGATTGCAGGTACTGTGGGCGAAGGTCTTGCTGTGAAATTTATGGCACATAAAAAGGTTGCAGGCCGCATGCCTAATCCAGCAGACATTTTGAGCGGCAAGGTCAAAGACTTGCAGGTTAAAGAAGTCAGTGCCATGTACAGCCTGGTGATCTCCATGTGCTATGAACTTAAAGGCGCTATTGAGAACAAGGTAGAGGACAAGAAGTTCCATGAGATGGCTGATAACTTTTTGGGTTACATGATGAAGAACTTTGAGACTGAGTTGACTGTGATGGGTGCTCGTATTGCTTTGACCACATACGACTTGCCCTTCCTCCCAACCAAGTTGAAGAACTTTGACGAGTTCCACCAGCGTTACGGCAAGTACATCTTGCAGGCAAGCGCCTAAGTTTTAGGAGGGTGGTGGTTAAATACACAGGGCTGTGTCGCACTGCCCTCCTTTCTATAT
>Ga0209400_1004201_pt1 | contig 10244 bp, 8 predicted proteins | sample M_130807_EF_Meta_FD_187313 | JGI IMG/M metagenome (GOLD analysis project Ga0209400, IMG submission 187313) | Freshwater microbial communities from Lake Montjoie, Canada to study carbon cycling - M_130807_EF_MetaG (SPAdes) (version 2) | ecosystem: Environmental > Aquatic > Freshwater > Lake... | reverse complement strand
TCTGCGCCAAAGTTAATCTGAACCTTCATGGCTTGGCTCTTGTCACTGGCCAAGTCAAATGCTTTCACGGCGTCGTCAAAATCGACCACATGCGAAATAACAGGGCGCCCATCGATTAACCCCTCATTGAGGAATCGAACGGCCACCGCAAATTCTTCGTGGAAGCGGAAAGTACCGCGTAACTCCAACTCTTTGCCAACCAGTTGGTTGAGGGGCAAGGTGGAATCACCACCGAGTCCAATGGACACAATCACACCGCGTGGTGCGACGACATCGAGTCCGCTACGCAATGCGCGGTCGTTGCCAGAGGCTTCAAACATTACATCGAATACGCCCTTGTTCACAGCAAAAGGCGCTAGCGCTTCGGGGTGCTTCGCAATATTGATGGTTTCATCTGCGCCCATTGCATGCGCGCACTCCAGAGGCTTGTCTGCAATGTCCACTGCAACGATGCGTGCAGCGCCAGCACGGCGTAAAGCGCCAATCAACAAAGTGCCAATCGGGCCGCAACCTGTTACCAATACTTGTTTGCCGAACACGCTGCCTGCACGCTGGATCGCATGCAAACCGACAGACAAAGGTTCCGCCAATGCGGCGAGTGACAAACTCAAAGAGTCGTTGAGAGGATGCGCTTGCGAGGCATCAATCACCAAGGATTGACGAAATGCGCCTTGCACATGTGGAAAGCGCATGGCACTTCCAAAGAAGCGCATGTCCAAACAATGGTTGTGTTGGCCTTTTTGGCAATACTGGCATTGGCCACAAGGGCGCGAAGGAGAGATGGCTATGCGTTGACCCGCTTTGAAGTTTTGCACCGCACTGCCAACGATACGCACGATGCCTGAGACTTCATGGCCTAGCACCATAGGTTCTTTGATACGCACCGTACCAAAACCGCCATGGTGGTAGTAATGCAAATCAGATCCACAAATGCCGCCATAGGCCACGTCGACTTGGAGTTGGTGCGTGCCCAGTACATCTGTATCGAATGTGTCTAAGCGCAAATCTTCTGGTGCGTGGCAAACAATGGCTTTCATAATAATTCCTGTATTTCGTAACGGCTGCTCAGTGTGCGGTGTGAAGTGTTTTATGCAATCTGCAATTGCAACTGTTGTTCAATTTGCGCGACCAACTGTTCCGTTGGCAAAGCAATGTCCAAAGTAATGGCGGGTTCATCCGAGCTTGGAGGCTCCAAGGTTTGCAATTGACTTGTCAATAAGGAGGGCGGCATGTAATGTCCTGTGCGGTATTGCAAACGTTGTTCCAACAAGGCTCTGTCGCCATGCAAATGGATAAAACGCAAATCAGGACACGACGCGCGCAAACGGTCGCGGTATTTGCGTTTGAGAGCAGAGCAAGAAATGATCAATCCTGCGTCCGCTTCTAGCGCGCCAAAGCGTGAAGCAATATCGTCTAACCAACCTGCGCGGTCTTCGTCGGTGAGTGGAGTGCCTGCCGCCATCAACGCCACATTGCGCGGTGGATGCAAGGTGTCACCCTCTATGAACGGAATTCTTGTGCGCGCACCTAAACGTTCCCCTACGGTGCTTTTGCCGCAACCGCTCACGCCCATGATGATGAGGCGAGGTAATGGCATCTTCAGAGGCGTTGTTCGCTGGTGGCGTCAAACACATGTGCTTTGTTTGCATCGAACTGCAAGTACACCGTGTCGTCGGGTTTGACGTCGGTGCGTCCGTGCATCACCAAAGTAAGCGATTGCTCGCCAATTTGTAAAAGCAACTCAGTCTCTGCGCCGGTAGGTTCCACGACTACGACCTTGGCGGAGATGCCGCTGCTTGCTAAATTTAAATCGCTTGGGCGGATACCGAAGTAGACCTGTTGGCCTTGTGTTGCAGACGTGACATTCGCTGGCATGGCCCACTGTGCGCCTAAGGCATGCACCGCACCGCCTTGCACCGCACCTTTAAACACATTCATCGCAGGCGAACCGATGAACTGGGCAACAAACAAATTACTAGGACGGTCAAACAATTCAAGTGGTGTGCCGATTTGTTCGACGATGCCGTCATGCATCACCACGATGCGATCAGCCATGGTCATGGCTTCGATTTGGTCGTGCGTCACATACACCGTAGTCGTTTTGAGGCGTTGGTGCAGCGCTTTGATTTCCGCGCGCATCGCCACACGCAATTTAGCGTCGAGGTTGGAGAGCGGCTCGTCAAACAAAAATACCTTGGGGTCACGCACAATCGCTCGGCCCATTGCCACGCGCTGGCGTTGTCCGCCAGAAAGTTCGCGTGGAAAGCGGTCTAGCAATTTATCTAAGTTCAAGATACGCGCCGCATTGCCTACGCGTTCTTCGGTGGTGTGTGCATCGGCTTTGCGCAGGCGCAAAGAAAAAGCCATGTTTTCACGCACAGTCATATGCGGATACAACGCATAGCTTTGGAACACCATCGCGATGTCGCGGTCTTTGGACTCAAGCTCATTGATGACGCGTCCATCAATTTGGATTTCGCCGCCAGAAATATCTTCTAGGCCGGCCAACATGCGCAACAAGGTGGATTTTCCACAACCTGAGGGGCCGACTAAAACAACGAATTCGCCGTCTTGAATGTCAAATGAAATGCCGTGGATAACTTTGATAGCGCCAAAGTTTTTTTGGATGTTATGAAATGAAACCGAAGCCATGAGTTTTCCTTAGCTTTTCACTGCGCCAGCTGTCAGGCCAGACACCATGTAACGCTTGAATGAGTAATAAATCGCCGCTGGCGGCAGTGCATATATCAAACCTGTAGCCATGAGCAACTCCCATGGCGAATCGTCTGCTGATAAAAAGTTGCCCAACGCCACCGAGAGCGTGACGTCTTGGTCTTTAGACAAAAGCAAGAACGCATACAAGTATTCGTTCCATGCCAAGAGCAAGGCATAGGTGCCTACTGCTACGAGCGAGGGCACCATTAACGGCAAATACACCATCCAAAACAATTGCAAAGGTGTGGCGCCATCCATGCGTGCAGCTTCGTCCAACTCATAAGGCAGTTTGTCACTGGCTTGTTTGAGCACCCAGATGCAATACGGTGAAGCGATGGTCACCATGGCCAGTATCAACGCCCACTGGTTGTTTAACAAACCATAGAGCCCCATGGTTTTATACATGGGTACTGCCAAGAAGGCGGCGGGAATGAAGTAAGTGAACAAGGCCAAATTCATCACCGTGCGACCACCGCGCACCTTTAGGCGGCTGATGGCAAATGCGGCCGTGGTTGCGACAAACAAAGTAAGTGCCCCCACGGAAATAGCAATCAAAAACGAGTTGCCCAACTGCTGCCAAAAGTGGTCTAAATAAAAGTGATCGCGTTTGAACACAATTTCAAAGTTTTGCAAAGTGGGGTGTTCAGGCCACAAGTGGCCTGAGGTCGCGGTGTCGCGCGGTGAAATGGCAAACAACACCATGTGATAAAGAGGAAACAAAGTCCAGATCAGCACGGGAATGCCGATCAACAACAACTTGGCTTCGGCGGCAACTTTTTTCAAACTCATTTGGAGAGCCTCTTCATCATGAAGAACACCAAAGGCAAGATAAACGGTAGGGCCACGACGATCGACGCCATCGCCAAATCGACTTGGTCTAGGCGTAAATAGCGAATGCCCAGTGTGGCGAGTACATGCGTCATGTCCGCAGGGCCACCGCCTGTTAACAAATACACGCTGTTGAAATCACCCAGTGTCCAGATCATCGACAAAATCGTCGACGTTAAATACAGCGAGCGCATCGATGGCCAAGTGATGAAGGTGAACTTTTGCCAAGTGGTGGCGCCATCGACGGACGCCGCTTCGTATTGCTCAGCAGGAATCGCTAAGCGGGCCGCGACCAGAATCAAAGTCCAAAATGGCAGCGACTTCCAGACATGCATCAACATAGACAAACTCAATGCCAAGGTGGGATCGTTCAACCAATTCGGACCGTCTAAACCAGTCCAACGAAAGATCGCGCTGTTGATGATGCCCCACTCAGGGTTCAACATAAACCGCACCGACAAAATTGTGGGAATCGATGGCACGGCCCAAGGCAAGATAAAGATCGCCGCAACCCATTTCACCCACCAACGGGTGTTGACAAAAAAGCCAGACAGACCGAGTGCAACCACCATCTTGATGTTGATGGCCACCACCAAAAAAACAAATGTGTTGACGGCGCTTCTAAAAAAGATCGGATCTTTCATCAGCTCAACATAGCTTTGTGGATGGCGCGCCAACCACAAGCCATACCCCACAGGGTAGAGCACAAAAATAACAAATATCAACAGATACGGAACCACCATGGCGCGCCCCCACCATTGCCAGGCAGTCAAGGGTGCGGCAGACGTAGTGGGTAGGCTCAGGGCTGGGGCATTCATGCAGTCAATTACTCAAAAAAACACCGATGCGAGGCCCTAGGCTTTGCGCATCGGTGTGTGGGGATAGCTTAATTGCTAGCGACTTCTTTGATGCGGGCGATCATTTCATCGACCGCTTTATCTGTAGGCACTTTCTCGTTCAAGATACGGTTCATGGCTTTGGCCCATACGTTCTCATTGTTGAGCACGGTGAACTTGTAGTTCTTGGTGATCTCAAATGGAACAGTGCCACTCATGAACTGGTTGTAAACAGCCAAGCGTGCTGGGTCTGCTTTCCAGAAAGGGCGTTGCTGAGCCGCTTTGGTCACTGGGAACCAACGGCCTAAAGAGCCTTCCACGTAAGGCGTGAGGTTTTGCTCTTCCAGCATGAATGCCAAGAATTTTTTAGCCAAATCTTTACGCTTAGCATCTTTAAAAATAACGCCTGTTTTCACCGCAGAGCGATAGATCATCTTGGTGCCATCAGGCTTCAGAGGAAAGCCTGAGGTCGCAATCAATTCGTAATAGTTCTTCTTGCCCAAGTCGCGTTGCTCTTGCGTCAATGCGGGGTTATTCATATCGTCTAACCATTTGGCCGCGATAGAAATCGTTGCATTGTGGGTCATCACAATGGTCTTGTTGTGGAACGCGACGTTGTTGTCCGGGTCTTTCCAGCTGGTAGAAGACGGTGGCGTACAGCCCTTGGCATAGACCGAGGTGTAGTCGTTCATCGCATTGATCAAACCAGCGCGAACAGAAGGATCGTCGACCAACAACTTGCCAGAATCGTTTACTAACTTAACGTTGTAAGCATCCATGAAAGTCAAGAAAGAAAAGAACGAATCGGTTGAATCGACGCCCATGGGAAAGCCTGTACCAAAGCCACGTTTACCGGTTTTTTGGCGGTAGCCGGCTTGCACTTTGGAACACCAAAAATCCCAGTAGCCACTCCAGTCTTTTGGAATATCTGTGTCTTTGTAGCCAGATTCAGCCAGCATGTCTTTCCAATACTGGATGTGCATGGTTTGCTGCTTGATGGGGTATGCGTAGTAAGCGCGGTTCTTGGCTTGGTTGTTGTACAAGAAGGTGGTTGACAGCGCAGCAGGCTCAAAGGTATTGCGCACCTTGTCAATCACGCTCGTGATGTCTTCCAACTTGCCGTCATAGGCCCACTTGGCCGTGACTTGGAAGTCGTAGGTATCTGCATACGCAATATCTGGAGGATTGCCTGAGTCCAAAGCCGCTACGGTTTTGGGAATCATGTCCTGAATCGGATACTGGGACAACTCGATCTTGATGCCCTTGTTCTTTTCCTCGAACTTTTTGATGGCTACAAAGAGCGCATCGTCTTCAGCTTTATAAAAGCCCTTGACCCACCAAACGGTGAGTTTTTCTTGCGCAAAGGCTGGGCCACCGGCAGTGACCAAGCCTGCGGCGACCATTGCACCTGCTAGCCATTTGTTCAGTTTCATTGTCAATCTCCTAAGTTTTCTTAAAGACACAAGCGAATCAAGCCTGGGGCGCTATCGTATGATGATTGTTCACCCTTCCGATGCGGAGTTACCCGCACTCTGGCACGGGGCTGTGGACCGGTTTGCCGTCAAAGTGCGATTTGAGGTTGTTAAACGCCAAATCGGCCATGGCTTGGCGGGTTTGGCGCGTCGCACTGCCGATGTGCGGAGCCAACACGACGTGCGGAATGGCCCGCAAGGCCTCTGGCACATTGGGCTCGTTCTCAAACACATCCAAACCAGCGCCAGCGATCACGCCGTTTTGGAGGGCGTGGATCAAAGCCTCTTGGTCGACCACGGAGCCCCGCGCGACATTGACCAAAATGCCTTCTGGGCCTAAGGCTTTGAGCACTTCGGCATTGATAAGTTTGTTGGTTCCCGCACCGCCTGGGGTGATCAACACCAAGTAGTCGCAATGCGCGGCAAGCTCAGTGGGCGTTGGATAGAAGGTGTAAGGCAACTCAGCGCGTTTGCTGCGTGCGGTGTAGGCAATTGTCATATTGAAGGCCAACGCACGTTGCGCAATGGCTTGGCCAATGCGACCGATACCCACGATGCCAATGCGCGCGCCGGAGACTTTGCGCGCCAAGGGCATAGGGCCGCTGGTCCATTTGCCGTCTTTGACGTAGCGGTCTGCAGCGGGCAACTGGCGGGCGGCGCTGAGCATCAGACCAATCGCCAAATCAGCGACGTCGTCGTTCAACACTTTGGGCGTGTGCGTGACCATCACATTGCGGGCTTTGGCTGCGGCGACATCGACGCCGTCATAGCCAACGCCAAAGACAGAGATGATTTCTAGCGCAGGCAGTTGCGCAATCAGCGAGGCAGGTACTTTGGATTCGCCGCTGGCTGCAATGCCGCGGATCTGCGGTGCTAACTTAGCAAAAGCAGCGGGGTCTGTCTCGTACAAGCGGTCATGCAGCTTGAAAGCGGCATGCAACTGGGGTTCAAGAAAGGGCGAGAGTTTGGTGACGGACAAGATGTCGATGGCTGGCAAAGTAGGCTCCTAGGGCTTTCACGGGGTAAAGAATCAATGGTCATACCATAATATGCTTGCTCGCCCCCATTTAAGACTCGGGGAAACCAGTAATAGCGAGACAACATGACGGATAAACCCAAAAAACGCCCCGAAGATTTACGTAGCCAGCAATGGTTTGGCCGACAAGACCGAGACGGTTTTGCCTACCGCAGCTGGGTCAAAGGCAAAGGCGTGCCGCACGACCAGTTTGACGGCCGCCCCGTCATCGGTATTTGCAACACCTTCAGCGAACTCACCCCTTGTAACTCCCATTTCCGCACCTTGGCCGAACAGGTCAAGATTGGTGTGTACGAAGCGGGTGGTTTCCCCCTCGAATTTCCTGTGATGTCGTTGGGCGAAACTTTGTTGCGCCCAACGGCCATGTTGTATCGCAACTTGGCTTCCATGGACGTGGAAGAAAGCATCCGCGGCAACCCGATCGACGGTGTTGTGCTGTTGATGGGATGCGACAAAACAACTCCTGCTTTGTTAATGGGCGCATCCAGCGCCAACTTGCCAACCATTGGCGTGAGCGGTGGACCGATGCTCAACGGCAAATGGCGCGGCCAAGAATTGGGCTCAGGCACTGGTGTGTGGAGCATGAGTGAACAAGTGCGCGCTGGCACTTTGAAATTACAAGACTTTTTCGAAGCCGAGAGCTGCATGCACCGCAGCCACGGCCACTGCATGACGATGGGCACCGCGAGCACCATGGCCAGCATGGTCGAAGCTTTGGGTGTGGGCTTGCCTGGAAATGCGGCGTACCCCGCGGTAGACGGACGCCGCAATGTGCTGGCGCGTGAAGCGGGTCGACGCATTGTGCAATTGGTGCACGACGATGTGAAACTCTCGCAAATCTTGACGCGCGAAGCGTTCGAGAACGCCATTCGCACCTTGGCTGCGATTGGCGGCAGTACCAATGCCGTCATCCACTTGGTGGCGATTGCAGGTCGCTTAGGGGTGCCTTTGAGCATCGACGACTTTGACCGCTTGGCCAGCGAATTGCCTTGCTTGGTCAATCTCCAGCCTTCCGGCCAGTATTTGATGGAAGACTTCTGCTACGCAGGCGGACTGCCTGTGGTGATGAAAGAAATCGCACATCTCTTGCATACCGAAGTGGTCACGGCAAATGGCAAAACCGTTGGGCAAAACGTGGCCGATGCGCAGAACTACAACACCGACGTCATCAAACCATTTGCCACGCCCTTTAAAGAAAAAGCCGGTATTGCCATCTTGCGCGGTAACTTGGCGCCACGTGGTGCAGTGATCAAACCTAGCGCCGCAACGCCAGCCTTAATGACCCACACCGGACGTGCCGTAGTGTTTGAAACCAGCGATGACTTCCACGCCCGCATCGATGACGAAAACTTGGACGTCGACGAAAACTGCATCTTGGTTCTGAAAAACTGCGGCCCCAAGGGCTACCCCGGTATGGCCGAAGTAGGCAATATGCCGCTGCCTCCCAAAGTTTTGCGCAAAGGCATTACCGACATGGTGCGCATCAGTGATGCGCGCATGAGCGGCACGGCTTATGGAACGGTGGTGCTTCATACCGCACCAGAAGCCGCCGCAGGAGGCACCTTGGCCTTGGTGCAAAACGGCGACATGATTACCTTGGACGTGCCTAAGCGCAGTTTGCATTTGCATGTCGATGATGCAGAGCTGGCTAAGCGACGCGCGGCATGGAAGGCGCCAGCGCCGGCCATGGACAGCGGTTACTGGAAGCTCTACATCGACCATGTGCTGCAAGCCGACGAAGGCGCAGACCTAGACTTCTTACGCGGTATGCGTGGCGCTGCCGTTCCTAAAGACAACCATTAAAAACACTATTTATATAAAGAGGAATTGAGATGACAAAGATAGCAATCGTGACGGGCGCGAGCTCTGGTATTGGTAAAGCCTGCGCGTTAGGCCTACTAAAAGACGGCTGGAAAGTGGCCTTGATTGGCCGTCGTGCTGATGCATTGCAAACTACGGTAGATGCTGCGGGTGATAACAAAGCCAATGCGTTCCCCGTGCCTACCGATGTGTCTAAAGAAGAAGACGTCACCAAAATGTTTGCCGCCGTCGTGGCCAAGTTTGGCCGTGTCGATTTGTTGTTCAACAACGCGGGTGTGTCGATTCCTTACACCTTGCCCGGCGATATGTCTGGCGAGACATGGCGTCAAGCAGTCGGCGTGAACTTACACGGCCAGTTTTATTGCTTGTCGCATGCTTTCAAGCAAATGCAGACGCAAACCCCACAAGGCGGTCGCATCATCAACAACGGATCGATCTCGGCCCACGCGCCACGTCCTGGTTCAATCGCTTACACCGCCACTAAACACGCGATCAGCGGTTTGACCCGCGCCGCAAATTTAGACGGTCGTGCATTTGATATCGCCGTGGGTCAGATTGACATCGGCAATGTGGCGAGCGACATGACCGAGCGAATGGTCAAAGGCGTGCACCAAGCAGACGGCACCATCAAGCCAGAAGCGCGGATGGACATGTCGGCTGTGGTCGAGACATTCTTGACGATGGCACGTTTGCCACTCTCCGCCAATATTTTGTTCACTACCGTCATGGCAACCAAGATGCCGTTTGTGGGTCGCGGTTAAGCACGCAAACTAAGTGCGTGTTTTGCTGGCATCCCAGCAAGACGCTTGATCCATTAACTTCTCAATACATAGCCTTTATCTTTTATGCAAGACGTGGTCACGTTGGGCGAAGCCATGGTCTTGCTGGCTGCTGCAGAGCCTGGCGCATTGGCGCAAGTCAAGCAATTCACCAAGCACACCGCAGGCGCTGAAACCAATGTGGCAGTCGGCTTGGCACGCTTGGGCTATCGCGTGTCGTGGGTCAGCCGATTGGGTGACGACTCGATGGGCCACTATTTGCGTGCTTGTTTTGAAGACGAGGGCATCGACTGCAGTCATGTTGAGATGGCCGAAGGTGGCAAGACCGGCATGATGTTCAAAACTTTGAGCGTGGCAGGCAGTGACCCAACGATTGAATACCACCGCAAAGACTCGGCTGCGAGCCAGTTGCGCGTGGACGATGTGGATTGGGCGAGGTTTGAAAAGGCTAGCCATTTACACACCACAGGTATTTATCCAGCGCTCACTTCCCATACGTTTGAAGTGACGCAAACCGCCATGGCGCGTATGCGTGCCAATGGCAAGAGCGTGAGCTTTGATCCGAATTTGCGTCCAGCTTTGTGGCCGAGTACCGATGCGATGCGCGATGCGATCAATGCTTTGGCGGCGAAGGCTGACTGGGTGTTTCCTGGTTTACAAGAAGGGCAACTTCTCACTGGAAAAGAAACGCCTGCTGAGATCGCTACTTTTTACCGTGCGCAAGGCGCGCAGTGTGTGGTGGTGAAATTAGGCGACG
>Ga0209400_1004200_pt1 | contig 10246 bp, 6 predicted proteins | sample M_130807_EF_Meta_FD_187313 | JGI IMG/M metagenome (GOLD analysis project Ga0209400, IMG submission 187313) | Freshwater microbial communities from Lake Montjoie, Canada to study carbon cycling - M_130807_EF_MetaG (SPAdes) (version 2) | ecosystem: Environmental > Aquatic > Freshwater > Lake... | reverse complement strand
GCCAGCAGTGCCGCGCCGTCGCGCGCGCGGATCGCCTCGATCGTGCGCTCACGCACCTCGCCGGAGGCCTGTGCCAGGTGGATGATCACCGGGAGCGTGAGCTTCCCCTTCTCGAGGTCCCGGCCGAGGCTCTTGCCCACCACGTCCTGGCGGCCTTCGAGGTCGAGCAGGTCGTCCTGGATCTGGAATGCCACGCCGATCCCCTCGCCGAAGCGCCGCAGCGCGGCCACGGCGTCGGCCGGCGCGCCGGAAAGCTGCGCACCGAGCTCGCAGCACGCACCGATCAGTACCGCGGTCTTGCGGCGCACGATCTCGAAGTACGTGCGCTCGTCGAGCGACAGGTCCTCGCGGTGGCTGAGCTGCACCAACTCGCCCTCGCAGAGCGTGTTGGTCACCTCGCCCAGGCGAAGATTGAGCGCCGGGTCACCTGCGCGGCTGCACAGGTGGAACGCGTTCGAGATCAGGTAGTCGCCCAGCATCACCGCCACCTCGTTGCCGCGCAGGTGGTTCACGGTGTGACCCTTGCGGCGCACCTCGGCCTCGTCGAGCACGTCGTCGTGCACGAGCGTGGCCATGTGGATCATCTCGCAGGTGGCGGCCACGATCACGTGCCGCTCGCCCACCGGGCCGAACGCCTGGCCGCAGAGGAACACCATGGTGGGCCGCAGCATCTTGCCGCGGTAGCGCTCCACGTGGCGGCACAGCGTGTTGACCGGCGGCAGGTCGCTCGCGAGCTGGCGCTCGAAGGCCTTGCCCACTTCCGCCAGGAGCGGCGCAAGCTGGGACAGTCCCAGGCCTTCGGAGCCGGTCGAGATCACCGCGGCTTCTCCGCCGACAGGTAGGCGATCCAGCCCGCGCAGGCCTCGCCCACCGTCTTCTTTCGGTAGATGCCGTTGCCTTCGCCGGTCTTCTTGACGGTGCCTTCCCAGTAGACGGCCGGACGCACGAAGCCCGCGTCCTCCAGCGCTTCCTGGATCTCGGCCAGCGTCCACAGGCGCCAGTCGTAGGTGAATGCCTTGCGGATCTCGGTGCCGTCGGGGAACCGGAAGTGGATGTGGTTCAGGACGTCGCCGTTGATCGGGTTGTACTTCTCGGTGTCCCAGATGTAGGTGAAGCCGTCCAGGTCGCGCTCCTCCTTCGTGACGGAGAAGCTCTCGTAGCCGCCGTACGAATCCAGCACGAACACTCCGCCCGGCTTGAGGTTGGAGAACGCGGCCTTGAAGTACTTCACCAGCTCGGCGCGCTTCTTGAAGATGAAGTAGCTGAAGTTGAGCGCCACCAGCACGTCGGCCGGCTCGGTGCGCGTGCTCAGCACGTTGCCCTTCACGTACTTCATGCGGCCGCGCTGCTCGGCGGAGAGCTTGTCCCAGTGGCGCTTCCTGCCCCACGCCATGGTCTTGGCGCAGAGGTCGATGCCGACGGCGCGGTTGCCCTTGCGGTGCTTCACCCACTCGCAGCTGGCGAAGCCGGTGCCGCAGAAGTCCTCGCGCACCACCACCGGCAGGCGGCCGTTGCGCTCGCGGAAGGCGCGCTCGATGAACGCGATCTCCGCGGAAGGCTCCTGCACCGAGCCCTCGTAGAGCTCGTGGCGATCGCTGGTGCGGGCGGTGCGCCAGCCGGAACGGGCGGGCTTCTTCTTGGTCTTGCGACGGGTGTTGTCAGTGGGCATTTGAGGGGCGGAATCGTAGCCGCCACGGCTCAGCGGCGCGGCGTGCCGTCGTTCGTCCGGTACCACTGCGAGGCCGACTGCGAGAGCATGGCAGGCGCCACGCCGAAGTCCTCGGCCAGGGCCTTCTGCCACGGCGCCCCACCCTTCACCGACTTGACCCACGTGCCGAACTTCTGCGGTCGGTCGGCAATCATCAGGTCCACCAGCAGGTACCCCACCGAGTAGCCGATGGCATTGTCGCCGGGCCACGTGCCTTCCTTGCCGCTCATGGCCATGATCTTGCCGGCATCGCCGCCCTGGCGGAAGAACGCCAGCCCCTGCGGACGGCGGCTCGCGTCCACCTTGGAGCGCGGCACGCAGGTGCGAGCCACCCACTCCGCAAAGCCCTCGTTGGCCCAGTCCGGCATCTGCACCGGCGTGGCGTAGCGGTAGACGATGCCGTGCGTGGTCTCGTGCACCAGGGTGCTGGCGAACTCCAGCTCGTCGTTGCCCCGGTAGATGTTGATGTAGACCTGCGGACCCTTCATGTGGCATACGCCGCGCAGGTTCGGCGGCGCCTTGTGGTTGAAGATGGCGGCCTCGGCCAGCCGGAACGTGTCCTGCTTCTGGAACGCCAGGATCACGGCCTTGCCCCAGAACAGGTTGACGCCCTTGGGAACGGCCAGCACGTCGGCCACGCGGGCATACATGGAATCAAGCTCGCGGCCCCAGCGCTGCAGTTCCGCGCGCGGCAGGTCCCCGTAGAGCAGGAACATGTCCGTTTCCACGCTTTCCGCGGTCACGCCCGCCACCTGCATGGCGGCCACCGCCTCCTGCCGCATCCGGTCAACGGCCTGCGCGCGCTCCGCATCCGTGAGCACGGGCCACGGCTTCGCGGTGGCGTCGTCGGGAAGCACGTCGTCCTGCAGGCGCTTCTCGCGATCCATGCGCTCGCGCTCCTCGCGCGCGGCGAAGGCGGCCTTGCCGCGCGTGCGTGCGGCATCGATGGCATCCGGCGCGGCACCCAGCCGCTTGGCCTGGCTGAACGCATCGTCGGCGAACTGCGTGCCCCCCTTCGCACCGGTGAGCAGCTCGCCGAGGTTCACCCAGAGCGGCGCACTCTTGCGGTCCATCACCTGCATGTAGATGCGGCGCAGGTCGGCCGCCACCAGGTCGCTCCATCCGTACTCGCCGAAGCTCCCCACGAACCGGTCGGTGGTCCAGGAGGTGATCTTCCCTGCGAACGCGGCGCCGGTGATCAGGCGGCCGCGAACCTCCACCGGCCGATCCAATGTGCCCTGCGAGTGCGCCTGCAAGCACAGGCACGCTGCCATCATGGCAGCGAAGAGGAGCGGGAATCGTGGTGCGGCACCCATGGACGGAAAGCGTAGCCGCCCCCAACGCCGCGCACGACGCAAACCAACGCATGGAAGGCTCTTACGCGCCGAGATCTCGATTCCGACCCCAAATCTGAGCCCCCACAAATGCACGAATCCTGCCTGAAGACGTCAATGCCGCCCACCTTCATGCCGATGCCTTTCCCGCTGGCCACGGATTGGCAAGCCGTTTGCACCCTGTATCCGCACGAACCCACGGATCAATTCCTAGCATTGACCGCCCACGGTTCGTACGGTTGGAATGAAGCAGGTCCGGAGAACCCGGACCAACCCCGAAGGAGGCTGGAATGTTCGAACGACTCACTGACCGCGCCCGCAAGGTCATGGCCCTGGCAAACCAGGAAGCCCAGCGTTTCAACCACGAGTACATCGGCACGGAGCACATCCTGCTCGGCCTCGTGAAGGAGGGCTCCGGCGTCGGCGCCAACGTCCTCAAGAACCTGGACATCGACCTCCGCAAGGTTCGCCTCGAGGTGGAGAAGCTCGTCAAGAGCGGCCCCGAGATGGTGACCATGGGCAAGCTCCCGCAGACGCCCCGCGCCAAGAAGGTCATCGAGTACGCGATCGAGGAAGCGCGCAACCTGAACCACAACTACGTGGGCACCGAGCATCTCCTGCTCGGCCTGCTCCGCGAGCACGACGGCGTCGCCGCCCAGGTGCTCATGAACCTCGGCCTCAAGCTCGAGGAAGTCCGCGAGGAAGTCCTCAACCTCCTCGGCGCCGGCAGCGACCAGGAGCGCGACGAGGCTCCGCAGCAGCCCGCCGAGCCGCAGTCCCAGGAGCCCGGCCCCGTCGAGGGCGGCACCACGGCCCGCCGCGGCAAGAGCAAGACCCCGGCCCTCGACAGCTTCGGCCGCGACCTCACCGAACTCGCCAAGAGCGGCGAGCTCGACCCGGTGATCGGCCGCGAGCACGAGATCGAACGCCTCATCCAGATCCTGAGCCGCCGCACCAAGAACAACCCCGTCCTCCTGGGCGAGGCCGGCGTCGGCAAGACCGCCATCGTGGAAGGCCTGGCACAGCGCATCCTGGCGCAGGAAGTCCCCGACCTCCTGTTCGACAAGCGCCTGGTGGTGCTTGACCTCGCCAGCATGGTGGCAGGCACCAAGTACCGCGGCCAGTTCGAGGAGCGCATCAAGGCGGTGATGAACGAGGTGCGTCGCGCCAAGAACATCATCCTCTTCATCGACGAGCTGCACACCCTCGTGGGTGCAGGCGGCGCCGAGGGCGCGATCGACGCGTCCAACGTGCTCAAGCCCGCCCTCGCCCGCGGCGAGATCCAGTGCGTCGGCGCCACCACCTTCGACGAGTACCGCAAGTACATCGAGAAGGATGCCGCGCTCGAGCGCCGCTTCCAGTCGATCCCCGTCGAGCCGCCGAACGCCGAGCAGAGCTTCCTGATCCTGCAGGGCCTGCGCGAGCGCTACGAGAAGCACCACAAGGTGCGCATCACCGATGGTGCCCTCAAGGCTGCCGTCGACCTCTCGGGCCGGTACATCACCGGCCGCGTGCAGCCGGACAAGTCGATCGACGTGATCGACGAGGCCGGTGCCCGCTTGCGCCTCAAGTCCATGACCAAGCCGCCGGATCTGGCGGACATGGAGGCCCGCATCGAGCGTCTCTCCATCGAGAAGGACGAGTCGGTCAAGAACGCCGACTACGAGAAGGCCGCGGAGCTCCGCGACCAGGCCGAGAAGCTCCGCAAGGAGAAGGAGCGCATGCAGCAGACCTGGCGCGACCGCATGAACGAGGTCGATGCCGTGGTCGACGAGAACGTCATCGCCGAGGTCGTCAGCAAGATGACCGGCGTGCCGCTCACCCGCCTCGAGAAGGCGGAAAGCGCGCGTCTCCTCCAGCTCGAGGCCGAGCTGCACAAGTCGGTCATCAGCCAGGACGAGGCGGTCAAGCAGGTGGCCCGCGCCATCCGCAAGGCCCGCTCCGGCCTCAAGGACCCGAAGCGCCCGATGGGCTCCTTCATGTTCCTCGGGCCGACCGGCGTCGGCAAGACGCTCCTCGCCAAGGCCCTCGCCGAGTTCATGTTCGGCGACCCGGACGCGATGATCCGCCTCGACATGTCCGAGTACATGGAGAAGCACAACGTGTCGCGCCTGGTCGGCGCTCCTCCCGGCTACGTCGGGTACGAGGAGGGCGGCCAGCTCACCGAGCGCGTGCGCCGGCGTCCCTACTCGGTCATCCTCTTCGACGAGGTCGAGAAGGCCCACCCGGACGTCTTCAACATGCTCCTGCAGGTGATGGACGACGGCCACCTGACCGACTCGTTCGGCCGCCGCATCGATTTCCGCAACGCCATCATCATCATGACGTCGAACATCGGTTCCGACATCATCAAGGGCGGCGCGAACTTCGGCTTCACCAAGCGCCAGGAGGTGCAGGACTACGAGAAGATCAAGAAGTCCCTGCAGAGCGAGGCGGAGAAGTTCTTCCGTCCCGAGTTCATCAACCGCCTCGACGACATGATCGTGTTCCGTCCGCTCATCAAGCCGGACCTCACGCACATCATCGACCTCGAGATGGCCAAGGTGCGCGATCGCCTGAAGGCCCGCGGCATGAGCCTCACGGTGAGCGAGACCGCCAAGGACTTCCTCATCGAGAAGGGCTACAACCCCGACTACGGTGCCCGTCCGCTGCGCCGCGCGCTGGCGCAGTACATCGAGGACCCGCTGGCCGAGCGCCTGCTCAGCGGCGAGTTCATGGACGGGACCGCCATCGAGGCCACCCGCGACGAAGGCAACGACTACCTCACCTTCGTGGGAACCGGCGGCACCTCCTCCGACGAGACCCGCAAGGTCGAGGCGCAGCCGACCTGACCGCCGAGGGGCAACCAACCAAGTTCCAGCTTCCGCCCGCCGGACACGCACTGACGCGCGTCCGGCGGACGTGCTTTTGGCCCCCGGGCGGCCGTTCGGGCGGCCAATCCGTGCCTCGGGAGCAGCGATGGGCCCATTCCGGGCAGCCATCGTTTCCCTCCCGGGGATCCCGGGCTACTGTTAGCCCGAAACCCCCACCGACCGAATCCAGACATGCAGACCCGATCCACCGCCCTCCTCGCACTCGCGGCCACGGCCATCCTCACCCCTGCCATGGCGATCGCCGCCGAGCAGGAACAGCGCTCGACCCTCACCCGGGTGCGCGAGGGTGGTACGCCGTATGACCCCAACCAGTCGCTCGTGCCGTACGCGATCGACGTGTCCGGCACGCGCGGCGTACCCACCGGCGCGGGCGCGTTCGCCGCACCGAACCCGTCCCTGGTCTCGAGCCCGCCGGAGTACTCGCCCACCCGCGGAGTGCTCTTCCAGTACGGCAACAGCTGGAACTCGGTGGTGACCGCGTGCGTCGGCGCACTCACGGCCGGGACCGTCAATGACGAGATCGCCTACGTGGTGGTTGCCAACCAGGCCACGGCGACGTCCGCGGCCAGCGCCTTCACGGCGGCGGGGGCGAACCTGTCGAAGGTGGTCTTCATCATCCAGCCGACCAACTCGATCTGGATGCGCGACTACGGCCCGCACTTCGTCTTCGAGAACGGCACGCTCGCGGTGGTGGACAGCCACTACTACCCCACGCGGCCCCAGGACAACTTCATCCCCACGCTCGTCGGCGACGCCACGTTCGGCGTGCCCACCTATGACCAGGGGCTGTACTACTCCGGCGGCAATTTCCAGCCCGGGCCCGGGCGCTCCGGCTTCTGCACGGCCCTCGTGAACGTCGACAACCTGTCCGGCGAGGGATTCAGCGACTCGCTCATCCGCGAGCTGTACGACTCGTTCCAGGGAATCGACACCCTCCACGTCCTGCCGCAGCTGCCGACCTCCGTGGACGGCACCGGGCACATCGACATGTGGATGTACCTCGTCGACGAGAACACGGCGGTGATCTCGGAGTTCATCGCCGGCTCGAACGCGACGGCGATCAGCATCACCAACAACGCCGTGCCGTACATGCAGGCGCTCGGCTTCGAGGTGTTCCGGCCGAAGGCATGGAACGTCGGATCGACGCACTACACCTACGCCAACGCGTTCCGCGTGAACAACCGGATCTTCATCCCGGTGTACGGGACGGCAGTGGTGGCGGGCGGCAACTCCGCCTACGACGACGAGGACGCCGACGCCATCGCCAAGTGGACCGCCGCCGCCGGGCCGGGCGTGACGCTGGTACCGATCCAGTGCTCGAGCATCATCTCCGCCGCAGGCGCCATCCACTGCATCGTCAAGCAGGTGCCGCGCTATGCGAACGCCCTTCCCGCGGCTCACCTCTCCGCGCCCTCCGGGGGCGTGGTGCTTGCGGGCACGGTGCAGGAGATCCGCTGGAACGCCTCCGACACCAACAACGCGGCGCTTGCGAGCGTGGATCTCGCCTACTCGCTCGATGGCACTGCGTGGACGAACATCGCCACGGGCATCCCGGATTCGGGCGCCTACTCCTGGACGGTACCCGTGGGCGTCGTCGGCACCGCCGCGCGTGTGCGCGTGACGGCGCGCGCCGCGGACGGCGACACGGTCATGGCCATGGGCAACCCCTTCCGACTCGGGCCCGGGACACGGAAGGTCTACGACTTCTCCGCGAACACGGACGTCGACCGCTTTGCGACCGGGTCCCAGACCTCGGCGTGGTCGGCGGTGTCCGGCAACCAGCTTCCCGTGACGAGCGGGTTCACCGCCGCGAACTACGCCGCGATGTCCACCTCGAACGCCAACGGCGGGATCACCGACGCCAACCGCTACATCTGCCCCACGGTCGCATCCGCGAGCAGGGCAACGCATGTCTTCCGTTTCCGCATCACGGAGTTGCCCGCATCCATCTCCGAGCTGCGGGTCACCTGGGAAGGCTTCGCGGACCGTTGCACGCAGGCCGAGCTCTACGTGTGGGACGTGACCCGCGCGCAGTGGGGAAATGCCGCCGGGCTCGTCGGCGAGAACCGCTACGCGGACAGCTGGGCCGGCAACCGGGACGAACCGCTCACCGCATCCATCACCGCCGACATCGCCAACTTCGTGGCCGCCGACGGTACGGTGCGCTTCATGGTCTACGCCGACCGGGTGGCCGACGAGACCTTCCATGACTTCGCCGCGGTGACGGTGACGAGCCTCACCCCGTCGTGCACGGGTGACTTCGGTGGCAACGGAATCGTGGACGGAGCCGACCTCGGGGTCATGCTCGCGCTGTGGGGTCCGTCGTGCGGGTCATGCGTCGCCGACCTGAACGGCGACACCGTGGTCGACGGCGCCGACCTCGGCTTGCTGCTGAGCCGATGGGGAGCCTGCCCCTGAGCCGGGTCCCGCGAACACATGGCGGCCACCGCCATCGAGGCCACCCGCGAGGACGGCAACGAATACCTCACCTTCGTGGGAACCGGCGGAACCTCCACCGACGAGACCCGCAAGGTCGAGGCACAGCCGACGTGACGTGACCTGACCCGATTCGGCACGACCGGACCTTCGAAAGGCGCCCAACCAAGTTCCAGCTTCCGTCCGCCGGACACGCACTGACGCGTGTCCGGCGGACGTGCTTCTGGGGTGTAGCATCGCGCCCTGGGCTCAACGCCCGAATTCCGAGGAGACCATCGTGTTCGAACGACTTACCGACCGCGCCCGCAAGGTCATGGCCCTGGCGAACGAGGAGACGCAGCGCCGCGGCCATGACTACATCGGGACGGAACACATCCTGCTCGCCCTTGTGACCGAGGGCTCGGGCGTCGGCGCCCAGATCCTGAAGAACCTGGATATCGACCTCCGCAAGGTCCGCCTCGAGGTGGAGAAGCTCGTCACGAGCGGCCCAGAGACGGGGACCATGGGCAAGCTGCCGCAGACGCCCCGCGCCAAGAAGGTCATCGAGTTCGCGATCGAGGAAGCGCGCCAGCTGGATCACAGTTTCGTAGGCACCGAGCACCTGCTGCTCGGCATGCTCCGCGAGCACGACGGCGTCGCCGCGCAGGTGCTCAGGAACCTCGGCCTCGAGCTCGAGGGAGCCCGCGCGGAAGTCCACAACCTCCTCGGCCCCGACAGCGACCTGAAGCGCGACGAGGAGCGCGACGAGTCACCGATGGAGCGAGACGAACCACCGGGCGGGCTCGCGATGCTCTTCGGCGAAGCGCGACCGGCAGGCCGGAAGGCCGCGCCCCCCGGCGCATTTCCGGCATCGATCACCGCAACGCCAGAAGCGCTCCACAAAATCGGCTTCGCGTCAGTGATGGCGCACATGTCGCCGGGACCGGGCGGCTCGCCGAGAATGGACGTGGACCCCGAGATCGCGCGTGCCATCATCGATTCCAAGGGAACGCGCGATCTCGAACTGGTGATCGACGTGTCGCCGGATCCGTTGCGCGACCTTCGAATTTCGCTCAAGAAGCCGGAGTGACGCAGCACCGACGGCATGCGCGCTCCGCCGTGCCGCCGAATGCCTAGCATTCCCCGCATGGACCTCCTCATCCTCGGCGGCACCGCATTCCTCGGGCCTGAGATCGTCGATGCCGCCACGCGCCGCGGCTGGAAGCTCACGCTCTTCAACCGCGGCAAGACGCGCGCGGAGCTGTTCCCGGATCTCGAGAAGATCCGCGGCGATCGCGATCCGTCCAAGGGCGAGGGGCTGAAGGAACTCGAGGCCGCCATCGCCAAGGGTCGCCGCTGGGACGGCGTGATCGACACTTCCGGGTACCGCCCGCAGGACGTGCGCGCCTCTGCGGAGCTCCTGAAGAAGGCCGCGCGCCAGTACTGCTTCATCTCCACCGTCTCCGTGTACGAGTCGATGGCGGTGCCCAACGCCGACGAGTCCGCACCGGTGGCGAAGCTCGAGAAGCCCGAGGAGCAGAAGCTGAGCAACGAGACCTACGGCGCGCTCAAGGCATGCTGCGAGCAGGAGGCCGCGAAGGTCTTCGGCGAGCGCTGCAGCAACCTGCGGCCCGGGCTCATCGTGGGCCCCGGCGACCCCACCGACCGCTTCACGTACTGGCCCGTGCGCGTGGCGCGCGGTGGCCGCGTGCTGGTGCCCGGACCGAAGGAGCCACGCAAGGCGCTGACCACCTTCGTGGACGTGCGCGACTGCGCGGAGTTCGCGGTGCGGTGCATCGCCGACGGGCACGGCGGCACGTTCAACGTCACCGGCCCGGCAGGCCCGCTCACCTTCGACGAGATGGTGGACGCCTGCAAGGCATGCACCTCCGCGTCGGTGGAATTCGTGCCGGTGG
>Ga0209400_1004191_pt1 | contig 10258 bp, 10 predicted proteins | sample M_130807_EF_Meta_FD_187313 | JGI IMG/M metagenome (GOLD analysis project Ga0209400, IMG submission 187313) | Freshwater microbial communities from Lake Montjoie, Canada to study carbon cycling - M_130807_EF_MetaG (SPAdes) (version 2) | ecosystem: Environmental > Aquatic > Freshwater > Lake... | reverse complement strand
CTGAAGGGAAAGGCCAGAACGGGCGAAGCATCCCCACAAATGCAAACGGGGCCCCGAAGGGCCCCGCCAAGCTGCTGATCTGGCTGATCAGAGGCCGCCGTTTTGCTGGGCGACCATCATGTAAAGCATGCCGATGGAGAACATCGTGTTGAAGCGCGAGGTCAGCATGGCAAGACGTGCCGCTGCGGCCTTTTCTTCAGCCGTGGCTTCGACAATGCCGAGAGCCTTCTTCTGATTCGGCCAAATGATGAACCAGACATTGAAAGCCATGATCATGGCCATCCACATGCCGATGCCAATGGCGAGCACGTTCTTTTGCAATGTCAGAGCGTCGAGAAGATAGCCGCTCATCCAGGCAAGCAACAGGCCGGTGACAACGGTCGCGAGCGCACCATAACGGAACCACCAGAGCACGTTCGGAGCAATGAACTTGCTGATCGCAGCGCGATGTTCGGCAGGCTCGATCTTCGGCACAGTCGGAATCTGAACGAAGTTCAAATACCAGAGAAGACCGATCCACATCACGCCAGAGAGAACGTGCAGCCAACGCATGGCAAACGTGCCCCAAGCATGGCTCATCTGAACCGGCTGGCCAGTGATAGCGCCAGCGACAACAACAATCGCGATCAGCAGAACAAGGCCTGCCAGCAAAGTACGCGGTAGAGACTGAAAGATGGATGCCATTGGCCCGTGCCCCTCTTTGTTATTTAGTTGATCTTATTTGGTTGATCTTGATCCGCTCACAAGGGCATTCGCTGCCCTGCGAGGTTCCAGCTGGACTTTACACAAATGCGCTAGGGCGTAAAGCACCAAGACTTGTAGAAAACCCCTGATTTTCCTGCAATCGGCGTGATCTGTTCCATTTCGGGACGCAAAGTCCCAGACGAATCACCTGAGGCGCCACGCTTGTCTGGCGGCCAACCGGCCCGAAGCCCATCAGCATGTCCGCCCCCTGCCTGAACCGCGCTCGGGACAGCCATAGCGAGGCTTTGTCGATTGCGTCTCTCTCTCTTTGCTGTCATGAACAAACGCTTTGTCACAAGCAACCAAAGCGCTGTGAGACTGTTTAACAGTCGTGCCCGCACGACATGGGTAAACAAGGAGAATTTAAATGAACAAGATTGCTCTCGGCTGTCTCACAGCCCTGCTCCTGACAGCCCCGGCTATGGCGCAGACCAGCGCGCCCGTGCAGTCTTTGTCGAATAGCCAGATTGGCGGCCTATGGCGCGCCAGCAAGCTGGATGGTGTGAACATCTATAATAACAACAATGATAAAATCGGCGCCATTGACGATGTTCTGATTGATCATACGGGCAAGTCTATGGCTGTGGTTGTTGATGTCGGCGGCTTTTTAGGAATGGGCACGCATCGCGTGGCGCTGAGATTCGAAGATGTGAAATTCAGCGACTTGCCACGCAATGCCAGCAGCTCCACCAACGCAAGTGATAAGCCGGCTGCAGCAATTTCTGCAAGCACTGCCGCTCAGGCAGCGCCTGTCTCATCTAACAGCACAACTGGCGCAGCCATTCGTGCGACCAACAATATGTATCCTGATCATGCCATTCTCAACATGACAAAGGATCAACTCAAAGCCCTGCCGCAAGTGAGCTATACCCGCTAGTCTTACTGCGACTTTGCATTGTCATTGAGAGCGTAAGCGAAGCATCGCTTACGTTCGCAATGATGCAACCGAGACCATCATGTCCTTGAACCGATCCGACAGCAGAAATTCCAATTCCTGCTCACGCGAATAAGTTGCCGGATCGAGCCGCTCCAATTCCGCATCGACGCGGCCCGGATGGCACATGATCAAATGCCGATCACCGCGCGCTGCCAGAAAGCGCGCAAAATCGGTGGCGTAATCGCGGCGCGGATCAAAAGCCGAGAAACCAGCAAAGCCTTCATTGGTGGAAAAACCTTTTGCCCGCGCATGCACGCCAAAGCCGCGACCCGCAAGTGCCACTGTCATGGCTTTGGGCACTTGCACGCCGCGCGTCAAAATGCGGCTCATGTGATCTGCACTGTCGCGCATCCAGATTTTTCCAGCCAGCCCGCGCTTGGTCGCTTCATCCACCAGCCAGTCACGAATGCCGGGCAGCATATGCACATGTTGATGCCCGTCGATGAAAGCGGGCGCACGCCCGTAATACTCGCCAAAGGCGTCAATCTGCGCACCGATCTCGGCGCGCAATTCCGCTTCCGGCAATTGGCCCGCATGGGCCATGCGGATCATTTGCATGATGCTTGGCAGGCGGCCATCAAGGGTGAGGCTTTTGAGCCCTGTCAGTGCGGGGCCCAAAGTGAGATCGAGATGCAGCCCCGCTTCCACCTCATCGCCCAAGCTCGCCAGATCGCGCGCCGCCACCTTCCAATGAGGCCGCGTGGTCATGGCGCCGGTGGCATGCAGCCGCCCGGCCTCGATGGCCTCCAGAATGCCGCCCGTCACGGCAGGCGTCAGGCCATAATCGTCGGCACATATGGTGAGGCTGCGGGTAAGCATGTTCATGTCCGGTTCAAGATCGGGCTGCCACCTTAAACCTGCGGGAGATTTTGCACAAAACCTTGCACAAAAGCCCCTGCCGCAATAGGCATCCAAGGGAGCCGGACAGACCGGCACAAGACAGGACGGCGACAGGACAGAATGAACATTTCGAGCGCCAGCCCCATCGGGACACCGGAACTTTCGGTGATTGTTCCCGTCTATAACGAGGCCGACAATCTCGAGGCCCTCGTTGCGCGGCTCGTGCCGGTGCTCGAGCGCGTGGTCGCTTCGCATGAAATCGTTTTTGTCGATGACGGCTCGTCCGACAACAGCATGGAAAAATTGCGCGCGCTTCACGCGCTCGACCATCGCTGCCGCACTGTTTCCTTCAGTCGTAACTTTGGCAAAGAGATTGCGATTGCCGCAGGCCTTGACCATGCACGCGGCCAAGCGGTCGTGATTATTGATGCCGATTTGCAGCATCCACCGGAAGTGATCGAAACGTTCGTCGCGCGCTGGCGCGAAGGTTTCAAGAATGTTTACGGCACGCGCATCGACCGCAATGCGGATTCACCTTTGCGCCGCATGTTGACGCGCCGCTTCTATTCCCTCTTCGAAACGTTTGGTGAAACGGGCCTGCCCAATGGCGCGGGTGATTTCCGCTTGCTCGACCGCCAAGCGGTTGAAGCTTTGAAAAGCATGGGCGAGCGCGCACGTTTCTCGAAAGGTCTTTATGCCTGGATCGGTTTCAAATCGATCGGCGTGCCTTTTGAAGTCGCCGAGCGTCACGCGGGCACGACCAAATTTTCTTACGGCAAGCTGACACGCTTTGCGCTTGATGGACTCATGTCCTTCTCGACGCTGCCTTTGAAAATCTGGACCTATATCGGTCTTGTCGTATCTGCCTTTTCGCTCGCCATGGCGCTCTATTATATTTTGCAGACGATTTTTCACGGCATTGACGTGCCGGGCTATGCCTCGCTGATCGTGTCGATCACTTTCTTCGCAGGCGTGCAAATGCTCTCGCTGGGCATTCTCGGCGAATATATCGGCCGCATTTTTGCGGAAGTGAAACGCCGTCCGCTCTATCTCGTCGCCGAGCGCCTCGAAGATGAGGCGAGTGTCGCCCCCACTGATCCCACGCGCCCTGTCGCGCGTGCGCCTGTCTGATATGATCAAAAACCTCCTCTCCGTCGCCGGCTTCACGCTGCTCTCGCGCGTGAGTGGTTTTTTCCGCGACGTGGTGTTGGGGGCGGTTCTGGGCGCTGGCGCTCTGGCCGATGCTTTCTACATTGCCTTTCGCCTGCCCAATCATTTCCGCGCCATTTTTGGCGAAGGCGCGTTTAACGCGGCTTTCGTGCCAAGCTATGCGCGCGTGCTGGAGAAAGAAGGTGCCGACAAGGCGCGTGTCTTTGGCGGGCAAATTCTGACGCTGCTGCTCATCTCGCAAGTGCTGCTGCTGGGCGCTGCGTGGATTTTCACCGACGAATTGGTGCGCTTGCTCGCACCGGGCCTCGCCGACAATCCTGCGCAGCTGGCGTCAGCCGTCACCATGACGCGCATCACTTTCCCCTATCTCACTTGCATCACGCTGGTGACGCTTCTGTCAGGTGTGCTGAACGCGCATGGGCGCTTTGCAGCTGCGGCTTTCGCGCCTGTTCTGCTCAATCTGATGATGATCGGCTTTTTAGCTGTCGCTTTTCTCTTTCCCGATGCGGGATTGGCGGCGAGCTTTGGCATTTTCACGGCAGGCCTTGCCGAACTCGCCTTGCTGATCATCGCCGCCAAACGCGCCGATATTTTTACCCGCTGGCGCAAGCCGAAGTGGAGCGAAGATCTCAAGCAATTTTTTACGAGCCTTGGCCCCGCGGTCATCGGTTCGGCAGGCGTGCAAATTGCCATGTTCGCCGACACGATCATCGGCTCGCTTCTGCCGGCTGGCGGCATTTCCTCGATCTATTATGCGGATCGCCTCTATCAATTGCCGATTGGTGTGATCGGCATTGCTGCGGGCACGGTTCTGCTTCCCGAAATGAGCCGCCGTTTTTCGAGTGGCGATGCGGGCGGCGCCTTTCACGCGCAAAACCGCACCATGGCGCTGACCATTGCTTTGTCGGCGCCCTTCTTCATCGCCTTCACCATCCTGCCCGAATTCATCATGCGCGGTATTTTTCTACGCGGCGCTTTTACAGAAGAAGCCGCGCGCGCTTCTGCGCATGTGTTGGCCGCTTATGGCACCGGCTTGTTTGCCATCGTGCTGATCCGCTCTGCTGTGGCGAGTTTTCAAGCGCGTGGTGATACTAAAACGCCGATGTTCATTTCGCTCGGCGCCGTGGCTTTCAACATTGTGCTGAAACTGGCGCTTTACGCACCGCTTGGCGCCTCAGGTCTGGCGCTCGCCACAGCGGCAGGCGCATGGGTCAATTTCGGCCTGCTTGTGCTTTTGGCCTTGCGCGCCGGCGCGATGAAGTTTGATGGGCTGCTTGGCAAGACCGTGCTTGCCACGCTGGGCGCCTCTGTTCTCCTCGCCCTTGTGGCCCTGTTTGGCCAAGAGATAGCGGTACAAACGACCGCTAATTGGTCCTTCGCCAAAGAAGCGGCCCTTGGACTGCTCGGCCTTGCGGGCACGGCCACTTATGCCCTTGCGCTTATGATAGGTTTGCGGATGGCGGGCGTACCGCTCAAGGGTCTGCGCGGCGCGCCACCCAAAGCGTGACCGCAAGCGCGCTTTTGACGCGCGTCAATTCGCGATCTCCCCAATTGAGGCAAGACATTCCAGAACTAGGTGATTGATTTGGGGCGACATGCCCCGTGCTGATGGACTCTTCTATGTTTTGTTTCAATATCGGGCGGCTCGACCGCAGCTTGCGGATTTTGATCGGCCTTTCCCTCATCTCCATTGCCATGGGCCTCGCCTTTCCACCGGTTGAATGGCGCCAGCTCGCTTGGTTTGGCTTGGTTCCGTTTCTGACGGGCCTCATCGGCTATTGCCCAGCCTATGCCGTGGCCGAGATTTCGACCATCAAAAAGCAGCCCTTGCCCTAAGGCGCGGCCCATGGCTCAGTCGGGCGGACAAGCCTCACGAGGAGCCCGATGAGCGGCCTTTATGTCTTCGATGCCTACGGCACTTTGTTCGACGTCCATTCGGCGGTCGTCCGCCATGCGGATTCTGTCGGGCCTGAGGCCGCCCGCCTTTCGGACCTGTGGCGCACCAAACAGCTCGAATATACGTGGGTGCGCTCGCTGGCTGGTCGCTATGCGGATTTCCAAGAGCTGACCGAAGAGAGCCTCGACTATGCAGCGTCACGCTGCGGGGGGATCAATGCCCTGACGCGAGCGAAATTGCTCGCCGCCTATGCCGAGCTCTCGCCTTTTCCGGAGGTCCGCGGGGTGCTGAAAGGGCTGCGCTACAGGAGTGCCAAGACCGCCATTCTCTCCAACGGCACACCCGCCATGCTGGATAGAGCCGTGGCCAGCGCAGGGCTCGACGGGCTGTTTGACGCCGTTCTCTCGGTCGATGCGCTCAAAATCTACAAAACCGCCCCGGCCGCTTATGAGCTGGTCGGCCAGCACTTTGGCACGCAGCCCAGCGAGGTCACCTTTCTCTCCTCGAACCGCTGGGATATAGCGGGCGCAACGGCTTTTGGTTTTGGCTGTATCTGGGTGAACCGGAGCGGCCTGGCGGAAGAATATGGCGATCTCCCCCCGCAACGGGTGGTGAAAAGCCTTGATGCGCTTCTGGCGTAAACGGGAAGAGACATGTCGCAACCTCTAGTCTTGAACACGGTCGCTGATCTGCGTCGCCAATTGGCGCGCTGGCGTGCGCGTCGCGAGACGGTGGCGCTGGTGCCAACCATGGGCGCGCTGCATGCGGGGCATATTTCGCTTGGGTCCATTGCGAAGTCGCGCGCCGATCATGTCGTCTACACAATCTTCGTGAACCCGACGCAATTTGCGCCCAATGAAGATTTTTCAGCCTATCCACGCACCTTCGCCGATGATTGCGCCAAGATCGCGGAACTGGGCGCTGAAGCCGTCTTCGCGCCGACACCCGCTGTCATGTATCCGGAAGGCTTTGCGACAACCATCTCGCTGACAGGCCCCGCGACCGCTGGTCTAGAAGATCGCTTCCGCCCCACGCATTTTGCAGGTGTCGCAACTGTCGTGGCCAAACTCCTCATTCAAGCCATGCCTGATCTTGCTGTTTTCGGCGAAAAGGATTTTCAGCAGCTCGCTGTCATTCGGCAATCGACGCGTGATCTTGATCTGCCGATCACCATTGCGGGCGGGCCGACTTTGCGCGAGAGCGATGGGCTCGCCATGTCCTCGCGCAATGTCTATCTCTCGAGCGAAGAACGCGCGACAGCGCCCCTCTTGCAGCGTGTGTTGAGCGAAGCCGCCGCCGCCATTGAAGCGGGTGAAGATGCCGAACATGTGCTGAACTACGGGCGCGAGCGCATTGCGCAGGGCGGCTTTGCGCTGGATTATCTCGAATGGCGTGATGCGATGAGCCTCGGGCTCGCATCGCGCAAAAAAGCCTCGCGCTTGCTTGTTGCAGCGCGGATTGGCAAGACGCGCCTCATCGACAATGTCGGCGTTGCGGCGGGAGTGTGACCATGAGCTATGCCAATGATGCGCCGATGAAGAAGCAGATCACGCTGGCCGAACTTGGCCGCATGCGCGCGGCGGGCGAAAAAATCGCCATGCTGACTTGTTATGATGCGAGCTTTGCCGCTTTGCAGGAACGCGCGGGCGTCGATGTGCTGCTGGTCGGCGACAGCATGGGCAATGTGCTGCAAGGCCACAAGTCGACGCTGCCTGTCACGCAAGAGCAGATGGAATATCACGTCGCCTGTGTGGCGCGCGCCAACACGCGCTGCTTTATCATCGCGGATATGTCTTTCGGCACTTATCAGGAAAGCCCCGAACAGGCGATGCGCAATGCCGCGCGATTGATGGCCGCTGGCGCACATATGGTGAAGCTTGAGGGCGGTCGCCATATGGCGTCCACCGTGCGCTTTCTGGTGGAACGCGGCGTGCCGGTGTGCGCGCATATCGGTCTCACGCCGCAATCGGTTAATGCGCTGGGCGGTTATCGCGTGCAGGGCTCGAATGAAGAGGCAGCCCTCATCTTGCGCGAAGATGCGCATGCTCTGGAAGAAGCAGGCGCGGCGCTGGTGGTGTTGGAAATGATTCCGGCAGCACTCGCTCGCGATATTACGTCAGCTTTGAAGACGATGGCGACGATTGGGATTGGCGCAGGCGTTGACTGCGACGGCCAGGTGCTGGTGCTACATGACATGATCGGCGTCTATCCCGGCAAGAAGCCGCGCTTCACCAAGGATTTCATGGCGGGAGCGCCGAGCATTGAAGCTGCGGTGAAAGCCTATGTGGACGCGGTCAAGGCGAGCGCATTTCCGGGCCAAGAGCACAGCTACTAAGCATCTCGTCCGTCATTGCGAGGAGCGAAGCGACGCGGCAACCCAGAGCCCTACGTGAGGCCTCTGGCTTGCTTCGCTTCGCTCGCAATGACGGCGGGGAGTTGGCGGCTCTTCGCTTGAGCTATCCGCATGGCAGACGAAATAAGTCGCCACACAAGCGCAAATCTTTAATCCCGTCATTGCGAGGAGGCCGAAGGCCGACGCGGCAATCCATAGCGCTCATGCTTCGTAGGTAAGTGCTATGGATTGCCGCGTCGCTGCGCTCCTCGCAATGACGGGCTTTAATGTGTTCAGCCTGCCAAAGCATCCAGCACGCGTGCCCAGGAGCGTGCGCCTTTGGTGAAGGAACTCATCTCGTATTTTTCATTCGGGCTATGGATGCGGTCATCATCGAGACCGAAGCCGATCATCAAAGCATCAATGCCGAGATCTTTCTTGAACAGGCCCACAATCGGGATCGACCCGCCCGAGCCTGACAGAACCGGCTCCTTGTTCCATTCCGCATGAAGCGCACGGCGCGCACGCGCCAATGCTTCTGACGAAAACGGCAAAGTCAGCGCGGGCGACGCGCCATGCGACAAAAACTCGACCCGACAATCAGCCGGCAAACGCGCTCTGACAAAGTCACGAAAGGCCGCGACCACTTTGTCCGGATCTTGCTGGCCGACCAGTCGGAACGAAAATTTCGCACTCGCTTGCGCCGGCAAAACAGTTTTCGAGCCCTTGCCCGTATAGCCGCCAAAAATGCCGTTCACATCGCACGTCGGACGCGACCAGATTTTTTCCAGCACGCTGCGGTCTTGTTCGCCTGCCGCCACCGACAAGCCGACGCTGCCCAAAAATTCCTTCTCGCTGAAATCAAGCTCGCGCCATTGTGCGGCGACATCTTCCGGTAATTCGCTGACACCTTCATAAAAGCCCGGCAAAGCCACGCGGCCTTGCGCGTCATGCATGTCAGCAATGATGCGCGAGAGCACATGGATCGGATTGGTCGCAGGCCCGCCAAACATGCCCGAATGCAAATCGCGCGAGGCGGCCTGGATGACGACTTCTTCGAGCACAAGACCACGCAACATGGTGGTGATGGCGGGCGTGTCTTTGTTCCACATATTCGTGTCGCAAACGAGCATGAGATCGGCGGCGAGTTCGCCCTTATTGGCCGCGAGAAAAGCCGGCAGCGATGGCGAGCCTGTTTCTTCTTCGCCTTCAAAGAGAATGGTCACATCACAAGGCAGATCGCCTTGCGCATCGCGAAAAGCGCGGCAGGCTTCGACAAAAGTCATCAGCTGGCCTTTGTCATCCGCCGAGCCACGCGCAATGATGCGCTGCTTGTCATCCGACAAATGCGGCTTGAATGGATCGGTCTCCCACAATTCCAGCGGATCGGCGGGCTGCACATCATAATGTCCGTAGAACAAGACATGCGGCACATCGCGCCGTTTGGCTTTGGCATGCGCCATGACCATCGGATGACCCGCAGTGGGGCGCAGCGAAGCGTCGAAGCCCAGTCCCTTCAATTCATCAACCAGCCATTGCCCCGCGCGGGCGCAATCTTTGGCAAAGGCGGGATCGGTCGAGACCGAGGGAATAGCGAGCAGATCAAACAAACGCTGCACAGCCGCCTCGCGATTTTGATCAATGCGGGCGAGAACGTTGTCGATGGCCATGAGAGAATCCTTTTGCTCAGGATCGCAATTATAGAGGCGTCATTTCGAGGGTCAAAGCGACGAAGCAAACCAGAGGCCGCGCGTGAGGCTTCTGGTTTGCTTCGCTCCGCTCGCAATGACGATGCAGGACGAGTAACCTCACCGCTTCGTCAAACCACCCAGCACATTGCGCAAAATGGCACGGGTGATTTGTGTGCCGACCGATCGCGCGGCTGATTGTGCAGCGGAGCGGATGATCATCTCACCTGTCGACATGCGCTGGCGCCCTTTGCCTTGGCTGCCACCAACGCCAAACAATCCGCCCAGCACAGAGCCAACCGTGCCCATCAGACCGCCACCACCGCCTGATGGCTCGGGCGCTTGCGCATCGCCGCCATTGACGCGTTTGGCGAGCACTTCATAGGCGCTCTCGCTATCAATCGTCGTGTCATATTTGCCAAATAGGTGGCTCTTTTTCACCACCATGGCGCGTTCATCTGGTGTTAGAGGCCCCACGCGCGAGGCGGGCGGCGCGATCAAATCGCGCGTCACCATGGCCGGTGTGCCCTTGCCTTCCAGCATAGAGATGAGCGCCTCGCCCACACCCAATTCGGTAATGGCTTTTTGCGTGTCGAAAGCTGAATTCTGCCGAAAGGTTTCTGCCGCCGCTTTCACTGCGCGTTGATCAC
>Ga0209400_1004187_pt1 | contig 10273 bp, 9 predicted proteins | sample M_130807_EF_Meta_FD_187313 | JGI IMG/M metagenome (GOLD analysis project Ga0209400, IMG submission 187313) | Freshwater microbial communities from Lake Montjoie, Canada to study carbon cycling - M_130807_EF_MetaG (SPAdes) (version 2) | ecosystem: Environmental > Aquatic > Freshwater > Lake... | reverse complement strand
ATACTAGAAAAAATTTAAGAAAATTTTTTGAAGTTAATAAAGAATTTATTGTTTATTCTACATTAAGCACTTTAGTAAAAGAGCAAAAAATTGCATCAAAAGTAGCTACGGATGCGATGAGAAAATATAATATTGATCCAAAAAAACCTATTCCAACAAAACTATAGTTTAAAATGGCTAAAATTGTTGATTTAGTAGTTCCTAATATTGGTAATTTTAAAAATGTAGAAATCATAGAAGTTCTTATAAAAGAAAATCAAAATATAAAAAAAAATGATGGGATCATTACTTTAGAAAGCGACAAATCAAGCGTTGAGGTTCCTTCTCTATTTTCAGGTAAAGTTAAAATTATTAAAATTAAAGTTGGAGATAAAATTTCTGAAGGTGATAAAATAGGTGAAATAGAAATCACTTCTGATGAACCAGTCCAAGAAAAAAAATCAGAAGATAAAAAGATTGAAATACAAAAAGAAATTAGAGCTCCTAAAAATATAACGTTATTAAAAATTCCAGCCCTTGGAACAGCTAAAAAATTAATTATTTCTGAAATTCTTTTAAAAAAAGATCAATTTATTAAAGCTGATGATATAGCATTATTAATTGAGGATGAAGAAAGTGCTTATGAAATACCTTCGCCAATATCAGGAATTGTTAAAAATATAATACTTAAAAAAGGTCAACAAGTTAAAGTTGGAGATTCAATTGCAGAAATTCTTCTTAATCAAAACTTAGAAACAAAAATAAAAGAACAAGTAATTGTAGAAAATCTTGCGCAAGACAATAATCAATATCAAAACATTAAAAGCGCAAGTCCAAAAATAAGAAAATTTGCTAGAGAACTAGGTGTTAATATTCAGTTAGTTGAGGGAAGCGCAAGAAAAGGAAGAATTCTTGAAGAAGATATTAAACAATTTATTAAAAGTACTTTAAACAATAAAATTAACAAAGAAAAGGTTATACAAAAAATAGAAACAAAAGAAGAAAAGCTTCCGTATGAGCATAAAGAATTTGGTGAGATTGACATACAGAAAATCCCAAGAATTAAAAGACTATCTGGTCCTCATTTAGTCAAGGCCTGGAATGAAATTCCTCATGTAACACAATTTGATGAAATTGATGTTACGGATATGGAACACTTTAGAAAAAATTTAATAGATCTTAATACAAAAGAAAAAATTACTATCACTCCTCTTGCTTTTATAATGAAAGCATTGGTTAATGGCATGAAAAAATACCCTAATTTTAATTCTTCACTTGAGTCTACTGGCGAAAATATTATTTATAAAAAATATTTTCATATTGGAGTTGCAGTGGACACGCCTCATGGTTTGATGGTCCCAAAAATGAGAAATGTTGATCAAAAAGATCTTTTGACTTTAAGTAATGAACTGAGAAAAATTAGCAAGCTTAGTAAGGAACTTAAAATAGATAAAAAAGAATTTTTTGGAGGGTCAATGACGATTTCTAGTTTAGGAGGAATTGGTGGAAGTTTTTTTACTCCAATTATCAACAATCCAGAAGTAGCAATCATTGGAATAGGAAAAACAGAAATAAAACAAGTGTTTATTGATGGAAAATTTATAGCAAGAGCAATGATGCCGATATCTCTCTCCTATGATCATAGAATAATTGATGGAGCAGAAGCGGCTAGATTTTGTCAAGATCTCAAGCTTAGTCTTGGAAAAAACTTTGCTTTCAATTTATCATTTTAAAAATGATAAATGGTTATTGTGAAGAAAAATATAGCCCTGTAAAAAAAATATTTGAAAATTACTTTTTAAAACAAGAAGAAATTGGAGCTTCTTTTGCAATTTATAAAGAAGGAAAACCATTAATAGATCTATATGGGGGTTTTAAAAATAAAAATAATAAGAATTGGGACGAAAATACTATCGTAAATGTATTTTCAGCAACAAAAGGAATTTACGAAATTATCGTTTCCATCTTAATTGATCAAAATATTTTAGATTTAGAAAAACCTGTTTCTTATTATTGGGACGCTTTTAAACAAAGCAACAAAAGAGGAATAATGCTAAAACATATTCTATCTCATCAATCTGGGCTCTATAGATTTAAAGAAAAGATCACACAACAAGATCTTTTGGACTGGAATAAATTAATTTCTATTTTAGAAAATCAGGAACCAGATCATCCGTGTGGTGAAAAAACTTACTACCACGCAAAAACACATGGGTTTTTAATCGGTGAAATTATAAAGAGAACAACAAAAAAAAGCTTGGGAGAACTAACTTCTAAGTTTTTATCAAAAAAACTAGAATTAGATTTTTTTATTGGAACTCCGAAAAATCAACTATCAAATATTGCTTTTCTGCACGAAGGTAAGATTGAAAATAAAATGTCATCTGAATTTAATGCATTTAACAATCCTGAACATGAAATAAATTTTTATAATAAAGAAAATTGGCAGACTGCTGAGATTCCTTCAATGAATGGTCATGGGAACGCAAGATCTATTGCCAAAATTTATGATGTTTTTGTAAATGATCTAATATTAGAAAAAAATATTTTATTATCAAAATCATCAATTAAGAAATGTCTAACTGAGAGCGTTAGTAGAACTGATGAAAGTTTAATGTTGCCAATTAGATGGTCTCAGGTTGGTTTAATACTTCGAGGTGGGTGGTTATTTGGAAAAAATAAGCAATCTTTTGGTCATAATGGTTGGGGAGGCTCATTAGGTTTTGCCGATCCTATGTTAAGAATAGGTGTTGCTTATACTACAAATAAAATTAACCCTACAATGGGATCAGACTATAGAATTATTAATTTACTTAAAGAATTTTATAAGCTGAACTAAATGTTATCTGGTCTGAGCCACGATGGTTTTCTTAAAAAAGCATTAAGCAAACCACCTAATCTAAAATAATGGATTAACATTTTTTTTTTATTAAACAATATCAATGCAATAAATAGTTTAGTTATTGATGAAAATAATTTAGGCATAGTAACTTTGTATGCAACTAAACTTCCATAGTGTTTATAATTATAATAAAATAAAGACCACATCCAATGCCAATTTCTACACAACTCAATATTTAAACTATCTCCAGAAGCCTGTTTTGCTAGATGCTCAACTTTTGAATTCTGAATAATAAAAATTTTTCCACTATTATTCTTTATTCTTTTGCAGAGATCTATCTCTTCTAAAAATAAAAAAAAATTTTCATCAAATATTTTATCATAAGTGCATTTTTTTAAATTTATTAAAATTGCAAAACCTTTTACATAATCAACTTCCATTATTTCCTTTTGTAAATTATTTTTTTGATTTGAAAAAAAACCATAATTGCTTAAAAGGTTTGGCGCTAAAATTACAAAATCATCCTGTAATATCGATTTAGCTTTATAAAGTTCAAGTAAACAATTCTTTTCTAAAATTGCATCTGGATTTAATATAAATGCATATTGAGTATTAACTTTCGATATTCCGAGATTATTACCTCTTCCGTATCCTAGATTTTCTTTTGCAATAATAACCTCGACATTTAAAAATTTATTTTCTAAATAATTTTTAGTAAGAATATTGTCTGAATTTTCAACAATAATAATTTTAATATTCGGGTTAATACTTTTAATGCATTTTTCTATTATATGATCGCTCTTAAAAGAAACTATGACAAAGGTAATGTTTTTTTCAAAACTATTCATTAATTTAAGCTATAAAGTATTTTGTAATAAATATATAAAATCTTTATAAACGTTAAAGCTCAAAACATGGAAAAAATTATTATAACTGGGGGATTAGGATTCATAGGAAGCAATCTTATTAATATTCTTAAAAATAAATATTTTATTATCAATATAGATAAAATTACTTATGCTTCAAATTTTAAAAACATTGACCCTTATATAAAAAATTACAAATTTTATAAACAAGATATTAATAACAAAATTTTTATGAAAAGTATTTTAAAAAAATATAACCCGTCCATTATTTTTAATCTTGCTGCGGAAACTCATGTTGATAGATCAATAGATGGGCCAGAAGAATTTATAAAAAGTAATATTTTTGGAGTCTTTAGTCTTATTGAAGCAATTAGAAATTATAAAAAAAAAATTAAATTAATTCATATCTCAACAGATGAAGTATATGGGGATATTAAAAAGAATTATAAATCAAAAGAAGATGATGCCTATAAACCTAGCTCACCATATTCTGCTTCAAAAGCCAGCGGCGATCTTCTAATAAAGTCATATATTAGAACATATAAAATACCAGCAATCATAACAAATTGTTGCAATAACTTTGGCCCAAATCAATATCCGGAAAAATTAATACCAACTATAATTTATAATATAATAAATAAAAAACCTATTCCAATTTACGGAGAGGGGAAAAATGTGCGAGAATGGATCTATGTTAAAGATCATTGTGACGCTTTAATTAAAATTGCAGAAAAAGGGATTTTGGGAGAAAACTATAACATTGGAAGCGGAATAGTTTTAAATAATATTCAAATAGCAAAAAAAATAATTTCAGCTTTTGAAAAAACTAACTACAATAAAAATATTAAAAGTAAAATAATTTTTGTACAGGATAGACCTGGGCATGATCTGCGTTATTGCTTGGATTCGTCAAAAATAAAAAACAAATTAAAATGGAAGTGCAAATCTAATTTTGATCAAAGAATAAATGAAACAATTTTTTGGTACATGAGACAATTTAAAAATAATTATTTTAAAAATAAAAATTTTAAATATCAGATAGGAAGAAAAACATGATAAAAAAAGGGATTATTCTAGCTGGTGGCAAAGGAACAAGATTGAGTCCTCTAACAAAAGTTCTAAATAAACAACTTCTTCCATTGTATGATAAGCCTATCATTTTTTATCCTCTTTCTGTGCTAATGTTAGCTGGAATAAAAGAAATCCTTATTATTACTAACAAGGGAGACACCCATCTATTTAAAAAAATTCTTGGCAATGGAAAACATCTTGGAATTAAAATTCTATATAAGGAACAAAAAAAACCTAACGGTCTTCCCGAAGCTTTCATTATTGGAGAAAAATTTATAAAAAATCAAAGTGTTGCATTAATTTTGGGAGACAATTTCTTTTATGGTCAGGGCTTTACAAATAGAATTAAGGAAAAAATTAGAGAAAATAGAGGTGCTACAATTTTTACTTACACTGTTAACAATCCAGAAGACTATGGAATTATAGAATTAGACAAAAATAATAGAATAAAAAATATTTTAGAAAAACCAAAAAAAACAAAATCAAGATTGGCTATAACTGGTTTTTATTTATTCGATAAAAATGTCATAAATTTTTCAAAGCGACTAGAACCATCAAAGAGAAATGAACTTGAAATAGTAGACTTAATTAAAATGTATTTTAAGAGAAAAGCACTGGATGCTGAATTTATGGGACGTGGAAGCGCATGGTTGGATACTGGTAATGTTCAAAATTTAAATGAAACAGCTCAGTTTATTTCAAGCATTGAAAGACGTCAGGGTTTGAAGATTGGTTGTTTAGAAGAAATTGCGTACATTAATAAATGGATCTCTAAAAAAAATATAATTAAATCAATAAAATTTTACGGAAATTGTGAATACAGTGAATATTTAAAAAATTTGATTAAATGAAAATAATCAATACAAAAATACCCGGACTAAAAATTTTAAAATCAAAAAATTTTTATGATACAAGAGGATATTTTAGAGAAACTTTTAAAAAAAAATTATTAAAAAAAAATTTTATTTTTGGCTGCTTATCAAAGTCAAAAAAAAATGTTTTGAGAGGATTGCATTTGCAAACAAAATTCTCACAATCAAAATTTATTACTGTTTTAAAAGGAAAAATATTTGATGTAATAGTTGATCTAAGAAAAAACTCAAAAACATTTGGTAAAAGTTTTTCAATTACATTATCAGCTGAAAATCCAAAATCAATAATTGTACCCAGAGGATGTGCTCATGGGTTTTTAAGTCTAGATAATGAAAATATAATTTATTACTTATGTGATAACTATCGATCTAAAAAACATGAAATAGGAATTGACTGGCGTGACAAAGATTTAAATATTAAATGGCCAATAAAAAAACCAAAAATTTCTAACAAAGATAAAAATAATTTATCTTTTAAAATGTATAAAAATAAATTCTTAAATTAAAAAATTGAAAAAAAATATTCTTATAACAGGATCGACGGGCTTTATTGGTTCAAATATTCTCAATCAATTATTAAAAAAAAATATTCATATTTATGATGTTTTGAGAGAAAAAAATAAAAATAAAAAAATTATACATAAATTAAAAAGTAACAAAAATTATCACCCAATTTTTTATAAAAAATTTAATGAACTGGAGACTAAAATAAAAAAAATTAAAATTGATACGGTTATAAATTGCGCAACTTACTATTCGAATAAAAACGATTTAAAAACTATTCAAAATCTTATTGAAACTAATATTATTTTTTGTTCAATTATTTTAGAAATTGTTAAAAATAAAATAAATAAATTTATCAATTTTGGAAGCATGATGGAATATTCGAATAGTAATGATTTTTCTCCTCAAAATTTTTATGCAATTACTAAATACTCTTTTCAAAAAATTGAGGAATTTTATAAGTCAAATAATAAAAAAATTAAATTTTATGATTTAAAATTATACGAAACATATGGAAATAAGGACAAAAGAAAAAAAATTATACCCATATTAATAAATAATTATTTAAAAAATAAATATATAAAAATTGTAACCAGAAATTTAAAAATGAATTTTGTTAATGTTGAAAGTATAACAAACGCTGTAAATATGATTATTTTTAAAAATATTAAAGAGGGGGAATATTGTATGAAAAATAATAAAATTACTAAAATAAAAGAACTTATAGATTCCTTAAACAAAAAATTAAAAAGAAAAATTAAAGTAAAATATTTATCTAGTGATAAATTTTCTATTTTTAACAAAAAATTTAAAAAATTTCCTAACTGGGTTGATAAAACAAATTTAGAAGAATTTTTATTAAGTAAATTGCTATAAAATGCTAATAAATATTATAAAATATATTAAATATTAATTTTTTAAACTAAAAATTTTAAATTTATATCTTTATATCTAGGATCGCTTGCCTGATCTAATTTATTTGGAATGCAATGATTTTTATCCTTAAATTCTGAATATGAAGAAAATGTTAACTCAATCTGTATTGGGTCACCGTTATTATCTAAATAATCTTCTCCACCTGGATTTTGTCCATGTATATGAACTAAATTTAATTTGAAATTTTTAATAAAATCTAAAATTTTATCAATATGTAAATCAATATTATGAAATTCAATAACCAATCCTGTAATGCGGTCTTGATATTTAATTAAATCTTTTAATATTCTATATTCGGATCCTTCAATATCAACTTTGATAAAAACTTTACTACAATTAATTCTTGTAAATACAGTTTCTAAATTTGATAAATTTTTTCCTAATCCGATAGCTGATTGGAAATGAATAACTTTTCCTGAAAAAAAATTTTTGTAGTCTCTATATAATTTAATATTAAAAATAATTTCTCGTAAGCCATTTATTGACCAATATTTTTTATTGAAAATTTTCAGGAGACTATTCCGAGAAAATTTTTTAATAAAAGAATATTTTATTGTATGATCGTAGCAATGAACTTGACATTTGTTAAATAAAAAAAAATCTTTTTCAAAAGACCAGTCTAAATTTATTCCGAAAGAAATTAAGGAACGAGAGTTTAGTAAAGAATTCTTTTCAACTAAATAACCACCGTCATTATTCTTTCCTAATCTTACAAGATCATAACAATGTTTAGGCTTTAGTTCTTTAGGAAGCATATAAAATTATATAGCAATTAATTTGATAAACCTTAAATACAAATATCTGGCGGAGAGAAAGGGATTCGAACCCTTGATACCTTTAACAGTATACACGCTTTCCAAGCGAGCGCCTTCAACCACTCGGCCATCTCTCCATAAATTATATTATCCATTCTTTGTATAGATTTTTATTACGAACTAAATAATCAGGGAACGAATTATCCAAATTTATCTTTTTATAAGAAAATCCTCTATTAAATAAATCTTCTCCGTTTTTTATTTTTTCTAATATTTTATTTTTATTTTTAAATTTCTTTATATTAAATTCAGTATGTGCAAAAGCTTCAATCTTTTTAACAATTTGTTCCGGTGTCTTAATGTAAGAAAAATGCCAACCACCATCATTGATTACTTGGTAATTAAAAAAACCCAATTTATTTAAAATTGTATTTTTTTTTAATTTAATATTTCTTAACCATTGAGGAGATTTTAAATATTTTTTTACACAAATTCTTGATCCTAGCCAGTTTGGTTGCGTCGTGTTGAGTAAATTAAATTTATAATAAAATAACTTCTGTTGAAAAAAAGCAAATTTGTTTTTTGAATTAAAAATAGAAAAATTTTTGGGGTTTGGTATCTCGTCTATATCAGAAATTATTATCCAATCTTCATCATCCTCTTCTTTAATTCCATTCATAATATAATTTCTTTGTGATTGATCTCTTAAATGATCTTTAGACCATCCTTTTGGTAGTGCCAAACTTTGATCAATTTCTATTTTATCCTGAACTATATAATTAATTTTTTTTGAAAATTTTTTAAAATTATTTATATTAAAATTTAATTTTTTTTTATTGCCCTGATGATCTTCTTTAGCTTCTACTATAACAAATTTATCAACATAATTATTTAAAATATTTAATCTTAATTCTAAAATTAAATCTTCATTAAAATAATTAAAACAATCTACAATCTTCATAATTAATTATTCATTCTTATTTATTTTAAGCACTTCAATAAATGCTTCCTGGGGAATATCAACGCTACCAAACTGCCTCATCCTTGCTTTTCCTTTTTTTTGTTTTTCTAAGAGTTTTTTCTTTCTGTCTCTAGCGCCACCACCATGAATTCTACTAATAACATCTTTTCTATAACCAGATATTGTTTCTCTTGCTATAACTTTTCCCCCAATTGCTGCCTGGATTGGTATTTGAAATTGATGCCTTGGTATTAAATCTTTTAATCTTTCACACATCAACCTTCCTTGTCTTACGGCAAAATCTTTATGAATAATCATAGATAATGCATCAACCATCTCTTCATTTACTAATATGGATAATTTAATTAAATCACCTTCTCTATAATCGCTCAACTCATAGTCAAAACTCGCATAACCACTAGAAATAGATTTTATTTTGTCATAAAAATCAAAAACTACTTCATTTAATGGTAATTCATAAGATAGAACTGCACGATTTCCTGAATAACTTAAGCTTTTTTGTTTTCCTCTTTTTTCTTCACATAGTTTTATAATTGAGCCTAGATATTCCTCTGGAAGAATTATTGTTGCGTTAATCCATGGCTCATTAATAGATTTAATAAAATTTGGTTCTGGCATATTAGCAGGATTTTGAAGATCCATAACTGTACCATCATGTTTGTTAATTTTATAAACAACACCTGGCGTTGTGGTAATTAAATTTAAATTGTATTCGCGGTCTAACCTCTGAACAATTATTTCAAGATGAAGGAGTCCTAAAAAACCACATCTAAAACCTAATCCTAACGCCGCGGAATTCTCGGGCTCATACACAAAACTAGAGTCATTCAATTTTAATTTCGCAAGACTGTCTCTTAATAAATTATATTCTGTGCTATCAACCGGAAATAATCCGCAAAATACAACTGGCTTACTAGGTTTAAATCCTGGCAACGGATCTTTTATAGGATTAGAATAATCCGTTATCGTATCTCCAATTTTCGTATCTGAGAGATCTTTAATGCCTGTAACAATAAAACCAATTTCTCCAGGTCCTAAATATTCTTTATTTTCTGCTTTAGGAGTAAACACACCAACTCTTTCAACTGGATGTCTTGTGTTTGTCGACATCAATAAAATTTCCATTCCTTTTTTAATAGCTCCATCTAGTACTCTAACTAATATAACAACACCCAAATAACTATCGTACCAACTATCAACTAGTAATGCTTTTAAAGGTAAATCTTTATTTCCTTTTGGAGAAGGAAGTCTTTCAACAATTGCTTCTAATATTTCATCTACCCCTTCTCCTGTTTTCCCAGATGCTGTCAAAGCATCTGAAGTGTCAATTCCTATAACATCCTCGATTTGTTTTTTTACTCTTTCAACATCTGATGCTGGTAAATCTATTTTATTTAAAACTGTTATAATCTCATGATGATTATCCATGGCCTGATAAACATTTGCTAAAGTTTGAGCTTCCACGC
>Ga0209400_1004186_pt1 | contig 10278 bp, 9 predicted proteins | sample M_130807_EF_Meta_FD_187313 | JGI IMG/M metagenome (GOLD analysis project Ga0209400, IMG submission 187313) | Freshwater microbial communities from Lake Montjoie, Canada to study carbon cycling - M_130807_EF_MetaG (SPAdes) (version 2) | ecosystem: Environmental > Aquatic > Freshwater > Lake... | reverse complement strand
GACTTCGGCGCCAGCGGCATGCACGATCTCAACGAGCGTTCCGGCGACCGGAGCCTCGAACTCGACGGTGGCCTTCTCGGTCTCAAGCTCGCCGATCGGCTGGCCTGCGGTGACGGTGTCGCCAACCTTCGCCGTCCAGGCGCCGATCTTGCCGACCTCGCTGTCGTAGCCGAGTCGGGGCATCTCTACTGGTACGCGCATCGCATCCCTCCTTGGGCGGGCCACGGGCGGCTCGCACGCTCATGCCTCCCCACGAGGGGTGGCGTTGGAGGCAGTGTAGCCCCGCGCCTAACGCTGTGAGTCGAAGGCCGTCTCGACGGGCATCTCTTCACCGTGGTGGATGCGTGTCGCTGTGTTCCAGTCGTCGCCCACGTCGGCGGTCGCTGCGGCCACGAGGCGGAAGGCCCCCGTCACGATAAAGATGCCGACGTAGGTGGGGTAGGCAACAGGCAGCAGGGCTAGCACGGCCACGCCCGCCAGCTGGCCGACGGCGAGCGCCCCTGCGGTGGTGGCGCCGTAGGCCGACTGCGCACGAATTGATTCACCGGGAGCGGCGAGTCGCAGCACGCGCTCCTGCGCCGAGAGCATGCCTGCGGCGAAGCCGACGGTGATGATGACGATGACAACTAACAACACGATTGGCGCATACGGATTCCATGGACCGGCGAGTGCCGATGAGGCCATGCCGACGCCGCGAACGACCAGTGAGATGCGATAGAGGCGACTCGCCGAGCCGCGCTCAAGCCAGTTGCCAATAAGAATGGCGCCGACCAGAGCGGCAGCTGAGCCAATGGCCGACATGAGGATGGCGTACGCCGCATCCTGCTTCAGCACAACGATCGCGTACACCGATAGATAGGGTGCGAATCCGGCACCGACCGCCGAGATGATGTTGGTGCGAATGAAGCGGCGTACCGGCGTTGAGAGCGGGCCAGAGGAGGAGGCGCGACCCGCCGACACCGCGCCTGGCCGTGGCAGGCCGCGCAGTGCACGCAAGAAGAGGAGGCTCGCGATCAGGCCGCCAATGAATGCTGGCGCATAAATGAGGACGCCCCAGTCCTGTTCGCCAACGCGAACGAGCAGAGCGACAGGAACAAGGAGTACCGAGCCGAGCCCGAACTGAATTGCGAGAGCGCGTGGGGCAACGAAGCGGCGCTCGCGCTCAGGGAGGATGCGACCGAACCAGGTCTGCACGTTGGCCCCCGCAATCGCCTGCGCGGTGGCACCGACGCCAAATCCGATCGCGATTAGTCCGATGCCCGCGAGTGGCGGAAGTGCGCCGGCAGCAATCGCCACTACGACGGCGATATAGAGGATGGGCCGCAGGAGGCCCGCCGCACCGATCAGCAAGGTGAGCCGTCGCAGGTCCCCGCCGCTCTTGCGCAGTGCCGTCGGCATCAGCCCTTGCAGCATGCCGCCGACAAAGGGGAAGAGGCCGATGAGGGTGGCAAGTGCTGGTGATGCGCCAAGCGTGGTGACGAGTGGGATCGAGAGGCTGTCGCCGTTCAGGGCGACAGCGATGGCGTCGGAGATGGCGAGGGTGCGGAAGGCGGCGTAGCGGCCGGTGAGGAAGCGCCGCCAGTCGGCGATCGCCCTGCTCACCGTCCGTGAGCGGCGGCGGTGCTCGCTCGAACCTGCTCTTCAATGCGATCGATCTCGGTAACGATCGCGGAACGGAGGGCGTCAAGCTCGTCGCGCGCCTTCTCGGTTGTGGAGTCGATCGCAGTGAGGGTCTTCTTGATCTCCTTCACGGAGTCGAGTCGGCTGCGCAGCGCATCGATCGCGTCCTTCACCGCCGAGAGGTCGACGCCACTCCCCTCTGACTTGGCGCGGATCAGTGCTGAGATGCGCGCGAGTCGGTACCCCGCCTCAAGAATCGCAACATCGGGGGCCTCAGGATCAACGACGCAGTAGACGCCATGCCGGCTGATGACGAATGGTGAGGCACCCGCGGGGGCCGCCGCCTCACTGAAGACCATCAGTGCGATCTCGGCCTTGCGATTCTCCCGCGCCTCGGCGAGCTCCTTCTCAATGGCCGGGGTCGTCATCGACTTGTCCTTCACCTCAACAACGATGCGCAACACCGCCGCGGAGGCGTCGCGGCCATTGATGGTGATCACCGCGTCACCCTTCTTCGAGTCGGGGACTGCGCCGGTCAGACCACCGGTCCCCTCAATCTCGTCGTTGGTGGCGCGGAGTAGTTCGGTGTATTCGGCGATAACACGCGACTCAAAGTCGGCGCCCTTCGCTGTTCCCTTCTTGCGCTCGCCCTTGGCCGCCTTCTGCGACGCATCGAGCTCAACGATCTTCAGCAGCACATCGTCGAAGCGCTTGGCAATCTCGGCGCGGAAGCCGCTCAGCGGCGACGCCTCGCGCGTTGGGTCAAGAAGGTGGGCGAGCTTGCTCGCATCGCCATCGAAGTAGGTGCCAAGGATGGTGTTGAGTTTGCCGAGCGCCGAGTCGCGACGATTCTCGTCGAACAAGTCCTTGGTGAAGAGAGCGAGCTCACCCTTATCGCCGAGGAAGCGCTCCAGGGTTGCAGGCAAAGTGCCACCCTCGTTGGCGAAGGTCTTGCGCAGGATCTCTTCGACCTCGGCGGTCGCCTTCTTGTTTGACTCACCGGCATCAGTGAGCAACTTGTCGAAGGCACGGCGCACATGGTCCACATCAATAGAGCCGCTGGCGCTCTGCAGCGCCATGAGGCCAACGCGCATAGCGCGTTCAACCGTCTCGGCGCGGTCCTCGGGGGTGCGGCTCTCGAGGAAGCCGGCGAGGGCTCGATCAACGACTTCGAGCGAGGCGATGCGAATGCGGTCGCCAACGATCTCGACCTGCGTCGGCTTATTCGCCGAACTGATCGGCACGATCTCGGGAACGCGCTCGCCGCTCATCTATCGCAGCGCGATCTGGCCGCAGCCATCACAGAGGGCCACGATCGCATGCTTCTCACGGGCGTAGCCGGCGGTGTGGAGCACCCCAGGGCAGCCGACCGTGCGGCAGCGCCAGGCCCACGCCTCGTCGCCATCGGCACCGTCATAGGGGAGCGCCTCGGCGCTGAGTTTCTCGGCGAGACCCTCGTGGGCGCGCAACGTTCCCGCAACAGCGTCGGCGCGCTCCGCCTCGCTCTCGCGCTTGTAAGGATACGACTGGGCGACGTTGGTTGGCATGGGCTGAGTATACCGACCGACGAAGACGGGAACCCGTATGCTGCAAGAGATGACTGGATCAATGAAGGCCCTGCTCCTCGGCACCCTGACGTTGCGAACCGCAACGGGAACCACGGGCGCGCTGCTGATCGTCTGGAACAAGCATCTCCATCAGTCGGGCACCGTCAGCATCACCCCCGTTGACCTGGCGACGATCACCCTCGCCTTTTATGTGACCGAGCTCCTCGGCTCGCCAATCTTCGGGATCATTGCCGACCGGATTGGACGCAAACCGGTCATGCTGCTCGGGCCTCTCTTCGGCTTGGCCGCCGTCATACTGACGCCGTTTGCGATCACAATTCCGCTCTTGATCTGCACCAGATTGCTGGAAGGCTCTTCAACTGCGGCGAGCGTTCCGTCGATCCTCTCCTACGTGGCGGCGAAGACCAGCCACGACGCCAAACTGCGCGGCCGCGTCGTCACGCTCTTTGAAGTCGCGACGCTCGGTGGACTACTCGTCGCTGGCACTGCGCTTGCCGGACCGCTCTGGGATTTCTTTGCGGTCGGCGCATTCGCCGTCAACGGGGGCATCTATCTGCTCTCACTCGCACTCTTCGCCTACGGCGTCAAAGACGAGCACGAGCGTCCGGCGCATACGACGGAGAACCGACTCCAGAAATATCTCAAGCTCTTCAGCCAACGAGGGATTCTGCTCTTCGTGCCAACGTGGGTCTCCATCAACGCCATCATTGGCGTCTGGGTGCCCCAGGGGTTGAACCTTCTCCTCGGCGATTCAGGGGTCGAGTCGCGCGGGCAGTTCCTGATGAGTGGTTTCCCCTTCACGGTGATCACCTCCGCCTTCGCCTTTGTGGCGCTGATTGGCGGCGTTGGCCTCTTCTTCTGGGGGAACCGCTTCGCCAACTTCCGCCGAACGACGATGCTCCTCTTGGGCCTCGTCGCTTTCGTCGTGGCCATGACGGCGGTCTTTACGATGAATCGCCTCAGCGGCGCCGACCTTCCACTCATCGCACTGCTCTTCACCCTCCTCTGTGGCTCGATGTTCTTTATTGCGGGAGCAACGCCGGCGGCGCTCGGCTTCTTGGCTGACGTCTCCGAGCGGTATCACACCGATCGAAGCGCGGTCATGGGCCTCTACTCCATCTTCCTGGGCCTTGGCCAGGTGATTGGCGTGAAGATTGCGGGTGACCTGGCGACCTCGTATGGGGTCGATGGCTTGGTCTACGCCACCCTCGGATTCCTCGTTGTCGCGGGCACATTCCTGCTGATCCTGCGCCGAGTTGAGCACGAAATTCTCTTGCCGAGCGCACCAGGGCAACACGGCGCGCACGGCTGATCGGCGCCGATAGAATCGTGAGAACAGGTCAGCGCACGGCGCTGAAAACGTAGGGGGAGGGGGTCACATCATGACGAAGCCAAAGGTCGCAATCATCACCGACAGCGCCTCGGACATTCCGCCAGATGCGGCGAAGAAGCTCGGCATCACCATCGTCCCGATCATCGTCACCTTCGGTTCGGAGAGCTTCAAGGTCAACGAAGAGCTCTCCATGGATCAGTTCTGGAAGCGACTCACCGCCCCAGGGGCACCGTTCCCAAAGACTGCTGCACCACCGCCTGCCGCATTCACCGCGGCGTATGACCGAGCCTTCGCCGGTGGCGCCGATGAGATCGTTTCGGTGCATGTTGCCTCGAAGCTTTCAGCGACCTTCCGCAACGCGGAGATCGCCGCGGCGGACCATCCACAGTCGAAGAACATTCATCTCGTTGACACCGCAACCGCGTCGGCCGCCCAAGGCCTGCTCGTTGCGCGCGCCTATCACCGCGCCGCTGAAGGCTGGAAGGCGCCGCAGATTGTCGCCGAGCTCGGCGAGCTCATTCCAAAGACGCACGTGATCTTCTTCCTCGACTCACTGGACTATCTGAAGGCCGGCGGCCGCATCAGCCCAGCACGGGCGGCGATTGGCGGACTCCTGTCGGTGAAGCCGATCATCGACATCATCGATGGCGAGGTGGTCACCCTCGACAAGCCGCGCACCTCTTCGAAGGCGCGCGAAAAGTTCATGGAAATCATTGGTGCAGCACCGATCCAGGAGCTGACCATGCTTCATGCAGAGGCGCCCGACATTGAAGCATTCCGCGACGAGGTCTGCGCTCGCTACCCCGAGATTGCGGCCCTGAAGCCAGGGATCGTTCGAGCGGGTGCGGCGATTGGGCCACACACCGGCCCGAAGGGTCTCGGCGTCGCACTGATCCGCGCCTAGCCACGTAGCCCGCTCCGCCGCTCGGGCGGGAGCACGCCGCAACCTACGCGCAACGCCTTTTTGGGGCGCGTTGTAGGGTTATGTGGATCGCCGCACGGCGTCCGCCAGGCACCCGCCAGGGCGGCAGTGGAGAGGTACCAAACGATGAGTGCACAGAAGAGCGCCTGGGCAGTTGCGCAGCAGCAGTTTGACCTTGCCGCAAAGCGGCTCGGCCTCGACTCCGGCATCGCCGCCGTCTTGCGCGAGCCACGTCGACAGCTCACCGTGCACTTCCCTGTGCGCATGGATGACGGCTCAACCCGGGTCTTCGAGGGGCACCGCGTGCAGCACAACCTCGGACGCGGCCCAGCAAAGGGCGGCATCCGCTTCCACCAGGACGTGAACATTGAAGAGGTGAAGGCCCTCTCCATGTGGATGTCGTGGAAGTGCGCCGTGATGGATCTTCCCTATGGCGGCGGCAAGGGCGGCGTCACCGTTGACCCAAAGAAGTTGTCGCTCGGCGAGCTTGAGCGCCTGACGCGACGCTTCACAACCGAAATCGCCGTCATCATCGGGCCAGAGTCCGATATCCCTGCCCCTGACGTGAACACCAACAGCCAGACGATGGCCTGGATGATGGACACCTATTCCATGCATGTCGGCTACACCGTTCCTGGTGTGGTGACCGGCAAGCCGATCGCGCTCGGCGGCTCGAAAGGCCGCAACGAGGCAACGGCGCGCGGCGCAGTCTTCTGCATTCGCGAAGCGGCGGGCAAGATCAACCTGAACCTCAAGGGTGCGACAGTGGTGGTGCAGGGATACGGCAACGCCGGATCCATTGCGGCGCGACTGATCAGCGAGCTTGGCTCGAAGGTGATCGCCGTCTCCGACAGCAGCGGCGGCATTCATAATCCAGCCGGGCTCGATCTGAACGCGGTTGACGCACATAAGAAGAAGACCGGGAGTGTTGTTGGCTTTGCTGGCTCTACGCCAGTGAGCAACCAAGCGATCTTGGAGATCGCCTGTGACGTGCTCATTCCAGCGGCCCTCGAGAATCAGATCACCGCGGAGAATGCCGGCAAGATCAAGACGAAGATCGTCGCCGAAGCGGCCAATGGGCCAACGACACCGGAGGCGGACGACATCTTGTTCGCGAACGGCGCCATGGTGATCCCTGACATCCTCTGCAACGCAGGTGGTGTGACGGTGAGCTACTTCGAGTGGGTGCAGGACCTGAACCGCGACTTCTGGGAAGAGGAAGAGGTCAACATTCGCCTTGAGAAGAAGATGGTCCGCGCCTTCCACGAGGTCTACGACATGGCCCAGAAGGAGAAGAGCCACCTGCGCACAGGTGCGTATCTCCTCTCGGTGCAGCGTGTTGCCGATGCCATGCAGGTGCGGGGTATCTACCCGTAAACCCTCTGCGCGCTAGGATGCGCACATGGCTGGCCTAGACCACGAAGAACGCTTTCTCTTTCGCGAGGAGATCCTCGCGCTTGCCGCCGCGCTCACCGAAGGGTCGGCGCTCGATAACGTTGAAGATCTGCTCGTTGACCTGATCACCTCGAGCCACTTCGACGCCGAGGTGGTCACGTTGGAGCGTTCGCTGCAGGCGATGCTCGGTCAGCGCCAGGGCTCGACCCTGGTGACGGCGCTCACCGCCGCCCCCGAGGTCTTCGACGAGGTGACGGAACTACGACTACCAGCCGAAGTGGTCGATCGACTCGCCGGCTGGCGCGCCCGCTTCGGCCTGGCGATCGATAACGCACTGAGCTTCCTCTCCAACCCCGACGGCATTCAGGGGCACAACTTCACCACACAGGTGGCACACGCCGACGACCGACGAACGTTGCAGGGGCGACTCACCTTTGTGCGCTACAGCAACGAGTCGGAGTTCTTTATCGCCGACGCCAACGTCTTCCTCGAAGTTGCCGCCGAGGTGCTTGACAAGCTCGGCACGCACATCAGCCGCGAGGATGTTGACCAAGAGTCGGTGACGCGCCTCAAAGAAGCGGTCAACTTGATCGAGCGTCGCACCGCGCCGCGCGAAGAGGCGTAACCAAATGACCGGCGCCGCGGGCGCACGGCAGCTCTTCCTCGCCGCGACGGGCCAGAACCGCGGCAAGACCACCACCTCACTCGGACTCTTTGCCGCGCTCCGCGCGCAGGGGCTCGATGCGGGCTTCATGAAGCCGGTTGGCCAGCGCTGGATCACCATCGACGACACCCCCGCCGACGAAGATGCCGCCCTCATGCGCGGTGTCTTTGATCTGACGGATGCGGTCGCGCTTCTCTCTCCGGTGCAGATTCCGCGCGGCTTTACGCGCAAGGTGATCGAGGGACAGGTGGTGGAAGACCTCGGCGCGAAGATCATCGCCGCCCAAGTAGAGCTCGCCCAGAGGCACGAGCTGCTCCTGCTCGAGGGGACAGGGCACGCCGGCGTTGGTGCGGTGATCGGCTTGAGCAATGCCGATGTTGCTGCACTCCTCGGCGCGCCGGTGATCATCGTGAGCGAGGGCGGCATCGGTCGGCCGATTGACGAGATCGTGCTGAACGCAGCGCTCTTTGCCGCGCGCGGTGTTGAGGTTGCGGGGGCGATCGTGAATAAAGTTGACCTTGACCTGCAGCCCGAGCTGCCGCGACTCCTTGAGAAGGGGCTCGCGCGTCACGGCATCCCACTCCTCGGTGTTCTTCCGTATCGCCAGATTCTTTCGAACCCTACGCTGGCGATCATCGAAGACGGGCTGCAAGGTGAGACGCTCTGGCCCGGTCGTGACATGGACTCAATCATTGGCCGCGTCTCCGTTGCGGCGATGCAGCCTGAGCATGTGATGCAGCGCATCGGCGACAGCGCGCTGGTGGTGGTCCCTGGTGATCGCGAGGACGTCATCGAGGTTCTTACCAACCTCTGGCTTGACGGGCAAGATCATCCGAATCGACCGCTCGGGTTCGTGCTCAGCGGCGGCTATCGGCCGAGCGCACGCGTGCTGGAGATGATTCGCAAGGCGAACATCTTCGCCGTGCTGATGGAGGGCGATACCTACACCGTTGCCTCAAACGTGCATGACCTATTGGTGAAGACCCACCCTGAAGACCTGCGTAAGATCGAAGAGATCAAGCAGCTCGTTGCCGGCTCACTCGACGTGGAGCGGATCCTCGCCGCGGCGCGACCGGTTCCAACGCGCTAATCGACGCCCCTAGGGGAGCGTGATCGCGTCAATCAGGCGCACACCATCAACAACGGCGGCGAGCGAGACGAGCACCTCACCTGGCGCGGCATCGCCTATCTGTGCGCTCTCTGACAACTGCACGAGCGTTGCGCCATCAGCAAAGTCGAGGTAGTCGAGCGAGAGGCTCGGCTCGGCGGCGAGCACCCGTTCAGCGAGTGCCCGCAGCATGGCGACTCTCGTGACGCCAGACGCATACGCCTCTGCGATGAGCGAGAGGGCGACGGGGATTGCTCGTGCGGCGGCGGCGCGGCCCGCTGCTGAGAGCATCTGGTTGCGCGAACTGAGCGCAAGACCATCACCATCGCGCACAGTTGCGACGCGGTGGATTTTGATGTGATCGGTACGCTGTGCTGTCAGCCACTCAACGACGCGCACCTGCTGTGCATCCTTCGCACCGAAGTACGCCTCATTGGGGCGTACTAGATCAAAGAGTCGCGAGACAACGGTCGCCACTCCCGTGAAGTGTCCGAGTCGGGAGGCGCCCTCAAGTCGACTGGCGAGTGGCCCTGGTTCGACGCTGGTGAGTGGCTCATTGGGCGGATAGATCTCGTCAACGCTGGGGGCGAAGATCAGGTGCGCACCGGCCGCCTCGGCGAGTTGCTGGTCGCTCTCAAGGGTTCGTGGATATCGTGCGACGTCAGCGGCGTTCGCAAACTGTCGTGGGTTAACAAAGATGGAGACGACCACGGTGGCAGCGGTGCGGCGCGCGGCGGCGATCAGCGCAGCATGCCCGGCGTGGAGCGCCCCCATGGTTGGTACGAGGGCAACAGGGCGGGGAAGTTGAGCGAGCGCTTTGTCGAGCTCTGCGCGAATGGTGACGGTGCGCATCACTCTATGACTGAGCTAACGCGGGAGCTCGTCGAGGGCGGCGATCAGGGTTGCGTCAGCGACGATCCCTTGCGCTGCGGTGGGGAAGTCTCCCGATTCGACGCTCGTCCGCCAGGTGGTGAGCGCAGTGATCGCCTCATCGCGAAGGTTGGCGATGCGCCCAGCGTGTCGTGGGGCGGCGGCGCCGAGGAGGCCGAGCAGGTCTGGGAGCACTTGGATCTGTCCAGTGCACCCGCCACCGGCACCGATGCCGATCGTTGGAATCGTCAGCCGGCTGGTGATCGCGGCAGCGAGTTCCTGTGGCACGAGTTCGATCACGATTGCGGACGCGCCGGCCTCCTGTAGGGCGATCGCATCTTCCAGAAGGGCTGCCGCCGCCTCAGGGAGACGCCCCTTCGCGCGCGGTTTGCTCTCATTCAGCGACGACTGTGGCGTGAAACCGATGTGGCCAATCACGGGAACGCCACTGCGCACGAGCGCAGCGACGATGGGGGCAACGGCAACGCCACCCTCGAGCTTCACGGCACCAGCGCCAGCATCGCGAATGAATCGCGCAGCGTTTTCGGCTGCGGTTGGCACATCCACATAGGAGAGGAAGGGCATGTCGCCGATCACTAGTGCGGTGCTGGTTGAGCGCACAACGGCGGCGGTGTGATGCAGCATCTCGCTCATGCCAACGCGAACGGTCGACTCGTGGCCGAGCGCAACCTGTGCGAGCGAATCGCCCACGAGTACGAATTGAACACCGGCAGCCTCGGCAAATTCTGCAGTCGGGCGATCCCACGCGGTGACGGCGGCGAAGTGACCGCCCGCAGC
>Ga0209400_1004180_pt1 | contig 10284 bp, 9 predicted proteins | sample M_130807_EF_Meta_FD_187313 | JGI IMG/M metagenome (GOLD analysis project Ga0209400, IMG submission 187313) | Freshwater microbial communities from Lake Montjoie, Canada to study carbon cycling - M_130807_EF_MetaG (SPAdes) (version 2) | ecosystem: Environmental > Aquatic > Freshwater > Lake... | reverse complement strand
AGGCCAGCGAGACGCTCCATGCCCGGGATCACAGGTTCCTCACGATGAGCAGCACGCCGATGATCACCAGCACGGCCGAGAGCACCTTGCGAACGAGCGGCGGTGGGAGAAGGGCTTGGAGACGCACCCCGAATGTGCCACCAACCAACGCGGCACCCGCCACGAGCGCGGCATCGGAGACCACGATCCGCCCCTGCGCCTCGTAGACCAGCAGAGCGACAGCTGAGGTGATACCAACGGTGAATGTGGTGGTGGCCGCTGCCACCTTCACCGGCACATGCATCACCTCGGAAGTCGTGGGGGTCTTGATGAATCCGCCACTCACCCCGGAGAGGCCGGCGATGAGACCGGCCGCAGCCATGCCGACCAGTCCGACCGGCACCCGATTCGCTTGGTACCGCACGAACTCGCCGTCATCGAGTTGGTAGACACCCGACAGGGAACCGGCGTGCTCCCCGAGGTCGTCGATGGTGAGTGACGGGTCGGGAAGGTTGCGAATCCCTTTGCGCCTCGCTCCGAAGAACGCGGCAACAAGCGCCACCACACCGAGCATCACCGCGAGAGTCGACTCGCCGATGATGCCGGAGGCGAGTGCACCGATGAGCGCCGCCGCCGACCCGATGATCTCGGTCGATACACCGAGACGGTGGTTGACCATATGGGCTCGAAGTTGATGCGGCGCAGCCGCCAGAGATCCGGCCGCCACCGAGATGAGACCGAGTGGTGCGGCCTCACGAGCGGAGAGCCCGGAAAGCACCAGGATCGGCACGAGAAGTATCGCTCCACCGAGTCCGCCGAGAGCCCCGACCGCTGCAGTGACGAGCGCTGCGACGGCAAGTTCGACGGGGTTCACCCGATGAACCTACCGCCGATCCTGCCGTCTGCCGAACTGCGCCAAGCGCAGAAAACCCCTTGGTTTACTGGAGTTTCGCCTGCACGGTGAGGTCGGTCTGCGACTTCGGCCAGGTGGTCCAGTAGTAGTCGTAACCCGACTTCCCGGCCACGTATTGCAGCAGGAACGCCGTCGTCATCGTGTTGGTGACTTCGATGTCTCGAGCGAACGGCATGAATTCGTCGCCGCAACCCTCGGTTGCTTGTTTGCGGATGACGTCGACGACTGCCTTCGGTGCATCGGGGAGCTTCTCGATCTCGTCGAGATACGCGCACACATCAGTGAATGACTGGTGAGCGGCGTCGGTCATCTCCACCAGGACCGACGGACGACCACTGATCGACTCGTAGGCAACCTCGGCATTGGTGTTCGCCGGAGTGGTGATGTCCTTAGTGCCGACGAGCATCATCGTGGGCACATCGACTGCAGCGAGCTCAGCCGGGGTCAGACGAGTCGTGTACGGAGCGAGACCGACGACGGCCTTGATCCGCTTGTCGACCACCGTGGTACCGAGCGGGGTCGTGTGACCACCGACAGTGGCCAGAGCGGTGTACCCGCCATAGCTATGGCCGAAGAGCCCGATGCGATCGGCATCGATCTTGTTGTGGAAGGCATCGTTCGCGTCGGCATTGCGAGCGAGCATGCCATCGATCTCGGCGGAGATGTCGGCCGGACGATTCATGTCGTTCTGATCCTGCGAAACCATGGCGTTGACGAAGTTGTCGATCGCGGTATTGCCGGTGTGGTTGGCGGCGATCACGATGAACCCCTCACTGGCGAGGTGCTCCGTGATGAACGAGGAGATGAAGTTCAGACCGCCACTGCCATGGGAGTAGATGGCCAGCGGCAACTTGTCCTCGGCCACGATCGGCGCATCGGCGATGGCGACCTTGGAGTCGGTATACGTAGAGGGCAGCAGCGCATAACGAGCTGGGGTGCCAGTGGTGCCGGGAGCGATCGGGTACCAGACCGTGACATCGAGCGGACGATTGCGGGTGGCATCGACGATCTGGATCGTGCGGAAACCGACGCCATACGGGCCGGGAGCAGCCGGATCGGCAACGGTCGACTTGGCCGCGGAATCCTCCGAAGAGGACGAGCTGCCACAGCCGGCGAGACCGACCGAGACGGTGAGGACGAGCGCGAGCGCGCCAATGAATGAACGTGAGCGAATCTGCATGGCGTAACGATTGCAGATTCCGCGCCCTCGGGCAGCATCCTCTGGTCCGCTCCGTGAGCCGGGCGTGACCCAAGCGGGATTCCGGCGTGACTCAGGCGATGAACACCGGGTTGATCGGGCTACCCGTGGCGCCGGTGACCTTGAGCGGCGCCACGGCGATGATGCCCTCGTGCACACCATCGGCAGCGAGCGCCGAGAGATCGAGGTACTCGAGCATGTAGATGCCCGAACGCACCAGCAGGATCTTGTGGGCGATGAGGAAATGGTTCTCGTCGAACGGAATCGACTCGATGGCGGCGTTATCGGAACCCACGGCCACGACATCGTGATCGGCGAGCCACTGCGCAGCATCGGCACCGATACCGGCCTGGAACCATGTGGAGTCGCGGGTGGCCTGATCGGCAGCCAGCCACCAGTCGAGATAGCCGGTGCGGATGAGCACGACATCGCCGGTTCGGATCTCGACGCCCTGCGCGTCGGTAGCGCCCTGGAGATCGGCGCCAGTGATGATGCGGCCGTGTTCGACGTGAACGTCGTCGCCGAAGAACGCCACCATGTCGAGTACAACACCGCGTGCGGCGAACGATGATGCCTTCTCGATACCGAGCTTGCGGGCTCCGTCCATCGAGCGCATCTCGGTGTAATCCACGCCGTTGTAATGCTTGTAGTCCTCGTACACATGCACGAGAGCGTCCATATGCGAGGTGGTGTGCGAGGCCATGGTGAGGATGTCCTCATGAGCACCGGTGCCCTCGAGCGCACCCATCCAGAGGTCACGATCGGCATCGGTGCCGTCGCGCAGCGTGTAGCGCATGGGCACACCGCGGTAGTCCATGAGCGGAACACCCTTGCCCTGGATCGGGATGCCAAGGCTGTACACCCTGCCCGTGGTGATGGACTGCGCCGCAGCCATGATGATCTCGGGTGTGAGCAGGTTGAGAGCACCGCGCTCGTCGTCCGCTCCCCATCGGCCCCAGTTGTTCTTGGTCATGGTGAAGATCTCCCCGTGATTGATGCGATGTGAGAACAGCGACGACGCTAGGCCAGCGCCGGAAGGACCTCGGTGCGGAGCAGGTCGAACTGCTTCCAGGCCAGGTCAATGGGCATGCCACCACACAGCGGATGCATCGAGAACATTGCGAAGTCACCAGCGGCGGCGGCTTCATCGACGGCCTCGGCCGGCGACATCACGCGATAGAGACCTTCCTCACGCAGTTCGGCCACCGTGGTGGCATGGGAGTGCGCCGAGGACTTGATGTCGGAGGTCTGCCATGAGGAATAGGTGACGGCTTCATGGAGCAGGTACTCGCCCATATCGGCCCAACCCTGGTCAACATCCTCGGCGAAGAACACGTGGTAGAAGCTGGCCGGCGGGGCCATGGCGAAACCGTTGGTGCCGTATTCCGTGCACTTCTCGTAATAGTGGGCCTCGATCTCCGGCACGGGCGCGGCGAACATGATCGGAAGGCCGAAACGGGCGGCGCGACGGGCGGCGGGCTTGGAAGTGCCCCCCAGCAGGAATGCGGGATGCGGCTGGGTGAAGGGCCGGGGCGTGACCTGCACAGTGGTGCCGCGGTATTCGAAGGGCTCGCCGGTCCAGGCCTTCAACATGACATCGACGCATTCGTCCATGATCTTGCCGCGGTCCTCCCAAGACTTGCCATGGGCGGCGTACTCGCTCGGGCGGTAGCCGAGACCACCGATGACGCTGAGGCGACCCTTCGACATCAGATCGATGGTGGCGATGTCCTCGGCGATGCGCAACGGGTCATGCAACGGCACGAGCAGCGCCGAGATGGAAACCGAAACCTTCTTGGTGCGGGCGAGGATGGCCGCAGCCATGGTGAGCGGCGAGGAGCTCCAGCCGTTGAACGCACCGTGATGTTCCTCGAGCGACACCATGCCACCACCGAGCTCGTCGAGGGCTTGGCAGAGATCGAGCATGGCGCCATAACGATCGGCCATCTCATTGGGCTCGAGACCGGGCTGGATGCAGTTGAAACGAAGCATGGACAGGGCCATGGCGGGACTCCCCTGATTTGAGGACCGGTCTCAGCAGGCGCGGTCGACGACTGTTGACGAAACTAGTTGGCCTGCGCGGCTTCGAGAATCTCGATGACCTTCGAGATTCGCTCGGCGTGCTTGGTCTCCTCGCTACCATTGAGACGCAGCAGACGAATGACCTCTTCGTCGGTCTCATGATCGGCCCAGGCCTGATAACCAGCGTCACCAGCCTGCTCGCCAGCGATGATGAGCGGGAGCATGGCGACATCGACGGTGTCGGGAAGGTCGACGGTGAACTTCTCGAGCACCTCGGCCGATGGCACGTACTCGGTGCCGGTCTTGAGCGACATGACTTTCATCATGCGACGGGCATGGCCCACTTCCTCGCGACCATTTCGACGCAGCAGCTCCGCGGCTTCGTCATTGCCGATGCGATCAGCGAGGGCGTCGTACAGAACATCGCCGCTGTTCTCGACGCGGATGAGCAACTCGAGAGTTTCGAGATCGAGGGTTTCAGCGGCACCAATGCGGGCTGTGGCTTCGAAGAAGTTCATAGGCTCAATCATCGCGTGGTTCGCGAGCCCGTGCCGCGTCGACCGCCGCCGCCAGCGCGCTGACCGCCACCTGCTGCGCCGGAACCACCGCCGGCAGAGCCGCCACCGGAGCCTCCGGCCCGTCCGCGACCAGTGGGAGCGCCACCGCTGCGGGTTGACTGAGTGGTCCCGCTACGACTGGAGCGACCTGCTGGCGCTGCACCGCTGCGACTGGCGCCGGGCTTGGCCCCAGTGCGGGCGCCGCCACCGGTTCCCGCACCCTGACGAGCGCTACCGCCGGTTCCGGCACCCTGGCCACCAGCCGACGAACCACCAGAGCCACGACGACCACCCTGACCGGTGCGGCCATGACGGGCGCCGGGGGCACCAGCGGCGGCCTTGGGCCGAGCACTGGAACGTGAGTTCGGGCGAGCACCGCGGGGCTCTTCGACGGCGAACGCCGCTGCGATCTCGGTGGGAGAACGACGATGACGAACACCCGGAGCGAGCTCCTGCAGCAGCGGATTGCCCGGGGTCACGGCAGTGACGATCGGGTCGATCCCCGCCTTCTTCATGAGTTGCGAAACCTCGCGACGCTCGGACTCCTGCACGATGGTGACAACGGTGCCGTCATTGCCTGCACGCGCGGTGCGACCGGAACGGTGCAGGTACGCCTTGTGCTCGATGGGCGGATCGGCGTGGATGACGAGCGTGACGTCATCGACATGAATACCGCGGGCGGCGATGTCGGTGGCCACGAGCACCACTGCTCGACCTTCGGAGAACGCGGCCAGGTTCCGGACTCGCACGTTCTGCGTGAGGTTGCCGTGCATCTCAACGGCGGGCACGCCGCTGGCGTTGAGTTGCTTGGTGAGGGTCTTGGCCCGGTACTTGGTGCGGGTGAACACGATGGAACGACCCGGCGCAGAGGTGAGATCCACAAGGACCGGCAGACGATCGGCAGTAGCGACGTGGAGCACATGATGGGTCATGGTGTTGACCGGTGATTGCTCGGAATCGACGCTGTGCGTGACCGGATTGTGCAGATACCGCTTGACGATGACGTCGATGCCCTTGTCGAGAGTGGCTGAGAACAACATGTGCTGGCAGTCGTCAGGCGCGCGGTCGAGAAGACGCTTGACGCCGGGAAGGAACCCGAGATCAGCCATGTGATCGGCTTCGTCGAGCACGGCGATCTCGATGCGATCGAGCTTGCAGTGACCCTGGGTGATGAGATCCTCAAGACGACCGGGGCAGGCAACGACGACATCGACACCGTTACGCAGTGCGTCGATCTGTGGGTTCTGACCGACACCGCCGAAGATGGTGGTGGTGCGCAGACCCAGCGACTTGGCCAAAGGGGCGATGGTGGCGTCGATCTGGATGGCGAGTTCGCGGGTGGGAGCGAGGATGAGGGCGCGGGGTCGACCGGGCTTGCGGTCGCGCCGGGCATTTGCGAGACGGGTGAGCACGGGAAGACCGAAGGCGAGGGTCTTGCCCGAACCAGTGCGACCTCGGCCGAGGACATCGCGACCGGCGAGTGAATCGGGCAGCGTGGCGCTCTGGATGGGGAACGGTTCGGTGATGCCCGCTCGATCCAGCAGCCGAACGAGGGTCTCGGGCACGCCGAGAGCGGCGAAACCGAGACCGCTGGGCGGCACAGCTTGTGCGGTCGGGGTGGCTGCGGAGTCAGGATCGACGGGCTTGGCCACGCCGGGATACTCCGAGGCGCGCGCGCCGGGACGGGGTGAAGAAAGGCGGGTTTTCCGCCATAGGGGGTTCTCGTTTCACTGAGGTCCGCTGGAAGACGACTGGCTCGGGCGTCGATCTGCGATGCAGGGGGACGGGGCCGACAGCGGTTCAGCGGCGAGGCTCCGACGTTGGAGCAACGTGAAGAGGGTACCGACATCTGGGCGCGAAACCCCAATGCCGGTTCCTGTCACAACCAGATGAGAGGCTCACCTCATGGCATTCGGACAGCAATCAGGCCCACCGGCATCGGCGAAACAGGTCAGTGAGATCGAATCACTGCTGGAGCGGGCTGGTTTCTCCTCGCTGCGAGAGGCCCGTCATATCTACGGCCTCACCCAGCGTCAGGCCGGCGGAAAGTTCACCACCGGTGAGGCCAATGAGCTCATCGCAAGGTTGTTGGCCGGCGAGGGCGAACTCGATTCCGAGCAGGCTGCGGCCGCCGTCGACGCCATCGTGGTGGCCGAACAACGCTCGGCGAAGCGCGGGGCAGCCAAACAGGACGAACTGCTCGCCGCGGTTCCCGACGATGCGCTGGCCGACGAACTGGTTCGCCGCGGTTGGGTGTGCATGCCCCCGGCTTGAGCAGGAGAGCGTGAGCCGAGAGGTCTGCGACGCGAACATGCGCCGCCGCGTGTCCTGCGAACGTCTGGTCCTACGGCAGGCCGGCGTGCGGCACGGCAACCTCGATGACCTCGATCGCTGCAGTGGTCACATCGGCCACCGTGTGCGATTCCGATGACGGTGCCGTCATCATGAACAGGTGCCGACCCTCGGGACCACCGAGCATGAGCGCGTAACAGTTCATCGAGGTCTCGATCACCTCGAGCACCTCGCCGCCCTCGGCGATGCGCATGGCTCGAGGTGTGGTGGCCGCGGCGATCCACACCGCTCCCTCGGCATCGAGACAGATGCCATCGGGGGCGCCGAAGTGTCCGGAGAGATCGGCCCACACCCGTCGGTTCGAAAGCGTGCCATCGGCGGCCACGTCGAACGCGGTAAGGCGAAGCGCGAGGGTTTCGGCCACGATGAGCGTGCGACCATCGGTCGTGAGCACCATGCCGTTCGGGAAGATCAGGTCATCGGCGGCCACATGCACTGAACCATCGGAATCGATATGGCAGATCACCGTGGAAGAAGGGCCCGGCTCGCCGAACAGACCATCGACCCCGTACTCGGCCAGGAACGCCTCGTAGTCGAATCCGAAGTTGCCCACATAGGTGCGGCCGGTATCGGGCACCACGAGCATGTCGTTGCCATGCCAGGTGAAATGCATCGAGAGATCGGCATAGGGGTGCAGTGCGCTGCCATCCCAGCGCAGCACCTTGCGATCCAGCATCGAGGAGATGAGCATGTCGCCGTTGGGCAGCCAACCCAACCCCGATGGTTGGGTCATGACCTCGACGATGCGTTCGTCGTTGCCATCGAGATCGATGGCATGCACGGCGTGGTCGTAGAAGTCCGAGTACCAGAGCCGGCCGTCATGCCAGCGCGGGCCCTCACCGAAACGAAGTCCGCTGCGAAGAATGCGTGTGCTCATCGGTGTTCCTAACCCTTGGGTGCCCAGTCCCGCAGGACTGATGAATTGCGGACGGTTGCAACGAGACCGTCACGATCGGCTTCGAGGATCACGCCATCAGCAATCGCTCGATCGAGCGAGGCGGTCCACACGTTCACGAACGATTCATGCGCGGTCGCTCCCGGCGGTGTCACCGTGATCGTCATGGCGAGCTCGTTCTCGTCGATCGGCGTGGTGGTTCCGAATAGACCGCAGAAGCTGGTGCCGGTCTGCCCGACGCCGGATAGGGACGCCACCGGAACATCGACCTGCGGGGTGCGCATGCCACCAAGAGCATTGCCCCGCCCATCGCGGGCAATCTCAGTCGGGCTCGTCATGGTGATCCGTGGCTGGCTGGCCGGGGCCTCTCCACTGCGGATCCACTGATCAAGCGCGTGCATGGCATTGCGCAGCACGTAGGTATGCGGCCCGGTGTTGATCGGCGAGGAACAGGTGATGATGCCGCCGTAGACCTCGGCCGGCGGAGTGAGCATGGCCTGGAACAGCGCGGCATCACCCTTGCCGTCACCAGCATCGTTGTCACCGATACCGAGGTTGTAGGCATCAGCATGCGCGGTGCCCGGCACTTCCCAGTCACGGAAGGTCTCGGTATCGGGCTGCAATGCCACGGCGTACTGGAGTCCCTTGCCGACGAGGTCTGTCTCCGAGGTGAATGTGAGCACCGGAACCCGCTGATCGGTACGGGTGAGGGTGGGATCAGGTGCGGGCACCGAGGCCGAGAGCGCAGCACCAGTCTTGCCGCGGCTGTGCACGAGATAGCCGTTGAAGATCTTGGTGAGCGGGGCCACGGCGTTGATGTAGGTCGAGAGACGGAAGGCTGACTGCGATTCACCCACGGCGATGACCCGCTCGGGCTTCAGGCCGCCGAGAACCGTGTCGTTCTGGAACCACACTGCAGCTCCGGCCTGGCTGTACATGTCATAGGAGAACTCGTCGCCGGGATGGTTCAGCGGCTCATAGCGAACAGGGTCAGCGTTCTTGAGCGCCAACGCCGCGCCGAGAGCATTGCCGCCGCCAGAGATGCCCACCTTCTGCGCTGAGACGCCCACCCAGGCGAACCCGGATCGGATCAGCTCGACATGGCCATAGGTCCAGTCCGGGCCGGCATCGAGGCCACCCGAAACATTGAGCCATTCCACGTAGACGCTGCCGTTGAACTTGGCGGCATCGATGGGGCGACGCACCACGATGCGCGTGGTGTAGTCGGCCGAGCCGTCTGTGGTGACGGAGTTCCACAGACCATCAGTGGTGAGTGGTTCGCTCGAGGTGTACGAGTTGGCCCGACCGGCGAGGAAGTACTCGTTCTGCTCGTAGCCCACCGATGCGAGGTCGAAGCCTCCCGGGCCGAGCACGATCTTGCCGTTGCCGGTGGTGATGGGACCGGTGACCGTGGCAGTGCCGACTGCATCGCTCTTCGGCGGCATGGCCGAATCGATGGGGCTCTTCGCTGACGAACCGGTGCCAGAGCCGGATGAGCACGCCCCGAGTACAAGTGCAGCGACCACCATGACCGCGGTCAGGCCGCTGCGAACGCCAACCTTCGACATCAGATCTCCCCCCATCACCATCGCCGTGTGCGGATGACAGGACCATTTCCTAGCAGTCCGCGTCGGGCGATGTCGGCTGGATCAAGGGGTGACGATGGCGAAGGTCGGGTCGAAACTGTCGAGCAACGAGCGCAGGGTGTCGAGCACGGTGACATCGCCGTCGGTGCTGGCGATGCCGCCGGCCACGAGATCAGCCAGCGTCACGAACCCGAGCAGCAGGAACAACAGGTTCTCCCGGGGCAGTGTGACGCTCAGCGCTGCCGACGGATCATGACGACCACTCACCAGCGAGAGAACGCCATTCTCGAGACGAAGGAAGTACCGGTTGTCCGCATCACCGATGGTCCAGTTGATGCCGAGCCGCAGCGAGCCGGCCCGGGGGCCGTCGACACGAATCGCGGTGGCATCGAAGATCTGCTCGACAGTGAGATACGACAGCATCTCGAGCGCATTGGCGCCGATCAGGTTCGACATCGGCCCACCACGGAGTTCCACGGCACCCATGAGAAAGAAGTTCCGCCAGGTGGCATTCTCCGAGGAGTACGCCATCTGCTCGAGGGTGCGGGCCTGCAGTTCCCGAGCCTCGGTGTTGGTCGGGTCAGCGAACACCACGTGGTTCACAACTTCGGCGACCCAGCGGTAGTCGCCTTCCTCGAAGGATCGCTGCGCCCGCTCGAGGATCGCCTCAGCGCCACCCATGTACTCGACATAGCGAGTTGCGGCTTGCTCGGGAGGATGCATCCAGAGGTGCGCCGGATTGCCATCGAACCAACCCATGTAGCGCTGATAAATGGCCTTCA
>Ga0209400_1004177_pt1 | contig 10292 bp, 9 predicted proteins | sample M_130807_EF_Meta_FD_187313 | JGI IMG/M metagenome (GOLD analysis project Ga0209400, IMG submission 187313) | Freshwater microbial communities from Lake Montjoie, Canada to study carbon cycling - M_130807_EF_MetaG (SPAdes) (version 2) | ecosystem: Environmental > Aquatic > Freshwater > Lake... | reverse complement strand
GTTTTTTAGTACGTCGTTGGCGCTGGCAAAGGCTTGGTCTTGGGTGATGTCGTCACCCAGCACTTCTTGCAGTTTTTCATTCAGCACCACAATCAGCGAGTCCACATTGGCCTCCAGCTCGGCCAAACCTGCATCGGCGTTGGTCATGCGGCGTCCGCCTTCCCAATCAAAGGGCTTGGTCACCACGCCTACGGTCAAGATGCCCATGTCTTTAGCCACACGGGCAATCACGGGGGCGGCTCCGGTACCGGTACCGCCACCCATGCCTGCGGTAATAAACAACATGTGTGCGCCGTCTATGGCTTCGCGAATGTTTTCTACTGCCATTTCTGCGGCTTCGCGGCCTTTTTCGGGTTTGCTGCCTGCGCCCAATCCGCCGCCGCCCAACTGCACCACTTTATGGGCACTGCTGCGGCTTAAGGCTTGCGCGTCGGTGTTGGCGCAAATAAATTCCACGCCTTGCACATCGCTCACGATCATGTGTTCCACAGCGTTGCCGCCGCCACCGCCCACACCGATGACCTTGATCAAGGTACCTTGGTTGAACTCTTCGTCTTCAATCATTTCGATGCTCATTTGGATACTCCTTAAATATGAAAAAAATCAGCTCAACCGGGCATGGCAAATCGGCCCGCCAACAAAATGTCGGCCAGCAACTGCGTGGCTTTTTCGGCCTCGGGCTTGGGTATGGGGTGGCTGGTCAGCAGCTTCCACACCATGTCATCCGTCACGCCAAAACGGCACAACAAAATCTCGCTTGCAGCGATATTGTTTTTTTGCCCCTCTGACAAATTCATGATCAGTTCCGCCGCGTCCTGAGACATACCCAAAATTTCTAAGGCCGACTTCATGTCTTGCCGAATGAACTTTTGGGCCATGTTGAGGTAAGCCATATTGGCTTCGCAAATGACTTTTTGGTATTGGGAATTCATAGTGTGTTTCCTTTAATCAAAATTTTTCTACGATCTCTTCCAACAACTTGACTGACCTTTTGGGTTTCATTCGGCGGCGGGTCCAACCCGTGATGCACCATGACCCAGCCCCAACAGCCGCTGGGTATGGGGTGGGATTGAGGAGATGTGATGTAAATGGTGTTCATCATCAAAAGTTCCTTAAAAACCAGTCTTTGCCGCGTCCTAAAAATGTCTTCATGGAGCCGCTGTTTTGGGCCACCTTGAAGCCCCGCATGCGGTTGAGCCGGGCTTCTTCAATCAGCCCCATCACCGCCGCAGCTCTGGGCTGGGCAACCATGTCGGACAAAGCGCCACCAAAGTTGGGCATGCCGCGCCGCACCGGCTTGAGAAAGATGTCTTCTCCCAGCTCCACCATGCCGGGCATGACGCAGCTGCCACCAGTGAGCACAATGCCCGAGGACAACACTTCTTCGCAGCCGGAATCCCGCAGCACCTGATGTACCAGGGTGAATATTTCTTCAATACGCGGCTCAATCACACCGGCCAGCGCTTGGCGGCTGAGCATGCGCGGACCACGGTCGCCCAGACCCGGCACCTCAACTTGGGTTTCGGGGTCGGCCAATAACTGCTTGGCATGGCCCGACTCCACCTTGATGTCTTCAGCGTCTTTGGTGGGGGTGCGCAAGGCCATGGCAATGTCGCTGGTGATCAAGTCGCCCGCAATCGGAATGACCGCCGTGTGGCGAATGGCGCCGTTGGTGTACACCGCCACATCGGTGGTACCGGCACCGATATCCACCAGCGCCACGCCGAGTTCTTTTTCGTCTTCGGTCAGAACCGATAGGCTGGAAGCCAGCGGGTTGAGCATGAGGTGCTCCACCTCTAAGCCGCAACGGCGCACGCACTTGATGATGTTTTCGGCCGCCGTTTGCGCCCCGGTCACGATATGCACCTTGGCCTCTAAACGTATGCCGCTCATGCCTATGGGCTCGCGCACGTCTTGCCCGTCGATGATGTATTCCTGCGGCGCCACCAGCAGCAAGCGCTGGTCGCTTGAAATATTGATGGCTTTGGCCGTTTCCACCACACGACTCACATCTGCACCGGTGACCTCTCGGTCTTTCACGGCCACCATGCCGCTGGAGTTCATGCCGCGGATGTGGCTGCCGGTGATGCCGGTGTACACATTGGCAATGCGGCAGTCGGCCATGAGCTCGGCCTCTTTGAGCGCCATTTGAATGCTTTGCACCGTGGCGTCAATGTTGACCACCACCCCGCGCTTGAGCCCGTTGCTGGGGGCTACACCCAAGCCGGCCAGCTTGAGCTCACCACTGGGCAACACCTCGGCCACCACCACCATCACCTTGGCAGTGCCGATGTCCAGACCCACGATCAGATCTTTGTATTCTTTGGCCATGTGCAGTCCTGTAATTCGATAGTTGTCATGAAGTGGTTCATAGGGTCGGCGTCATAGGGGTTTGGGGATAGTCACCGTGGTCACCCCTTGCAGACGAATGGCATAACCGGCCTCGTGGCGCAAATCGGCGTACTCCAACGCGCCGATGCGGCGTCCGTACTTAGAAGTCACCTGCGGCAAGGTGCGCAAAAAGCGGTCGGTGCGAGCTTGAACCTCTGGCACATCGCCACGGCCCAACTCAATGCGTGCGCCGGTATCGAGCTGGGCTTGCCAACTGCCGCGGCCCGTGAGCTCTAAGGTTTCTATAGACACGTTGCGCTGCTCAAACAAAGGTTGCAAAGCGCGGTAGCTGGCCAACACTTGAGACGCCTGTGCATCGGGCCCCAGCAGCCGGGGCAGGTGGTCTTGCTCCACCTCGCCCACATTGGCTTCAAACACGGTGCCGCGCTCATCCAGCAAGGTAGAGGCTCCCTCTGCCCCCCACAAGGCCACGGGCTGGTATTCGCTCAGCACCACATGCAGCCGGTTGGGAAACTCGCGCTTGACCACCGCCTGCCGCACCCAAGGCACCGACTCAAAAGCTTGCCGGGCCTCGGCCAAATCCAAAGTGAAAAACGTGCCCTTGAGTTTGGGGGCTACATTGGCTCGCAGCGTCAGGGCGTTGTTGTGGTCCACATCGCCGGTCACGGTGACACTGCGCAAGGTCCACAAGGGGTGTGCTGCCACCCACTGCACTGCTGCCGTGAGTGAAATCAGCACACACACACTCACCAGCCCCATGGTGGCAAGGTTCATAAGGCGCACTTCTAGTGGCACGGGCTGCGGCTGGGGCGGCATCATGTGGCGGGGCATCGGCCTCATGCGCTCACCTCTTTGGGTGCTAGGTGAGGTGCATGGTCAAGAGAGGCGCTTTGCAACAACTGCACACACAGTTGCTCATAAGACATTCCCGCAGCTTTGGCCGACATGGGCACCAGCGAATGCCCAGTCATGCCAGGCGCGGTATTGATTTCCAGCAGGTAGGGCGTGCGGGTGCGGTGGTCAATCATCACGTCGGCACGGGCCCAACCGCGGCAACCCAAGACCCGATAAGCCTCAAGCACCAAGGCTTGAATATGAGTTTCTTCGCCTTCGGGCAAGCCGCAGGGCACCAGGTACTGGGTGTCGTCGGTGAAGTATTTGTTTTGGTAGTCGTAGTTGCCGTCGGGCGCCACAATGCGAATCACAGGCAAGGCACGGGCCTGTGCCCCGCTACCCAATACGGGCACGGTGACTTCATCGCCCTGAATGAACTGTTCGCACAAGACTTGCGGGTCTTCTTGGGCGGCCGCGGCGTAAGCCGCTTCGCACTGGTCTGCACGCAGCACCTTAGTCAGCCCAATAGACGAGCCTTCGCGCGCGGGCTTGACGATCATGGGCGCCCCCAGTTGTTCAAAAGCGGCTTCGGTATGCGACGCACTGCTCACCTTGACCCATGCCGGAGTGGACAAGCCCTCGCTGCGCCAGATGCGCTTGGTCATGACCTTATCTATGGCCATGCTGGAAGCCATAACGCCTGAGCCGGTGTAGGGAATGCCCATCAACTCCAAAGCACCCTGCACCGTGCCGTCCTCGCCGAAGCGGCCATGCAAGGCAATGAAACAACGCTTAAAGCCTTCGCGCTTGAGCTCTGACAAGTCGCGCTGAGCGGGGTCAAAACCGTGGGCGTCCACCCCTTGGCCCTGCAAGGCTTGCAACACGCCACCGCCTGACATAAGCGATATGTCGCGCTCGGCGGAGCTGCCGCCCATCAACACGGCCACTTTGCCCAATTCAGAAACGATGAGGGTGTTGATGAGGTGTTGGCTCATGGCTGCCCCCCTGAACTTGGGGCTGGGGTGGAGCTAGGGTTCATCAACTGCACCACCTTGGCCGGAACTTGTCCTATGGTGCCGGCCCCCATGCACAAGACCACATCGCCATCTTGGACCAACTTGGCTAGGGCTTGGGGCATGTCCCACACATCAGCTACAAACACCGGCTCGAGCTGATGCGCCACACGCAATGCGCGCACCAAGGCGCGTCCATCGGCCGCCACAATGGGCGCCTCACCTGCGGCATACACCTCGCTGAGCAAGGCCGCATCGGCTTGGGCAATGACCTTCACAAAGTCTTCAAAGCAGTCACGGGTTCGGGTGTAGCGGTGTGGCTGAAACGCCAACACCAAGCGCCGCCCAGGAAACGCCCCACGTGCCGCAGCCAAGGTGGCCGCCATTTCCACGGGGTGGTGACCGTAGTCGTCAATCAAGGTGAACACGCCCCCGCCAGCGGCAGGCACGTCGCCATACCGCTGAAAGCGCCGCCCCACGCCTTTAAATCCAGACAGTGCGCGCAACAGCGCGGCGTCGTCTACATCCAGCTCGGCTGCTACCGCAATGGCAGACAAGGCATTGAGAACGTTGTGGCGGCCGGGCAAATTGAGCACCACCTCTAAATCGGGCAGCACCACGCCGTTGCGCCGCTGCACGGTGAAATGCATTTGCGCGCCGTGCGCCTTGACATTAACCGCGCGCACCTGCGCGCCTTCTTCAAAACCATAACTGGTGATGGGGCAAGACACCTCGCCCAAAATATCGCGTACCGCAGGGTCGTCGGTACACAAAATAGCGGTGCCGTAAAACGGCATGCGGTGCAGAAAATCAACAAACGCTTGTTTGAGCTTGCCAAAGTCGTGCCCGTAGGTTTCCATGTGGTCGGCGTCAATGTTGGTCACCACCGCCATCACCGGCATGAGGTTCAAAAACGAGGCATCCGACTCATCTGCCTCTACTACGATGTAGTCGCCACTGCCCAGCCGCGCGTTGGCCCCCGCGCTGTTCAAGCGCCCGCCAATCACAAAGGTGGGGTCTAGGCCGGCTTCTGCCAGCACACTGGCCACCAAGCTGGTGGTGGTGGTTTTGCCGTGCGTCCCGGCAATGGCAATGCCCTGCTTGAGCCGCATGAGTTCAGCCAGCATGACGGCTCTGGGCACGATAGGAATGCGCTTGGCGCGTGCGGCCACCACCTCGGGGTTGTCGGCTTTCACAGCGGTGGAGGTGACCACCGCATCGGCCCCCTCAATATGCTCTGGCGAATGGCCCACAAAGGTTTTCATGCCCAGCGAGGCCAGGCGTTTTAGGGTGGCGCTGTCTGCCAAATCTGAGCCCGAAATGCCGTAGCCCAAGTTCAACAGCACCTCGGCAATGCCCGACATGCCCGAGCCGCCCAGGCCTACAAAGTGAATGTTTTTAATGGCGTGCTTCATGCCGCCCCTCCGTGCCGTGCTGAATTTGCTGGTGTTGCTGGCGTTGCCAGTTCTTCACATGCCTGCACCACCTGCTGCACCGCATCGAGCTTGGCCAGGCTTCGGGCTTTATGGGCCCAGCTTTGCAGCACGGTGCGGTCTAGGCTTGCAAGCAATTCGGCCAAGCGCTTTGGTGTGAGCTCTGTTTGAGGCACAAGTTGTCCGGCGCCTTGGTCGGTCAAAAAGCGGGCGTTGGTGGTTTGGTGGTCGTCCACCGCAGACGGAAACGGCACAAACACAGCTGCAGCGCCAACGGCGGCAATCTCGGTCACGGTGCTGGCACCTGCGCGGCACAGCACCACATCGGCCTCGGCAAACGCTTGGGCGGTGTTGTCTATAAAAGGGGTGAGCTCGGCAGCCACACCTGCAGCTTGGTAGTTGGCGCGCAGTGCATCTATTTGTTTGGCTCCACTTTGGTGGATGACCTGCGGGCGCGTGTCGGCTGGCAGCAGCGCCAGCGCTTGGGGCACCACATCGTTAAGGGCTTGGGCGCCCAAGCTGCCGCCCACCACCAACAAACGCAGGGGCCCTTGGCGCCCAGAAAAGCGTTGCGCAGGTTCTGCTTGCATCAAAAATTCTGGGCGCAAGGGGTTGCCCACCCATTCTTGCCCGCGGTTGGTGCCACGGTTGACCGCCTTCAGGGCCCCGGGGAATGCGGTGAACACGCGGTCTGCAATATGCGCCAGCACCCTGTTGGCCATGCCAGCCACCGAGTTTTGTTCGTGCAGCACCAGAGGCTTGCCCCAAAGCACGCCCATCATGGCGCCAGGAAAACTGATGTAACCGCCCAAGCCCACCACCACATGGGGCTGCACTTGCCGAATCACTTGTAGGCTTTGCCAGAACGACTTGAGCAGGCGCAGCGGCAACACCACCAAGGTCATGAAGCCCTTGCCCCGAACGCCCGAAAAATCAATGCCCTCAAAGGCAAAGCCACGCGGCTTAACCAGGCCCGCCTCCATGCCCTTGGGGTTGCCCAGCCAATGCACCGTCCAACCCCGGTCGCGCAGGGCTTCCGCCACAGCCAGGCCCGGAAAAATATGCCCGCCTGTACCGCCCGCCATGACCAACGCACACTTCATGCACGGCCTCCCATCATCATGCGGCGGTTTTCGTGGTCAATGCGCAGCACCACCGCAATGGCGCATAGGTTCATCAGAATGGCCGAGCCGCCGTAGCTCATGAGCGGCAAGGTGAGGCCCTTGGTGGGCAAGGCGCCTAAGTTCACGCCCATGTTGATGAAGGCCTGAAACCCAATCCACACCCCCACGCCCTGCGCCACCAAACCGGCAAACACGCGGTCCAGCGCAATGGCCTGTCGCCCGATGTGCATGATGCGCCGCGTCATCCATAAAAACAGGGCAATGACCAGCACCACACCCACCAAGCCCAGCTCTTCGCCAATGACGGCGAGCAAAAAGTCGGTATGGGCTTCGGGCAGCCAGTGCAGTTTTTCCACGCTGCCGCCTAGCCCTACGCCAAACACTTCACCTCGACCAATGGCAATGAGCGAGTGCGACAGCTGGTAGCCCTTGCCCAAGGTGTGCACGGGGTCCCATGGGTCTAGATACGCAAAAATGCGCTCCCGCCGCCATGGGCTTAAGGCAATCATCAAAGCCAATGCGCCCACCAAAATAGTGGCGATCAAAAAGAACATGCGGGCATTCACGCCGCCCAAAAACAAGATGCCCATGGCCACCACGGCAATCACCATAAAGGCACCCATATCGGGCTCAGCCAAGAGCAACAAGCCCACCACGGCCACCGCGCCGCCCATGGGTAAAACGGCGCGGAAGAAATGTTCTTTCACATCCATCTTGCGCACCATGTAGTCGGCGGCATACATCAGGGTGGCAAATTTGGCCAGTTCAGAGGGCTGAAAATTCATAAAGCCCAAGGCAATCCAGCGCCGAGCGCCATTAACCCCTTTGCCCACCCCAGGAATCAGCACCGCCACCAGCAACAACAAGGCCACCACAAACAACCAAGGGGCGGCGCGCTCCCAAATGTGCACGGGTATTTGAAACACGATGAGTGCTGCCACAAACGCCACCATCAAAGACAACATATGCCGGTACAAGAAATGCGTGTGGGCATAGCGGGCAAACTTGGGGTTGTCGGGCATGGCAATGGAGGCCGAATACACCATCACCAGCCCCCAAATCAACAAGGCCAAGGTGATCCAAATCAGCGCTTGGTCCACACCCGACAAACGAGCTGGTGCGTTGTCCAGCAAGACATTGCGGCTGCGGGTGGAGTCTGCATAGCTGCTGCGCACAGGCAAGCCCTCTGGCCGCTCCTTGTCGCGCCCCCACTTAAAACCTTGCAACCAGTTGAGGGCCAAGCTCATGCCACACCCTCCCACGCCACGCCCTGCTTGTGGGCCAAGTGCTGCACCGCTTGCACAAACACTTGGGCGCGGTGCTCGTAGTTCTCAAACATATCCAAGCTGGCGCATGCAGGCGAGAGCAACACGGCGTCGCCGGACTGAGCCAATTCGCTGGCGTGTTGCACCGCTTCTTCTAGGCTGGCAGCGTCCTGCATGACCACGCCAGTGCCCGACAGGGCTGCGCGAATGAGCGCAGCGTCGCGCCCCATCAAGAGCACGGCGCGCGCATAACGCGCCACCGGCTGGGCCAGTGGCGCAAAGTCTTGTCCCTTACCGTCACCCCCCAAAATCAGCACCAAACGGCGATCGCTGCCCAAGCCCTCTATAGCTGCCACTGTGGCACCCACATTGGTGGCTTTGCTGTCGTCAAAGTATTCCACCTCGTTAATAAGCGATAGGGGCTCCACACGGTGCGGCTCGCCCCGGTATTCCCGCAGGCCGTACAACATGGGAGCCAAACTGCAGCCTGCAGCTTGCGCCAGTGCCAAGGCTGCCAAAGCATTGGTAGCGTTGTGCCGCCCCCTGATGCGCAACGCATCGGCGGGCATGAGGCGCTGCATCAACAGTTCGGCGGTATCTTCACCAACACCCTGCGCACGACGCTTACGGGGTAGGTCATCGGGCTCTTGCGCACGCACCAACCAGCTCATGCCATTGATGCTTTGCAGGCCGTAATCGCCAGCGCGCTGAGGTTCATCTGCGCCAAAGGTAAGTACTTCGCGCTGCATGCGGGCTTTGGCCGGAACCCCCTTGGCAATCGCCATGACCGCGTCATCGCCGCGGTTAAGTACCATGAGGGTGTGCGTGCCCCAAATGCGGGCCTTGGCTTGGGTGTAGGCCTGCATGCTGCCGTGCCAGTCCAAGTGGTCTTGCGTCAGGTTAAGCAATGTGGCGGCCGTGGGCTCAAAACCCTGAGAGCACTCCAGCTGAAAACTCGACAACTCCAGCACCCACACCTGCGGCAGCTGGTCTGTATCTAAGCGCTCGGCCAAGGTGTCGAGCAGAGTGGGGCCAATGTTGCCCGCCACCGCCACACTCAAACCTGCGCGCTCCACCAACAACCCAGTGAGAGAGGTGACCGTGGTTTTGCCATTGGTGCCGGTGATGGCCAAAATTTTGGGGCTGTACGCTTGTGTGGTGTGCAGCTCGGCCAGCGACCTTGCAAAAACATCCAACTCGCCACCCACCCACAAGCCCATGGCCACAGCTGCCGACCACACGGGCGCCACGCTGGCGGTCGTCAAACCTGGGCTCTTGAACACGGCACGTACGTCAGTGCCTTGCACCAAACCTTCGTGCAACGGACCGCACACCAATCGCACCTGCGGCAGCTCGGCAGCTAAAACGGCTTGTTGCGGGGGCGACTCGCGCGTGTCGGCCACGGTGACCCGTGCCCCCATGCGCACGCACCAACGGGCCATAGCCAAGCCTGAGGCGCCTAGCCCCAGAATCAGAATGTGTTGGTCGTGCAGAAAGTTCATGGTGCGGGCTGGCCTATCGCAGCTTCAAAGTAGACAAACCGACCAGGCACAAGAGCATGGTGATGATCCAAAAACGCACCACCACTTGCGTTTCTTTCCAACCGCTTTTTTCAAAGTGGTGGTGCAGCGGGGCCATTTTGAAAAGCCGCCGACCCTCGCCATATCGGCGCTTGGTGTACTTGAAGTAAGACACCTGCAACATGACGGACAAGGCTTCCACCACAAAAATCCCGCCCATGATGGCCAACACAATTTCTTGCCGCACAATGACGGCAATGGTGCCCAGCGCGCCACCCAAGGCCAGTGCGCCCACATCCCCCATGAACACTTGAGCCGGATGGGTGTTGAACCACAAAAATGCCAAACCGGCACCAGCCATAGCCGCACAAAAGATCAGCAATTCCCCTGAGCCCGGAATGTAGGGAAAGAATAGGTATTTGGAATACACCACGCTGCCGGTGACGTAGGCAAATACGCCCAGCGCCGAACCCACCATGACCACCGGCATGATGGCCAAGCCGTCCAAGCCATCGGTAAGGTTGACGGCATTGCTGGAGCCCACAATGACCAGGTAGGTCATGACCACAAAGCCCAGCACACCCAGGGGATAGCTCACCTCTTTAAAAAACGGCAACAGCAAGCCCGCTTTGGGGGGCAAATTCACATCAAAGCCCGACCGAACCCAGCTCACGAACAGCTCTAACACCTTGTAGTTGCTGCTCTCTGAAATGCTGAACACCAAATACAGCGCCGCTAACAATCCGATGAG
>Ga0209400_1004172_pt1 | contig 10294 bp, 9 predicted proteins | sample M_130807_EF_Meta_FD_187313 | JGI IMG/M metagenome (GOLD analysis project Ga0209400, IMG submission 187313) | Freshwater microbial communities from Lake Montjoie, Canada to study carbon cycling - M_130807_EF_MetaG (SPAdes) (version 2) | ecosystem: Environmental > Aquatic > Freshwater > Lake... | reverse complement strand
AGTTGGACCCGGAAGCATGTGATGAACATGCGCACACATGAAAACACAGATGGTGCAACAGAAACACAGATAGAGTTTTGCTTTGATCCACTTTACTGGGCCATGCATGATTGTTATAGTGTAACATATCCCAATGGATCAGCCTTCCATGCCTGGCGTGCCGGATTCCGCGAAGGTGTCAAGATGTGTTTGAATCGCGGAGCAAGGCCCTCAGTGGCAGAGTTTCGTGATCGTGTGCATCAAAGAAATCTAGATCATTTGACCATCTGGCACAATGTAGGTGGAGATGTGGACTATGGCTATTGGTCAATTGCTGGCGCAAGGCAAGGAACTTATATGACCATGCTTACAAACTGGGACTACTTACAGGTACAAAACTTTACAGCCTTGGCTGAACTTTTTGAAACAGTCAAAGATGATCAACCTGAAATCATTGCCAACAGACTGGCAGACGAACTTGCTACTCAATTGGACTTGCCCATGCACATGCTCACTGCAGAGGCCAGCAGATTCTTTAAACATCACTATCGTAGCAATTGGCATAACCAAGGTATCATGGTCAGAGAAATTGATGTAATCAGGGCACAAGAAGGTTGGTAATGACCATACCCGATTTAGAAAAAGGATATGCTTACAAATTAAACAACATGCCCCGTGGCAAAAATATCAAAATACCAATTACTAATTCTTGTAATGTTCCATATCGTCATGTTGTTGTGGATTTTAATTCTAATTGTTTAATTTGCGAGTGTGATGCTTGGCTGCCAATTCCAGTGGGCAAAGTCCGTGACTTTGACAGCCTAGAAGATTTGTTCAACAGTCCAATTGCACGAATCCTACAGCAAGACATAGATGATAAAAAGTTCACATGGTGTGCTGTAGAATATTGCAACATCAAAAATCAAAATATTATAAAAAACAAATTTGAATTGGCCATAAACATCGACGAAAGTTGCAACTTGTATTGCCCTAGTTGTCGTCGAGATTCTATAATGCATACCTCAGGACCTGAAGTAGAAAGAAAGCAACAAGATATCAATCGTATAATGTCATGGCTGGAAAATTTCAACGAACCCATACATATAATACTAAGCGGTAACGGTGATCCATTGGCCAGTACTGTTATACGCCCACTGATTAAAAATTATCAACCCAAACCAAATCAAACATTCAGACTATTCACCAATGGACTGTTGTTAAAAAAACAACTTGAGAATTCTCCATTGTTGCCAAATATCACCGAGTTTTTTATCAGCATCGATGCAGGTTCTGCTGATGTCTACGAAAAAGTTCGGCGTGGTGGGAGTTGGAAAGTTTTAATAGAAAATTTACAATATCTCAAAACACTACAAAAAGAAAACAAAGTTCAATTGAATTTTGCAGTTCAAAACAGCAATTGGCATGATCTTTCTAACTTTGTGGATCTTTGTTTATCCAATGGATTTTGTGCCAACATACATCAACTGGATGACTGGGGTACCTGGAACTCTACTCCTACGGATACTCCAGACACCTGGACCATTGTCAATGGAACATACTTGGATCATGATGTGTTAAATCAATCACATTTGAATTACACTCGGTGCAGAGACACAGTAAAAGAATTGATAACGCAACATGCCGGCAAGCCAGTAAACTTTGCCCCAAAACTACTGCAACTGTTGGAACTATGAAAAACAGTAGCAGTTGGCGGCAAATACAAATACAAGCGCAAGATGCAGGATTTGTTATTCCTCAGGAAAAAACTCTTTTAGATTTTGTTCAGGAAAATCGCATAACAAGTTTGGTGTTAACAGGAGATTCAGAATTAGATTATTTAAAATCAGCACTTGCAAACTGTAAATTTGGAACACTGGACCCTGGCGGATTGTTGGTAGTATTTGCCAATCAACTGGGAATGAAATTGGAAAATATTCTTTCCGATGTTGCTGTGGACATTTCAACACACTGTCCAGACTGGATATACATTGCCATAAACAAGTATCTAGTGACCACGGATAAAACTTGGCCTGACCTAACGCCGGACTATGATCAAGATCTCATGAACATTGTTGCAGAGTTTATCACAGACATTGGCTACGCAGAAATCAGTAGACACAATATTTTAGATCTAGGAAATAGTTATAATTTTGCTCACCCCACAACCAATATGTATTTTGGAAAAAACAAATGACCAACTACAAAAGAAAATTGAGCAGACAACAGTACAAGGCTACCCATCCTTTGTTGAGATTTCGTAAAATCAGTCCGCACGTTTTGACATTTGTAAAAAATTCATTGGTCTCTGGCTCAATACTGAGTGTAGACAGTTTTCCTTGGGCGTTGAAAATTAACGTGGATCGTGTGTACGAATTAAAAATGTTTGAACATCTTTGTAAAAAATCACAGTCAATATCATTCTTGACATCAACAGTTGATTTGCCTTTTGATGTAAAGTTTGACAACTTGATTCTTTGCGGCATTTCAGAATTCAAATATAAAAATTGGTCGGACGTGGTCGACACTGTGGCGCACGTTTCGAACTCAACTCAACATAGAATCATTGTGGCCTTGCCTATCACCGTGTTATTTTTTCACCGCCTCCAGTACACCTACAATAACATCATTGATAAAATAATTCAACAGTTTGAACAACACGGACTAGTTTGTGAGGATCAAATGTTGGACATTGATATTGTGTATTTTTCATTGAGTAAAAAATGATAATTGCACACTATCCTGGATCCGGTGGTCATCGTTATGGTTTATTTTTAAAAAAATTACCATTTGACACACCCGGTGTCAGCATGCATCAACCTAATTTTGTGTGTTATGATTATAGGTATCTAACAGTTGATGTACCGCAAAATGAAAAATTTGACCTGTTAGCGATAAAACATACACACACCCTAAACGATAACTTACTCAAAAAGTTTTTTCCCGGGCATGAAATTGTAAAAATCAAAGCCGATTTAAAAAAATCGTTATGTAGAGAATGGCGTGTGGTCATGAGATATTACTATGACAAACATCCAACAGAAGACCAAGTTGGGCAAATGTTTGATATGATTGTGTGGCACCATAATTATTATGCAGAGTATCCAGTGGATTGGAATATCGGCACTGTGGTTGACATTGACACAGACTGCACTGAGTTTGGACAGGTCATGCGCAAAGAATTGGATGCAAGCGATCCTTTGTTTGATCTGGCCTGGGATTGTTTTATAAAGTTTGGTTCAGACGCACCGATTATAGATTTATACAAAGAATACGAAAGACAAAATTGTGAATAACAAAAGCAAGTTCATGTCTGCCGCAGAGCAGATGAAAGACCAACTTGGACACGCTTTATGTTTGGCCAAATGGAAACAGGTCAGTCTACACTTGCCTACAGGATTAAACAACAGTTGCTACCACCCGCCCTTGCATGCTATTCCTCAAGAGAATCTTGCAACCAATCCTGGCAGTCTGCATAACACACCACACAAAAAAGAACAACGCAAGATCATGTTGCGTCAAGAGCGTCCCTCGGAATGTTCTTACTGCTGGAACATGGAAGATCAGGGCAAACTCAGCGACAGACACTATCGTTCTGGAGAGTCCTGGGCCGCTGTGGATTTCGAACGGATTAAAAATTCCTCAGGAGATGAAGATGTTGTACCCAGTTATGTTGAAGTTAATTTTAATCATGCCTGTAACTTATCTTGCAGTTATTGTAGCCCACAATTTAGTTCAACTTGGCAAGCAGAAGTTGATAGATTGGGCGGATTTCCTACCTCAATTGTGCATAATGATCCTAGTCATTTTGTTGGACGGAATCGTCCTATCCCAGTTCGTGAACATAATCCTTACGTAGAAGCATTTTGGCGCTGGTGGCCTGAGTTATACCCTGCTCTAGAACACTTCCGTATGACTGGTGGTGAACCCTTAATGGATAAAAATACGTATCGTGTGTTTGATTATGTGTTGGCTAATCCCAGCAAAAAACTGCATTTGAATGTCACATCAAACTTCTCCGTGGAACCTGAATTGTTCAAACGATATCTTGGCTATGTAAAAAATATCTGTGACGGACGCATTGAACACTTCATGCAGTATGTGAGCGTGGATTCCGGCATACCTGCACAGGCTGAATACATTCGGCACGGACTTGACTACATGCGAATGTTTGACAATGTGAATCGTTACTTGACTGAAGTTCCTAGTTATAATAGTCTTACATTTATCATTACCATGAACAATCTATCTGTGTCAGGATTGAAATCTTTACTAGGGTGGATATTGTTTTTAAGGCGAACACACAGTCGAACCTATCAGCGAATATGGTTCGACACTCCTGTGCTACGCACACCCACCTGGCAGAGTTTGCAAATACTACCTGAGAGTTATGCAGCCAAACTAGAAGAAGTCAAAGCATTCATGCTAGAACACATGGAAGATCCAAGATATCCGTACCAAGGGTTTAAAGATTATGAAGTAGCACGACTAGATAGAGACATTGCCTGGATGCGGTCTGCACAAGACAAGGATCACGGTCAAGACCGTGCAGACTTTTATAGATTCTTTGCAGAACATGATCGCCGACGCGGCACTGACTTCTTGGCCGCATTTCCAGAAATGCAGTCATGGTGGAAAGAATGTCAATATCATGCTAGGTAATCGACGACTTGTATGCGACACTTCATGTGAGATACATACAGAAATACAGCATTTAGTAGATGACACATTTTGGGACTTTGAGCAGTACACGCCCGAGCCCAATGACATTGTAGTTCTGGCTAGACAAACTGTAAATCGCTACGCAGATCAAATAAAACAACTGGCTGAGACTTGTTTGCCAGTACTGGCCAATCCTTCTGAAGGATCACAAACTCTTAAACTACAATGTCAACGGTTGGGTCTAATAGATTTAATTCAGCAAAAGAAGTTGCTGTTAGTGGGTTGTGGCCATATGGAGCCTGAACTCAACTGCATGGTCTATGATCATTATGCTTACAGAGCAACGTGTTATGAAAGCAATACGGAACAAGGTGCTCGTGCAGATGAAATTTATAACAAATTACAAAAACCCTACAAGTTCTTGTTCCTAAATGGACGCACAAGACCGCACAGAAAATACATGATAGAAAAGATGCGTGATGCTGGCCTGCTGACACATGCACTTTGGACCAACCTAGACACTACTCCTGTATACAATCACACTTACTCAACCAACTTGTTTGAGAGACCCAGCGAGATACGACTGTTACCCTCTGAATACGAAGTAGAACAATTTCGCTCAGGACAAAAAGATCAGTATCAACATGCCTTTGTCAAGCACGAATTGTTCGATAACCAATGGGGTGACGTGTATATTCGGGCCGAGCCTTACATAGATACCTATTTCAGTCTAGTCTCGGAAACTGTGGTTGATTATCCTTACAGCCTGCGCAGTGAAAAGATCTACAAGCCCATTGCCATGGGTCATCCGTTTGTGGCTGTGGCCAATCAAGGCTTTTATCGAGATCTACACAACGCAGGATTCCAAACATTTGGCCATCTAATAGATGAATCGTTTGACTCGATAGACAACAACCAAAACCGAATGGATCGAATCGCCCAAGTGATTCAAGACTTGTGTGAGAGTGATCTGGCGGAATTTCTGGTTGCAAGTCGGGCTGTAACTAAGTATAATCAACAACACTTGGCAACAGAAGGAATCCGAATCTTTCGAGAATTTCCTGACCGTTTTGTCAATTTTATCCAAAGCAATTTGTGAACGATTTAGAATTCAAACATCAAGTATTAGACACTCTATCCGAAAGTTTTTGTGCGGCCAAATGGTACAATGCTACCATTTGGTTAGGCTCTGGTATGACCACAAGTTGTCACCACCCTCCAGCCCATTTGGTGGACATTGATCGAGTCCGGGACAACCCTAGGCTGTTGCACAATACTGATCAAAAGAAAAACGATCGTGCCAAGATGTTAGCAGGCGAACGTCCTGCAGGTTGTGAATACTGCTGGAAGATCGAAGACATGGGCCGTGACGCTATCTCTGACCGTGTGTACAAGAGCAAGATATATCCTATAGAGGCCTTGAATGAAGCATTTACTACTCCTGTTGATCAAGACATTAACTTACGTACCTTGGAAATTGCATTTGATCGCACTTGTCAATTTGCTTGCTCTTATTGCAACCCTGCTTTTAGTAGCACTTGGGTTAACGACATACGCCGCGACGGAGCGTACACTGGACTGGTCAGTGATGGTCGCAATCATTTTACTCATGAGCATAGTGGTGCTCAACTTTTTGGAATCCGTGAAACAAATCCTTACGTGGAAGCCTTCTTTGAATGGTGGGAAAACGACCTCCACCGAACTCTCCAGGAATTGAGAATAACTGGCGGTGAACCGCTGATGAGTCATTACACTTGGAAATTGATTGATTGGTTCAAAACTAACAAAGGCAAAAGTAGCACACGTTTGGCTATTAATAGTAATTTGGGTACAGATGTAGACATTGACAGATTACTGTCCAGTGTGGACGGAATGGCAATTGATCTTTATACATCAAATGAAGCCATCAGTCAACAAGCAGAGTACATACGTGATGGGCTTGTGTGGGACGATTGGGCCAACAACGTAGAACGATTGCTGGATTCAGGTCAGTTCCGAGGCATTCACGTTATGTGTACCATTAACGCATTGTGTCTGAGCAGTTTAGATAGTTTATTGGATTGTATGCTGAATTGGAAACGAGAATATGGTCGTGACGCTGTGTCATTTACATTAAACATCTTGCGCTTCCCTAGTTTCCAATCACCATTGGTTCTGCCAGAACATTTAAAAACACACTACAAGAACACATTAGAAACATGGTTAAGCAACGAATGCGACAGTGAGTTTTTACACGAACACGAAATCAATCATTTACAAAGATTAATTGATTATTTAGACGTAGTAAAAACTCCGCATTCAGAAGCATTTGAAATGCCCAAGTTGTTGAATGATTTTAAACAGTTTTACACACAATACGATCAACGTCGTGGCAAAGACTTTGTAGCCACATTTCCTGAATTACAAGAATGGTATGACTCAATACAAGTATAACTCCACTGATCTGGTACGTGCCACAGAACTCACAGAACGTGAACAGTTCTTGTTAACAGATTCAAAAACATTTTGTATCTATCCTTGGATTCATTTACATGCTTATCCTACTGGTGAAGCATATCCCTGCTGTCACGCTGAAATGAAAGTGGGGCAAGTGGGCAACTGCCGTACAAATACTCTAGAAGAAATATGGCAAAACGATGCCATGACAAAACTACGTTCAGACATGCTGAGTGAGACCCCCAATGCCACTTGTGGTCGTTGTTACGAACAAGAAGAATCAGGATTCTTTTCAGGACGCAAGAGTGCTAATAAACATCACGGGCATCAAATTAAAAAATTAGAAACAAACCCATTTGAAATGACCTACTGGGATATTCGATTCAGTAATTTGTGTAATTTAAAATGTCGTTCATGTGGGCATATCTTTTCAAGCCAGTGGTATCAAGATCAAGTGAAACTGGCAGGTCCTGAATGGAAGGATCGTAATACTGTGCTAAACTATGCAGGGCGCACCGAAACAGACATGTGGTCACAGTTAGAACCGCATTTGGACTATGTGGAGCAAATATACTTTGCCGGCGGCGAGCCATTGTTAATGGAAGAACACTATAATATTCTTGAGGAACTTGTTAAAAGACGCCGCTTTGATGTGCGATTAATATACAATACAAACTTCACGCACACGGACCTAAAAGGTCGCTCAGTGTTTGAATATTGGAAGCAGTTTGACTCAGTGGCAGTAGGTGCCAGTTTAGATGGTATGGGTCACGCCGCTGAATACATACGCAAGGGTACCCGATGGTACGACGTTGTTCAAAACCGTCACCGAATGATTGCAATATGCCCTAACGTGGATTTTTATATCAGCCCCACACTCAGCATATTAAATGCTTGGCATTTGCCAGACTTTCATAAAGAATGGGTATCAGCAGGATTAATTCGTGCCCAGGATTTAAATGTAAACATCTTGCAAGATCCTGCACACTATAGAATAGATATCGCAACTGAAGAATACAAACAACGACTAGAAGAAAAATATCTAAAACATTTGTCCTGGATGAGCGATAGAGATCCTTTACAACGTGCCACACAAGGATTTAAAAGTGCAATCACGTTCATGAACGCAACAGACAACACACAATTAATAGATACATTCTGGCGTAAAACGCATGAACTAGACGATATCAGAAATGAGAACATCATGAACGTGCTTCCTGAACTCAAGGCTTTGAAATGAATTTGCCGCATGACAAATTCTGCGTACTGCCCTGGGTAAGTCTGGAAGCCAGTCCCATTGGTACTGTACGACCTTGTTGTCTTGCTGAAGATGAAATTGTTGACAGCCACAGTGTTAAATTCAATTTGAAAACTGCAGATTTTGCCGGTATTCAGAACAGTGAATATATGTATCAACTGCGACAAGCATTTTTAGCAGGTCGACGACCAGCCACATGTCGCAAATGCTGGGCAGAAGAAGATGCAGGCCGCACTAGTAAGCGTATGCACACCCTGGATAGACTCAAACACATGGGCATCAGTAGTGAATGGACTCAAGATGCCAAGCCATTGATGTTCCTGGATCTAAAACTAGGCAACATCTGCAACTTGAAATGTCGTATATGTGGATCCTGGTCCAGTAGTAGTTTTGCTGTGGAAGAAATTGCTAACTCTGTAGATGCACACAATAAAAATAGTTTTCCATATCAAATGTTAAAGGCCGGACGTTGGCCCCGAGAGAATGCACAATTTTGGACACAAATTGACTCAGTTGTAAATGATATTCGTTACATTGAATTCACTGGCGGCGAACCATTCATGATTGAAGAACACTTTGCAATGTTGCAGGGCATGGTGGATCGTGGCATAGCACATCAAGTGGAAATACATTACAATACCAATGGCACACAATGGCCTGCTGATGCTGAACACATTTGGAAACATTTCAAAACAGTAGAGATTGCATTCTCAATTGATGACCTATGTGAAAGATTTGAATATCAACGCACAGGTGCCAAATGGACAGACGTTCAGAGAAATCTCAAACTGTTCCGTCAACTGCGCCAACAGTACTCTAACATCCAACTGCAATGTTGTTCTACGGTGAACATATTCAATGTACTGTACATTGATCAATTGGCGCATTGGATCAGCGCACAAGGCTTTGACTTTGTGTACTGGAACATCATGCATGACGCACCGCATTTTTCAATTGCTTCCTTGCCCGATCATGCAAAACAAGCAATTGCAGAACATTTAAATAGTGTTGTCACTGGATATAAAAAAGATTTTGCGGGCATTGTGGACTTTATGATGGGCGGTATATCAACTGATGGTGCCGAAACGTGTCAGCAAATACAAAAATTAGATCAACGTCGTGAACAGAACTTGGCAGATGTTGCTCCTGAATTGGCTAGATTATTAAATTATGTCAAAGCCTGATACCATGTGCCTGGCACCTTGGGTGCATACATATCTCAGTCCGCAGACAGAGCGTAGAATGTGCTGTGCGTCAAGAGAACCTGCACAGAACTTTGAACAGTATATAGATACCAGTTCAGGCACTGGCAAATACATTCCTGTCACACTTGATGAGCACTGGAATAGTGAACATATGAAAAGTGTGCGCAGGCGTATGGTGGCCGGAGAAACATTACCTGAATGCGAAGTCTGCAACAATCGACTATTAAACACTAATGTATACAGAACATACTTTACCCATTTATTTGAGCACAAACTACCCGAGGTACTTGCATCCACTGCTGAGGATGGTTCTACAACTATGTCTCCTGTGTCCTGGGATTACCGTTTCTCAAACTTGTGTAACTTCAAATGTAGAACCTGTGGCGACATGCTTTCCAGTTCATGGGAGAGTGAACAAAAGCAGAATGACATGGTCGACTGGACTAATCCTAAAAACAATTGGATGCGAAACGATATACGTGCCGAAATCGCACACTTTCAAGACAGTCAAATTGAAGCCGAATTTAGTCTGGCCGTGGAACAACATCGTGTAGAAGAGGTTTATTGGGTTGGCGGCGAGCCATTGATGTACGAACAGCATTGGCGCTATATGAAAAGAATTATTGAATTAGGAGATGGACCTCGACTATATGCTAGATATAATACTAATCTTAGCCGCATTAAGTATAGCGGCGTTGATCTTTTTAGTGATATTCTCAGCCATGTCCGGGACTGGCAAATATGTGCTTCATTGAGA
>Ga0209400_1004169_pt1 | contig 10300 bp, 11 predicted proteins | sample M_130807_EF_Meta_FD_187313 | JGI IMG/M metagenome (GOLD analysis project Ga0209400, IMG submission 187313) | Freshwater microbial communities from Lake Montjoie, Canada to study carbon cycling - M_130807_EF_MetaG (SPAdes) (version 2) | ecosystem: Environmental > Aquatic > Freshwater > Lake... | reverse complement strand
GCAGGTGAACTGGGCATCTGACCATTGGTAGGTACTGGTCGCTAAATTCTTTGCAATCTCTTTAGCCCCTTCAGGTTGGCGGGCTAAGTCCACCTGGCGAGCGGCAAGTGAAACTAATGCCATCGCTTGGGCATCCACGGTTTTAATCGCATCTAACTCAAGTAGTGATGGAGTGGTATCGATTGCGCCGTCAGCTCCTTGGCCATCACCACTTCCTGGTGTGGCTTGAGGATTTGGAATGGTCACATATGCCTGCAGGGTGCCGGAGGCGTAGGTCGGTTCAACCGCCATTAAGAAAAAGGCCATGAAGGCAGCAACCAGGGAGAGTCGGCGGACTCCAATCGGGCGCAGGTGGATGGCTGCTCGCTTCATCTCTGCCCCTCCCTTCTCTCTACTGGCCAAGTGTTGGCCCCTTCTGACTGCTTTAGGGTGTCAGCCAGGGGTGGGAGGGGCAACTTTATAGAGGCGTGTGGCGTGACTATGTTTATATTCACAGGCTTTCACAGATATAAAACCGCAGGTCAGACACAGTAAAGTCCGATTTATCCCTTATGTCGCAACAGGGGTAAAATCAGCTTGTAAAGTTGATTGGCTCCTCAAGAAGCTCAGTTACCAAGGCTGCGATCTGGGATCGCTCGCTGCGGGTCAAGGTGATGTGGGCAAAGAGCGGGTGGCCCTTAAGCGACTCAACCACAGCGACTACGCCATCATGGCGGCCAACCCGAAGGTTGTCCCGTTGGGCGACATCATGGGTGAGGATGACCCGAGAGCCTTGGCCAATTCGAGAGAGCACAGTTAGCAGAACACCTCGCTCAAGTGATTGGGCCTCATCAACAATTACAAAGGAGTCATGCAGGGAGCGACCGCGGATATGAGTCAGGGGTAGAACCTCAATTAATCCTCGCTCGACCACCTCATCAATTACCTGCTGGCTAACCAATGCGCCAAGGGTGTCAAAAACAGCTTGAGCCCAAGGTGACATTTTTTCATTTTCACTGCCGGGTAGGTAACCAAGCTCTTGTCCACCAACTGCATAAAGCGGGCGGAAGATAACTACCTTCTTATGTAACCGCTTTTCCAAGACCGCTTCAAGGCCAGCTGATAATGCCAACGCACTCTTACCAGTTCCAGCCCGTCCGCCGAGGGAGACAATTCCAATTTCATTATCTAGCAAAATATCTAGGGCAACTCTTTGTTCGGCACTTCTGCCATGTAATCCAAAAGCTGCTCGATCTCCTCGCACTAACTTCAGATGTTTATCTGGTGTTACCCGGGCTAGCGCGCTGCCCTTTTCAGAGTGCAAGACAACTCCAGTGTGGCATGGGTGGGTCTTAGCCAACTCATGAGGAATCCGTTCATTCTCATAAAGGGAGTCAATAATTGTTGAGCCAACACTCTCTTCAACCATGCCAGTCCAGCCACTGCTGCTAGCAAGTTCGGCCCGATACTCCTGCGCCTCAACGCCAACTGAGGATGCTTTAACTCGCAGCGGCAAATCTTTCGTTACTAACACAACCTTGCGGCCATCTGCCATTAAGTTTTTAGCGATCGCTAAAATTCTTGAGTCATTTGAGCCATCTCGCAAAAAGCCTGCTGGCAGTTTTGAAACATCTGAGTGGTTTAACTCAACTGATAATGATCCACCCACATCATTGATTGAGATTGGATGATCTAATCTGCCACTTTTTACCCGTAGATCATCAAGGGTGCGAAGAGCAGCTCTTGCAAAGTAGCCAAGATCTGGGTGATCGCGCTTGGTTTCAAGTTCGCCAATTACAGTGATTGGGATGATTACTTCATGCTCGGCAAATCGAGTTAAAGCAACTGGGTCAGCTAAAAGAACGCTAGTATCTAAGACATATGTAATTCGGGCAAGATTTGGCTGAGCAGATACTGACTTTAAGACAATAGATTCATTGGCCAAGTTCTATCATCGCAATCTGTTTAATTGTGCTCAGGTTTGGAAGATAAGGTAAACGGTAAATCAGGAGAGTTAATTTTTTGTGCTGACACGCAAGGTTTAAAGGTTAAGTTTAGGTAAAGGAGATAGCCAAAAAGCTAGGCGGACTCCTTCTTCACCTTTCGCTCAATCCAAATTGAAGCAACTGGCAGGGTGCCGGCAAGCAAAAACAGGGCAGTACTGATTAAGGATTTTCGCTTGGCAATACAAAGATGTAAAGCAGCCAGTAAATAGATTGGATAGGTAAAGCCATGCACAACTGGAATCCAAATAAAGGGTTCGTAAAAGGTGGGATCTGAAACTAGGTATTTAGCGGGCATGTAAGCAAACCAAAGCAGCAGTGACATAACGCCAGCCCAAATAGCCATCACACGAAATCTAAGGATTACACCATTCATTTTCTAACTCCGCTCTTTAAAACTTTCTTTGGTTTTCGAAATTGTGGGAACAGTGGTGCAATCAAGAGTAGCGCGCCCATAAACCACCAGACCACCACATAAGAGATGTGTTGCCAATAGAAACCTGCCACTTGTTGAGATATCTGTGGAGTTGGAATAAATGATGCGTTGCTACTGATCTTGCCGTCAATCTTCTCAGACTGCAAAACTATATATCCGTCATATAAAAATGGATTCTCTTTGCTGACAACTAGCGCTGGATCAATTCGGGGTAGCTCACCAGGTTTTGCAAATGCGCGGTCAACATTTTGCCGCGGGTATAGCCGGCCCATTAGGTAAATATCTGAATCGATAACTTCCAGGGGCTCGCTTGCAATACCGCGAACAACCAAGACAGAGTGACCAGTACTTAACTTAAGTAATCTGACATCTAGATTAGCCAGGTTGCCTTCGGTAATTTTTTGATCCCGAGCAATATAAGAGGTTGTGTATTTTCCATCGGTAGAAACAATTCGGTTAATAGCTTTAATTGGCAGGTTCATTCCAGCTGATGCCACCTCAGTTAAAGCAATTAATGGTTGATCAGGCTTGGCAGCAGTTGCCACATTCATGGCTTGAGCACGATGTAATTGCCACATGCCAAGTTCATAGGTTGAATAGATTAAAAGCAGCCAGGTAGTAGTTAATAAAATTAACCTGATTACTCTCTTCATTTTAAGCAAAACTACTCTTGATCTTTGCGATCTATTAATCTCTTATATCTTCGATAAAAGCTAACCATTAGAAGTACCATGGCAATGGTCAAAAAAATCATAGTTAAGGAGCCGGCAACTCCCATATCAAAATTTCTGCTCTCATCCATACCTACTTCACCCTTCTGTTATGGCACAAGCCTACTTAAGCATTCCTAAATGGTTCTACACTTAGCACTGTGACCCATCCCAAAGTTCTTACTGATCCTAGGCTCATGCAGCGCTATGGCATAAAGAAATCCGGTGGTAATCGGTACCCACTTATAGCGGTTTCGGTATTACTTGTTTCAGCTTGGTTTATTTGGAGCGGTTACAACGCAGCAAATCCAGAGGTTAGATCTGATCTAATTTCATTTAAAAATATTGATGACCAAAGTATTTCAATTACCTATTCGATTCAAGCTCGTAATATAAATATTGATCACAGCTGTTCTTTAATTGCTCGCGATCTTGAAAAAAATACCGTTGGTGAAGTCTCTGACCTAATGCCAGCTGGATCGTTATCGACAGGCAAAAATCAGCGCACCGTTGTGATATCCACTCGATTACCTGCGGTAAATGCAGGAATTTCAAGTTGCGAGTAACCTTTCCTACTTATGAATCAACCAACTCAAACCTGGCTAACCCAGGAAGCAGCAGATCGTCTTACGGCAGAGCTTGCCGACCTAGAGGGTCCACTTCGTGCTGAAATAATTAAAAAGATTGAGACTGCCAGAGCTGAAGGTGATTTAAAAGAAAATGGTGGCTACCACGCAGCACGGGAAGAGCAAGGAAAGATTGAAGGCAGAATTCGCCAACTAAAACATATGTTAGAACATGCACACATAGGAACTCCGCCAGCAAGTGAATCTGGTGTTGTAGGTCTTGGCATGTTGGTAACTGTTGATATCGGCGGAGATGAACTTAAATTTTTACTTGGATCTCGTGAGATTGCAAGCGGTGATGTTGATGTTTACTCTGAAAAATCACCACTTGGCGCAGCGGTATTAGGTGCAAAGGTTGGTCAAACCGTTAACTACACCGCACCAAATGGAAAACAGATTGCAGTTGCAGTGCTTGAGGCGCAACCTTTTAATTAATTACTTGTTAGCTGCGTTGTTGTATTTACGCACACTAAGTGGAATAAAGATAGCCATAATTATTACCATATAAATTATTGACATAAGTAGTGGATTATCACTTAGGAACGATCCAGCGGTTGCACCAAACTCATTCTTTAAACCAAATAACTCACGGCAGCCAGCCACCATGGTTGATACTGGATTCCACTCAGCTACATACTGCAATGCTTTTGGCATACCAGTTGTTGGCGCAAATGCATTTGATAAAAAGGTCAGTGGGAAAACTGCAATAAATGTTGCGTTCTGAGCAACCCGCTCATCCTTTACTGCTAATCCAATTAATACTCCTACCCAAGACATAGCAAAACCAAATAAGAATAAGAAAAGAAAACCTAAAGTAATCATCAGTGGGCCTGAGGATGGTCGCCAGCCCACAATAAAGCCAGTTATTCCCATGGCAGCTAAGACCACAATATTTAATACGCCATCACCTAAGGTTCGGCCAAATACAACAGCAGATCTTGAAATTGGTAGGGATCTAAAACGATCGATTAATCCCTTTTGCATATCAGCAGATAATCCAACTGCGGTGGAGGCAAGTGTGAAGGCAACTGTCTGCACAAATATTCCCGGCATTAGTAACTGTACATATCCACCGGGTTCACCAGTATCAATTGAGCCACCAAATACATACCTAAACAACAAAACAAACATAATTGGTTGAATAGTTGAGAAAACTAAAACTTCAGGCACTCTAGTAAGTTGGAGCAACTGCCTCTTGGTGATGATTAGTGCATCTGAAATTGCATTCATTATCTTCCACCTCGTTTTGCCTTAGGGTCTACTACCTCTTCAGTTTTTTCTTCTGCTACATGTCCAGTCAAAGATAAGAAAACATCATCAAGTGATGGCCGCTTAAGACCAATATCTAATGGATGAATACCTTTTTCATCAAGTAATTTCGCTGCTTCAATTAATGCTTTGCTTCCAGTTGTAACGGGGGCTGAAATTTGGCGAAGTCCTTCATCTACATTAATTGCACTACCACTTACCTTTGCCACAATTTCTTTAGCTGCTGCTAAATGTTGATTTTCAACTACGATCTCAAGGCGCTCACCACCAACTTGTTTCTTTAAAGTATCAGATGTGCCACGAGCAATAACTTTTCCATGATCAATTACTGCAATCTCATCTGCAAGATGATCTGCCTCTTCTAGGTATTGAGTTGTTAGTAATAAAGTAACGCCACCTTTTACTAACTCATCGATTACTCCCCACATATCTTGGCGTCCTCTTGGATCAAGACCAGTGGTTGGTTCATCTAAAAATAAAACCTTTGGCTTAACAATCAATGAAGCAGCTAAATCTAATCGGCGTCTCATGCCACCGGAGTATGTTCTAATTGGTCTTTTTGCTGATTCGGTTAATGAGAATTGTTCAAGCAATTCAACTGCCCGCTCTTTTGCTTGCTTTGCAGACAAATGATAAAGCCGGCCAAACATAATTAAATTATCCCAACCAGTTAATGTCTCATCAACAGCTGCATATTGACCAGATAATCCAATTATTTTTCTAACCTCATCTGGGTGTTTTAAAACATCAATCCCGGCAACGGTTGCTCTTCCAGAATCTGGCGATAGTAATGTGGCAAGAATTCGCACCGTTGTCGTTTTGCCCGCACCATTTGGGCCTAGCACGCCTAAAACTGTTCCTTCTTCAACATCAAGATTTAGTCCATCAAGTGCTTTAACTTTGCCTTTGTTATAGGTCTTGATCAAATTTTCTGCGACTACGGTCTTCATGCGCTAAATCATAATCTAAAGTTGGGTAGACTTGGAATACAAGATGAGTTTTTGACGTTGATCAGAAGTCTAGTAAACCTAAATTAGAGACAGGAATTAAATTTAATGGCTAAATCTCAAGATAAATCTGCTCCAAAATCAGGCGAAAGCAGCGGGCCGCTAACCCATAAAGAAATCATGATCGTGCTTAGCGGACTTATGACCGGTATGTTGTTGGCAGCACTTGATCAAACAATTGTCTCTACCGCACTTAAAAATATTGTTGAAGATTTTGATGGCTTAAACCACTACACCTGGGTAGTAACTGCATATCTTTTAACATCAACGGCATCAACACCGCTTTACGGAAAAATTTCAGATTTGTATGGACGTCGTCCAGTATTTCAATTTGCGATTATCACATTTCTAATTGGCTCACTTTTAGCTGGTGCCTCCCAAAATATGACTCAGTTAATTTTTACTCGCGCCTTGCAAGGTGTAGGTGCTGGTGGATTAATGGCACTTACCTTCGTAATTATTGGTGACATAGTTTCACCACGTGAACGCGGTAAATATCAAGGTTACTTTGGTGCAGTTTGGGGACTTTCATCAGTCGCAGGTCCTTTACTTGGTGGATTTTTCTCAGACCACGCAACAATCTTAGGTATTACTGGATGGCGATGGATTTTTTACATCAATATTCCATTTGGAATTTTGGCTTTAGTTATTACTTCTGCTGTTCTGCACATTCCAAAAGTTAAGCGTGAACATAAGATTGATTATCTTGGCGCACTAATTTTGGTTTTAGCGGTCACCACTGTTTTGTTAGCGACATCTGTATATGGCCCAGAAAATGGTTGGACAGACTCAAAGACCCTTACAGTCTTTGGTTCAGGTATTTTGTTAACACTGCTATTTCTATGGCAAGAGACCCGGGCTAAAGAACCAATTTTGCCGCTTCGTTTATTTAAGAATCACACATTCTCACTTACCTCAGCGTTAGGTTTCATTATTGGCGCAGGTATGTTTGGTGCGATTGTTATGTTGCCACTTTACTTACAGGTCGTTAAAGGCAATTCAGCAACAGAGGCAGGGCTTAAATTAATTCCACTAATGCTTGGAATTGTTTCTATGTCAATATTTAGCGGCAAGAGAATTACTACAACCGGTAAATACAAAATATTCCCAATAGCTGGTGCAGGAATAATGACTTTTGGCTTAATATTGATGTCTACCCTGAACGAAACAACTTCATTTGGCGTACTTTCAATTTATGCAATTCTAGTTGGCGCCGGTCTTGGATTATCAATGCAAACTATTGTGATTGCGTTGCAGAATTCAGTTGACTTCCAAGATATGGGAATAGCTACCTCATCAAATACCTTCTTTAGATCCTTAGGTGGAGCATTTGGCACTGCAATATTTGGAACAATATTTAGCAATCGGATTGCCTATTATCTACAAGATAATATTGCGACATTGCAAAGTACTGATCCACAATCTCTAGCGGGGTTTGATCCAGCAAAGTTGGAGCAAATCACGACAAACACTTCAATAATCACAACCTTGCCACCGACGATTAGAGACACTGTGCTTCACAGCTTTGCACAGACTTTCCATGTGGTATTTCTTGCCGCTGCGCCAATTACTTTCATTGGATTTGTACTTGCGTTTTTCTTAAAAGAAAAACCGCTACAAAGCAGTACAGCACATCATGCGGCAAAGTCTGAAGCAGCTGGTGAGGCGGTAGGTTAAATCAAACTGAATAGATTTGGCAGAAATCCTTTCGCGGAACTTCCGCGAGAGGTTTCAGTTTTATCTGCAGTTGCATTTTTTGTCGCAGTTGGTTTTGGCTTAATAATCCCAGCAGTACCAATTTTTGCTTCATCGTTTGGCGTTAGTAAAACTGCAATTGGTCTGATTATCTCTAGCTTTGCAATTATGCGTTTTTCATCTGGCTTAATCTCTGGAAAGTTAGTTGATCGGTTTGGCGAGCGAGCAGTTCTTGGCTTTGGGTTGTTTATGATTTCTTTTTTTACTTTCCTAACTGCACTATCTCAAAGTTACGCCCAGCTATTAACATTTAGAACGCTTGGCGGACTTGGTTCATCAATGTTTTCAGTATCAGCTGGCTCATTACTAATGAGATCAGTAAGTGATGATTATCGAGCCAGAGCACAATCTCTATATAACGGTGGATTTTTAGTTGGTGGAGTTGCGGGGCCTGCTTTTGGCGGAATCCTTGCCGGTATTTCACTTAGAGCGCCATTTTTTGTTTACTCGGTGACGTTAGCAATGGCTGGAATAACTGCATTAGTTTTCTTAAGTGAAAAACGGCTAGGAGTTAAAGTTGATATTCCAACTAGTGAGATCGGGCAAACAACATTAAGCCAGGCATTAAAACTCCGTCCGTATCAGATTGCTTTAGTTTTAGCATTTTTAAATAACTGGGTTTTATTTGGATTGCGCTCATCGATTTTGCCATTATTTGTTACCGAAAAACTTAACTCAACAGCTTCTGTTGCTGGTTTAGGTATAACTATCGGTGCGCTAATTCAAGGAATATTTTTACTTAAGGCAGGTAGATTCTCAGATGAAAAGGGTAGGAAGGCTGCTCTCCTATTCGGTAGTACCTTTGTTTTATTTGGAATATTAATGCTCTCATTTACTACCAATCCAACTCTTTACTTCATCTCAATGGCGTTATTTGGCTTAGGTGGGGCTTATGTTGGAACCGCACCTGGCAGTGTGGTCGGTGACATTATTCGCGGCCGTGGTGGACAAGTAATTGCTGCATGGCAGATGGCAGGAGATGCTGGAATGATTGTTGGGCCGATCTTGGTAGGTTTCTTAACTGATAACTACAGTTACCAGGCCGCGTTTTTATTCTCTGCCGGTATCTGGTGTTTCGCTATTTTATTATCAGTTATTTTGCCAGAAACTAGATCTTCACATTTAAAGAAAGATTTAATTATTGATAAAAACAATCAGGAGTTGTGATCTCTCACAACTCCTGATTGGAAAAGCTTTAATTTATCGGTTGTTACGCAAGATTGAGAGTAGACGTAATACCTCAAGATATAGCCAGACAATAGTTACCATCAAGCCAAAGGATGCACGCCAAGATTCTTTCTCTGGTACTCCTGCTGCCACACCTTTTTCAATTTGATCGAAATCAAGTACTAGGAAGAAGCTAGCTAAAGCAACGCCAGCTACGGCAAGAAGTAAGCCAAGACCTGAGACACCATAGAAACCATAACCTTGGCCAACGCCAAAGAATGATGCGACTAGCGAGACTAAGCCAAGGATGAAATATCCAATCGCTGCGCCCATAATTGCACGTGTGAATTGTGGAGTCGCGCGAAGTCTGCCGCTGCGATACATAAACAAAACACCAGCAAAAGCTGCAATTGTTCCAATTACTGCTTGGCTAACAATTCCTGGGTAAAAAGTTTCGTAGTAGTGGCTTAGTGTGCCAAGTGCTAAACCCTCTAGGGCAGCGTAAGCAACAACTAAACCTGGCTTAATAGTTTTACTAAAACTAATTACCATTGCAAGAACAAAGCCACCAAGGAATCCAATTAGAAGTGCGCCTTGTCCTAAGTTTGCACCCCAAGCAATCGCACCTACAACTACTAATATTGCAAATAAAAATCCAGTTTTCGCAACGACATCTTCAATTGTCATGCGACCTGTGCGAATTGATGAGGCTGCGGGAGCGTTGTAACTTTGCTCTAGTTGATCAACCTGCATGTTGTTTGGTTGATTAAATGCCTTGCCAAGTACAGGGTTTGAGCTTTTCATTCATCTCCTTCTATAGAAGTAAGTTCATCTTTTACTTACTTAGGTAGTAAACAAATATTAATCAATCTCAATTCCCACTGCTATTCCTACTAGCCAGTTGAAACTTAATATTTGCTGAAGATCCGCAGGAATTGAGCGTGCCCCCGGTGGGGGTCGAACCCACACTTGTGCGATTTTAAGTCGCATGCCTCTGCCATTGGGCTACAGGGGCGAATCTTCAGGGGGTAAATCTACCTGTCTTTTGAACCGCCAATTTCATCTCATTCTTCGCCTATTTGATTAGGGACCAAGCCATTCCATCCAAGATATCTGACTCAGATGCAACAAATTCAGCAGCTCCAGTTGCTGCCATGATTCTAGAAAGTACTAATGAGCCCGCTGTAATTACATCAACTCTGCCTGGATGCATAAAGCCTAATGATGCAATCTGATCTTTATTCATAGATTGAAAACTTGCCGCAGTCTTATGAACTTTATCGGATGAGATTCTAGAAAGATGAATTAGGTGGCGGTCGTAATCAGTTAACTCAAGGGCTGCTGCTGC
>Ga0209400_1004166_pt1 | contig 10307 bp, 8 predicted proteins | sample M_130807_EF_Meta_FD_187313 | JGI IMG/M metagenome (GOLD analysis project Ga0209400, IMG submission 187313) | Freshwater microbial communities from Lake Montjoie, Canada to study carbon cycling - M_130807_EF_MetaG (SPAdes) (version 2) | ecosystem: Environmental > Aquatic > Freshwater > Lake... | reverse complement strand
AATGAAAACATTGATTAATCAAGTTGAGAACGCTTCACAAGTGATATGGTCGACACATTGCCATAATGATTTAGGTATGGCAGTTGCGAATTCTCTTGCAGCGGTGATGAATGGCGCTAGACAAGTTGAATGCACAATTAATGGATTGGGTGAAAGAGCTGGCAACGCGAGTTTGGAAGAAATTGTTATGGCAGTGAGAACAAGAAAAGATTTATTTAATTTAACTACCAATATTGATACAACTCAAATCGTACCTACTTCAAGATTGGTTTCAACAATCACGGGCTACCCTGTTCAACCCAATAAAGCAATTGTAGGTGCAAACGCATTTGCACATGAATCCGGTATTCACCAAGATGGTGTTTTGAAGCATAGAGAAACTTATGAAATTATGCGTGCTCAAGATGTCGGTTGGGGCGCTAATAAGATTTCACTTGGAAAATTATCAGGCCGCAATGCATTTAAAAGTAGGCTTCATGAGCTAGGTATTGATATTGAGTCGGAAGAAATTATTAATGCTGCATTTGCGAGATTTAAAGATTTGGCTGATAAAAAATCAGAAATTTTTGATGAAGATCTTCACGCGCTAATGAGTGAAGAATACACATCCGAAGCAACAGAGTTTTATAAATTGATCCATTTGAAAGCGATGTCAGAAACCGGCACAACCCCTCATGCAGAAATTAAAATTTCTGAAAATGGCAAAGAGGTTATAGCCGAATCGTCTGGCGGAGGTCCTGTAGATGCGACATTTAAAGCAATTGAAAAAATTGCAAAATCAGGCTCTGAGCTCCAGCTTTATTCGGTGAATAACATTACAAGTGGTACAGATGCTCAAGGTGAAGTGACCGTGAGACTAGCTAAGGGTGGCCGCATTGTTAATGGACAAGGTGCCGATACAGATATTGTTATAGCGTCTGCTAAGGCATATATCAATGGACTGAATAAGCTTCTTTCAAAATCCGAACGTGCTCACCCGCAAGTCTAGAGGTTAATTTGAATCTAGCGCTTTTTGATTTAGACAATACTATTTTAGCTGGGGACAGTGATTACAATTGGAGCCGATTTCTTATTAAAGAAGGCTACTTAGATGCCACAATTCACGCAGAAAAAAATGAAAAATTCTATGCTGATTACAAAGAAGGCAATTTAGATATATTCGCTTTCGTTGAATTTCAATTTAAGCCACTCGCAAGAAATCCGAGAAAAGTCCTTGATCAATTGCTTCATAAGTATATTGAGGAAATCATTAAGCCCATGATTACCTACAAAGCATATGCTTTAGTAAAAAAACATCAAGATGATGGTGATCTACTTATAGTAATTACAGCCACAAATAGTTTTATCACAAAACCTATTGCTCAAATATTTGGGATTCAAAATTTAATAGGCACTGACCCCGAAGAAAAAGACGGGGAATTTACGGGCAAGGTTTCTGGAACTCCTTCTTTTAAAGAAGGTAAAGTGACTCGCTTGGAAGAGTGGCTAAAGAATAAAAAATTATCACTCAGTGATTTTGAAAAATCCTACTTTTATAGTGATTCGCATAATGATTTGCCTTTGCTGAAAACGGTCACTCATCCTGTGGTGGTTGATTCGGATGATATTTTAAAGGAATATGCGAAATCTCAAGGCTGGCCTCAAATTTCGTTACGGTAATTTATTATCGATGAAGAATAATTTCTAAAACAAATTTACTTCCAAGATAAGATAATGCAAGCAATAAAAAAGCTGTGAGCGAGATATAAATAGATTTCTTTCCCCGCCAACCATAAAGTCTTTTCCCCATTAAAAGAAGTCCATAAACAAGCCAAGCTAGGATTGAGAAAACTGTCTTATGGTTGAGCTGAAGAGGGGTTCCAAAAACTTGCTCCGAGAACAAAATGCCGCTCAGAAGTGTAATGGTTAATAAAAGAAAACCAATTTTATTGATATTAAAAAGAAAATTTTCCATTTCAATGAGGGGCTGTGATCCACTTAAGATCATGTCTATTTTCTTTTTTTGATGAAGTTTCTTTTCAAAGATTAAAATAAATATGGCCAAGTAAGCTGCGAATGTAAATAAGCTGTATGCGAATAAAGCAATGGCGATATGCGTAATAAATAATAAGGACAGGTCTGAGGTTAAAAAATGATTAGATGAAAATAGAGGGTGAATGAGCAGCAAGAAGACCGAAGGAATAAGTAAAAATGGCTGCAAATAATTGAAGTTTTTATTAAAATTAAGTACCCAGAAAATCAATATGCTGAAGAATGAAGTGGCAATAAGGGCATTCGCAAAACTTAAATCAATTGGTTGAAAAGAAATACTTGTTCTAAGAATTGTAAAGTGTGCCAATAAGCCCAATCCCAAGAGCGCAGCATTGAAAGTAGTTAATTTTTTATCTGGCTTTGGCTTCTTAAATAATAATAGACTTGGCGTAAGATAACAGAAAGAAGCAAATAAAATAGGTAACCAAATTTCCATAATTTTTAATTGGTAATTAAAGGTTTAATATACCATGTACATAACGAAGAGTTAACTTAAAACAGGATAGCCACATGTTAGAAAATTTAACGGACCGATTACAGAGTGTTATTAAAACGATCCGCGGACAAGCAAGATTTACTGAGCAGAATATTAGTGATGCGATGCGCGAAGTTAGAATTGCTTTAATTGAGGCCGATGTCGCTCTGGCCGTTGTTAAAGACTTTATTGATCGTGTTAAAACTAAGGCATTAGGTGTTGAAGTATTACAAAGCTTATCGCCTGGACAGGCAATCATAAAGATTGTTCAAGATGAGCTAACGATTCTTATGGGGGATCAAAATGTTTCCTTAGAGCTAAATGTTACTCCACCAGCTGTTATTTTAATGGCGGGTTTGCAGGGCTCAGGCAAAACAACAACATCCGCTAAACTTGCAAAACTTCTCATTGAGAAAAAGAAAAAAGTATTACTTGCGAGTGCCGATGTTTATAGACCAGCTGCTATTGATCAACTTAAAACTCTTGCCAAGAGTTTAAATATTGAATGTTTTGATTCCAACCCAAGCCAGAAGCCGTTAAAGATTGCATCAGAAACTATCGATTACGCAAAAAAACATTTTTTTGATGTTGTCATCTTTGATACTGCAGGTCGATTAGGTATTGATGTTGAGATGATGGATGAAATTAAGACGCTTCATAAAAAATTAAATCCTGTAGAAACCTTATTTGTTGTTGACGCTATGCAAGGCCAAGACGCTGTGAATACAGCGAAGGCTTTTGGAGATGCTCTGCCTCTCACTGGCGTTATTCTGACTAAGTTAGATAGTGATACACGAGGTGGCGCGGCACTATCTGTGAGACACATCACAGGCAAGCCTATTAAATATATTGGCACAAGCGAAAAAATTAATGGTCTCGAGCCCTTTCATCCAGAAAGAATGGCATCAAGAATTCTTGGCATGGGTGATATTGTAAGCCTCGTTGAAGATGCTAAAAAAACAATAGATGTAAAAGAGGCTGAGAAGTTAGCTGAAAAAGTTAAATCCGGAAAAAATTTCGATCTGGAAGATTTTAAAAATCAAATAGCACAAATGAAAAAAATGGGCGGGGTAGGCGCGTTGATGGACAAAATGCCTGCTCAATTTACGAGTGCTGCTTCTAAAATTAATCCTGAAGATGGTGATAAATCACTTCGCCAGATAGAAGCTATTATTAGTTCGATGACACCCCTTGAAAGAAGAAAGCCTGAGCTTATTAAAGCTACAAGAAAGAAAAGGATTGCTTCAGGATCTGGCGTGCAAGTTCAAGATGTAAATCGGGTTCTTAATCAATTCGAAGAAATGCAAAAGATGATGAAAATGTTCTCAAAGGGTGGCTTAGGCAAGCTTATGCGCGGTATGGCAGGTAAAATCCCAGGTCTGAGACCTTAATCCCCGATAATCATTATTGACCAATTAGGCCCAATAACGGATAATTCCATGTTTTGTTTCGTCTGGGTCGGTAGCTCAGTCGGTAGAGCAGCGGACTTTTAATCCGTTGGTCGTGGGTTCGAATCCCGCCCGACCCACCATTATTATATTAACTTTTCCCCGGTTAATTTTCGTAAAACTTCAAGTGGACTTTTTTCTCTAAAATATTGTTTTGATGGTGGCAAATGAAACGTTTGTTCCATCATATATTGGCCTGACATTACTGCGTGAGCAGCCTGGTCAGAGAAGCAAATCCAAACCGCCCCTGGTTTAAAAGGTACAGTGATTTGAGGTGCATTTTTCTGGTAAGTTAAATCTGATTTCATTGCATCGTGAAGACCAAGCATTAAATGGTCATATTTACTTCGAAAAGATTTTGTAACGCCCAAAAAATTAATTAATTTTGCTTGTAAGCGAGAGTAAGGTTTGATGTTGTCTATATATCGACTTGCAATATCTTCGAAAGGCTCCCCAATCCTCCATACTCTTGGCTGATCATTTGGATTCACATTCACGAAAACTCTAAGAATGCGCTCTCCATAATTTGGTCTCGATGGAAATGAGTCTACATGTAGCCTTTTATCATCAGCTCTCCATGAAGTCACTCTGATACTAACGTCCATAGGTCTAAAGCTAGTAGGGGCTAATTTTAAATATTTTTTGTATTTAGGAAAAGCAGAAAAAATTAAGCTTTTAGCATCTTCTCTAAATCTATTAATCAGGGCACTTAATTCTTTAATATCATTTTCTGAGCCATTTGCACCTTTTAAAATACCCTTTGAATCAAGACTAATATTTCTATATTTTTTATTAAGCACGCTTGGACTAAAAAATTTTTTTTCATTTTGCGTTATTTCAAATTTAAGACCTTCAATATAGAGCACCTTGCCATTTTCTAGATCTTTGGCCCATGCAGATTGGAATTTTTTTAGCTTCCATGAAGAGGCTTTAATTTTTACAAGTTGAGATTGTTTTTGATTAATCATATTTAAATAAAAATTGATTTAGATGATCAAGTAATAAAGGATTATATGACCTTAATAACACAAACAATTGATATAAATCAACGTTAGAATTTTTAATAAATTTGGCGCGCCCGAAGAGATTCGAACTCCTGACCCCTTGGTTCGAAGCCAAGTACTCTATCCAGCTGAGCTACGGGCGCATAAATAGTAGGAATGATATAAAAAATTAAAAGTGGCGCGCCCGAAGAGATTCGAACTCCTGACCCCTTGGTTCGTAGCCAAGTACTCTATCCAGCTGAGCTACGGGCGCGTGGTGACATTATAACTTAATGATATTGAATAATGGCGGAGAGCGAGGGATTCGAACCCTCGATACAGGTTTAAGCCCGTATGCTTCCTTAGCAGGGAAGTGCCTTCGACCACTCGGCCAGCTCTCCAGAAGCGCGAACGATACGCTAAATTGCTTTAAAAATCAATTTCTAGGGCTTATGCATCAAGCCCGAAAGCTTTGTGAAGGGCTCTGACTGCAAGTTCTAGATATTTTTCATCAATCAATACTGAAATTTTGATTTCGCTGGTTGAAATCATATCGATATTAATGCCTTCTTCAGATAATGTTCTAAACATTTGACTTGCAACACCCACATGTGAGCGCATACCAACCCCTACAATAGAGACTTTTGCAATTTTGTCGTTACCATTAACTTCTCTAGCACATACATGATTTTTAACCTTTTCATTAAGAATAGTTAGCGCTTTATTTAGATCATTTCTATTCACCGTAAATGTAAAATCAGTTGTTCCAATCGCGCCTACATTTTGAATAATCATGTCAACGTCAATGTTGGCGTCTGCAATAGGACCAAGTATTTGATAAGCAATGCCTGGTTTATCTGGGACACCAAGAATGCTGACTTTAGCTTCATCTCGATTAAAAGCGATGCCTGAAATAATGGGATCTTCCATATTGTTTTTTTCCTCAAATGTAATTAAAGTGCCGTCACCCTCTTCTTCAAAGCTTGATAACACCCTTAATTTAACTTTGTATTTACCTGCAAATTCGACTGATCTGATTTGAAGTACTTTTGATCCAAGACTTGCCATCTCTAACATTTCTTCAAAAGTAATTGAATCTAATTTTTTAGCTTCAGGCACAACTCTAGGGTCGGTCGTATAAATACCGTCCACATCTGTATAAATTTGACATTCATCAGCTTTAAGAGCTGCAGCTAATGCGACACCTGTTGTGTCCGAACCACCGCGTCCGAGAGTCGTAATGTTGCCTTGTTCATCAACACCTTGAAATCCAGCTACAACGACCACATAACCCTTGTCTAGATCTTCTTGAATATTGTTATGGTCTATTTTTAATATTCTGGCTTTAGTATGAGCATCGTCAGTCAAGATTTTAACTTGGGAGCCTGTATAGCTTTTAGCTTTAATGCCAAGATCAATTAAAGCAAGCGTTGTCATACCAATACTCACTTGTTCCCCAGTTGAGACCATGACATCTAACTCACGAGTATCAGGCTCTTCCATAATTTCTTTGGCGAGTCCAATCAGTCGATTAGTTTCGCCTGACATTGCCGAGACAACAACAACAACTTGATGACCAAGCGATTTGTATCGCGCAACACGTCTTGCAACTGCCCGGATTCTTTCCGGTGTTCCAACTGATGTGCCACCATATTTTTGTACAATTAAACTCATAGGTATTAGTTAAGAATTATTTTCTTTATTTTAGTTAAACAATCATTAAAGGCTTGATCGAGAAGCTCGGGTTTCGATCCTCCAGCCATTGCAAGATCAGGTTTGCCTCCACCTTTGCCACCAATTGCAATTGCCAAATCGCTTGCGATATCACCCGCTTTTATTTTTTGTATTAAATCGTTAGTTACTCCAACAGCTAAAGTTACCTTGCCTTGATCAACAGCACATAAAATTATAACTGCACTTTTAAGTTCTGATTTAAGTTTATCAATCGTCTCTCTTAGCGCTGAAGTGTCTGCAGAAGCTAATTTTTCCATAAGCACTTTAATCTCACCTACTAAGATTGCTTTCTTAGCTAAATTACCACTTTCGGACGATGCAATTTTTGATTTAAGTTGCTGAATATTTTTTTCTTGTTCCTTGATCTGATCTTGCATTTGATCTATTTTGTTTGAAAGTTCTGTCGAAGGTACTTTGAGATCATGCGCTAAACGATCGAGGATTGAAACATGATCATTCATATAACGTATGACATTAAATCCTGTGGTAGCTTCAATACGTCTGATACCTGAAGAAATACCTGTTTCAGATATAATTTTAAAAGCACCAATGTCACCTGTTCTATGCACATGCGTGCCACCGCACAGCTCCTTGCTTGATCCGATGCTAAGCACTCTCACTTCATCAGAATATTTTTCTCCGAAAAGCATCATGGCGCCACTTTTTTTAGCGTCTTCTAGGGCCATTGTTTTGGCTTCTGTATCTGTATTATTAAGTATTTCTTGATTAACAGCGATTTCAATCGAATTAATTTCATCAGCACTTAAAGCTTGAGGATGAGAAAAGTCAAAGCGTGTTTTTGAGTCATCAACAAGAGAACCTTTTTGTTCGACATGCTCGCCCAATGTTTGTTTGAGTGCTTTATGAAGCAAGTGCGTAGCTGAATGATTACGCATAATATGTTTTCTTAAATCATGATCCACAGTTGCAGTGACCTCATCAGATACCTTGATGCTATTTGATTCAACAACGCCATAATGCGCATAAATTTTTGCTTTAATTTTTTGTGTATCTGCAACAGCAAAGATACCGTTAGAAGTTTTGATGACACCTTGATCTCCAATTTGACCGCCAGATTCAGCATAAAACGGAGTGACATCAAGAATGACAATACCAGACTCACCTTTTAGTAATTCTTTTTTAGACTCGTCATCTTTAAATAAAGCTAAAACTTTTGCTTTGCACTCGGAAGATTCATAACCTTTAAAGACTGTAGCTTCACCGCTATAGTCAATATTCATTTTCATTTTGAATTTATTGGAAGATCGAGCCATGGATTTTTGAGCTTCCATAGCTTTATCAAACCCTTCTTGATCAATTAATAGATTTTTTTCACGACAGATGTCCGCAGTGAGGTCTAAAGGAAAGCCAAATGTGTCATGAAGCTTGAAAGCAATCTGACCATCGAAAGTTGTTTGATTGCTTTTAATTAAAACATCAATAGATTCTTCTAATGTATTCATGCCATTTTCAATGGTTTCAAAAAAGCGCTCTTCTTCTTGTTGAAGTGATAGCTCAATGTTTTGTTTATTCTTTTCGATATCTGGGTAGGCGCTAGCTAACATATGAACTACATCGCCCACTAATTGGTGGAAGAATGGCTTCCTGCAGCCGAGTTTATAGCCATGCCTAATAGCTCTTCGAATAATTCTTCTTAAGACATAGCCGCGACCCTCGTTACTCGGAATCACGCCATCAGAAATTAGAAAAGTGCAGGCACGAATATGATCTGACAACACCTTTAATGAAGGATGAGTAAGGTCTGAAGTTTTTGTAATCTTTGCAGCTGATTTAATGAGAGGAACAAATAAATCTGTTTCATAATTTGCATGAACACCTTGAAGGACAGCACTTATTCTCTCTAACCCCATGCCAGTATCAACAGAAGGTTTTGGAAGTAAGTGCATAGTCCCTTTGTCGTCGCGGTTATATTGCATGAAAACAATATTCCAAATTTCAATAAAGCGATCGCCATCTTCATCTTTAGATCCTGGAGGTCCGCCAGGTATATGACTTCCGTGATCATAAAAAATTTCAGTACATGGACCACATGGCCCAGTATCACCCATCATCCAAAAATTATCTGATGCGTATTTTGTCCCCTTATTATCTCCAATACGGACAATTTTATCTGGTTGAATACCAATTAACTTAGCCCAGATGTCATAAGCTTCTTCATCTTCACTATAAACAGTGACCAAAAGTTTTTCTTTAGGAATTTTGTAAACTTCAGTAAGGAGTTCCCATGCATATTGAATAGCATCTTTTTTGAAATAATCACCGAAACTAAAGTTACCCAGCATTTCAAAAAAGGTATGGTGTCTAGCTGTGTAGCCGACGTTTTCTAGGTCATTATGTTTGCCACCAGCCCTTACACATTTTTGACTGGATGTTGCACGTGCGTAATTTCGCTTATCAAATCCAAGAAAAACATCTTTGAATTGATTCATGCCTGCATTTGTGAAAAGCAAAGTAGGGTCTTCGCCGGGCACTAAAGAGCTGGAGCTTACAATTTGATGTTGTTTGCTTTTAAAGAAATTGAGAAAAATATCTCTAATTTCACTGCTTGAGATCATTGGATTATTTAATAGAGATGACATGCGCTGGCTATTCTTCCTTGGCGTTCAATATTTTTTTTATAAGCGAAACATCAAACCCGCGGCTTTGCATAAAGCGAGCTTGTTTTGACCATTCTTCTTGAGAAGAGGGTAAAAGTTTAAATTTTTTTTGCCAGACTTGTTTTGCATATGATAATTCTTGGTTTTTAAGAGGTTCTAGATATTGGTCAATAAGCGTTTGATCAATACCTTTTTCCTCAAGTTGTCGGATGATTTTATAACGCCCAAATTTACTTTTTTTTGCATGTATAAATTGTTCGCAATACCTCTCATTAGAGAGCCAGCCTTCCGACACTAAAGAAGATAAAAAAAGATCTAGTGTGTCTTTATCAAATTCAAGCGTCCAAGCATATTCACTTATTTTTAATTTTAATTCGAGATATGAATATTCTCTTTTTGCTAAGTAATACAGCGCTCTTTTCTTAAGTAAAACTGATGGATTATTTTTTGTATTACTCAGTTTCGTCAGTTTCCTGCGGCGCAGTCATCGCTTCACTTAGTGTCGATGAGTTTGCTCTAATTTTATCTTCAATTTCTTGAGCAATTTTTGGATTTTCTTTCAGAAACTCTCTCGCATTATCTTTGCCTTGGCCAATTTTTTCACCGTTATAGCTATACCAAGAACCTGCTTTTTCTACGAAATTTAATTGCGCACCAATCTCAATAATTTCGCCTTCTCTTGAAATACCTTCACCATAAAGCACGTCAAATTCAGCCTGTCTAAATGGCGGTGCAACTTTATTTTTAACCACTTTAACTCGTGTTTCAGCGCCCACAACTTCGTCACCTTTTTTAATAGCTCCTATACGACGTATATCAAGTCTTACAGAGGCATAAAATTTTAGTGCATTACCACCTGTGGTTGTTTCTGGATTACCAAACATCACACCAATTTTCATACGAATTTGATTAATGAAGATGACAAGGGTATTTGTTTTTTTAATATTACCCGTTAATTTTCTTAACGCTTGAGACATAAGTCGAGCCTGAAGGCCCATATGTGAGTCACCCATTTAAC
>Ga0209400_1004159_pt1 | contig 10316 bp, 12 predicted proteins | sample M_130807_EF_Meta_FD_187313 | JGI IMG/M metagenome (GOLD analysis project Ga0209400, IMG submission 187313) | Freshwater microbial communities from Lake Montjoie, Canada to study carbon cycling - M_130807_EF_MetaG (SPAdes) (version 2) | ecosystem: Environmental > Aquatic > Freshwater > Lake... | reverse complement strand
TTGGGATCGTTCTCACGATCGATCACAAGACTATCCAGCACCGCATCAAATTTATTATGTAATTCATTAATCAATTCATCACGTTCATTGGATTCAATAAACTTGCTGATGTTATCACCAGCCCAATAACGTGCGCCAGCGTCTTCGATACGCTGACGTATTTTTTTAGAAACACTCATTAATTATTCTCCGATGTTAAAGCAGTGGATTGCTAATGTTTTATTATATGTTATTTAGGTCGTAGAGTCAAGGATTACTTTATATAAAGCAGCACCATTGAAGAATTTATCACCTACAGTTAATGCTTTTCGTAGTGCGTATTCTTTCAAGAGTTCGCCTCGCATATTGACAGTAATAACTTCTATCATGCGTTCTTTATTTGCTAGATAAGATTCCCAAGTTAATGTACCTTCGCTTGGATACTTACTGCCACCTTCCCACATCTCTGTATAACTCAGTCGATCTGGTACCAATGGATAAGTTCCAACTAACGCACCTTCATACATACTGATGCCCAGCGTTTCCTGTAAGTTAGCACTGAACACGATCTTGCTTTCTGCGAGATGTCGATGATATTCATCTTTAGTCAGTGTGTGCTCTTGTGCTACAAACCATTCATACTGTGGCATAGCAGTTGCTAGATCCTTGAATATCTCAAGTTGCTTTTCTGGTGCTAGCCGATGTGGAAATATAATCTTGTCTTTCTTGGGAGTATTTTTCCAAGGATTTAATATATCCTTGAGATATTCCATCGGCCATCCTACGATATGTACTCGCGGAGTGCCGGGGTAGTCCTCTAATTCCCATTGTTCTACTTCATCATCAGTAAACATTGGTTCTACGTCAAATAGTTCTCTCAATAACATATTAGCATGGAATCGTGTAGCAAAGAAGTTATCATCGTAGCAATAGAACATGCTAGATTCAGCATTGCGTACCCAAGGCTCATCACCAATCAGTCGACCGAGGAAATCCTGTGGATCATATGAACCAGCATGCCACATGCCGCCGATGCGTATTTTCACCTTAAGCAGTTTTGCCATATATTTTAATTGTATGACAGTTGGGTTCCATGCATCTGTGTAAAGGAAGTAGTCGTTATCTTTTACTATACCGTTAGCAAACAGATTTGAGATGTGCTGTAATTGTTGGCTCTTATAACTGTTAGTACCTGCGAAGTTAAGAAACGCACCCGGTGTGGTTGCCTGTGGAACTTCTCCACCGCTTAATACAGTCACTTGTAATCCAGCAGCAGCCATCTGTTCTGGGAGGAACTTTTTCCACTGTGCTGTATAGCGTGTTTCAACTGCTTCGAGATCAACTATGTATACTGTCATCTTCTTTTTTCCTGATGGCAAATGATCCATCTTTTAAATCTTCAAATATTAGTGTATCGCCGATTGCCCAGCTCATCTTAGCAATTAGATCATCAGGAAAGGGGAGTGCGAGCTCCCCCGTCTCTGGATCTTCTTCGACTGTAACAGTCCAAGAATTTTTTACTGTGTTCGCTGTTGGGCTAACCATGCTCTGCGATCTTCTTTCCAGTTGTTAACGATTCGCTGGCCGCTGCGATAGCGTTGGTATTGACCATATGGTGATGTAGCGTTATAGAGATGTGCTTCGTTAAACACATGTCCAAACTCTCTACAGAAGTTTCTGTAGGCATCTAGGTCGTCAAAAACTTTCTGTATTTCTGCTCGCTTATAGGTCATTTTTACTCCTTAAAATTTAATAAATGCACCATTTTCGCCATCTTCACTAACCTCAATCCATACTTCTCTATCCGGATATTGTTTAGTAATTTCTTCATATAAATCTTCCGACATCATTTCGCAGGATTTATAATCTAACTGTAATACTTCGTTAGCATAGAGACGTTCTAACCAACGCTTAAATTGTATAAATTCAATATCGCGGTCGTTGTGTGTTACCTCTATCCAAACCTTAAAGTGGAATATATGTCGATGAGGATATGCTAGAAAACTAACATCATCCCAATCACCAGTTGCTAGAGTAGGATCTGTTTCTGCTGCTGGATAACGATGAATACCTTCGCGACTAAACGAGACCCAGATCATTTTCTGGGGACGGATATCATGCTGTTTTATTTTCATTCTGTTTTCCCTCGTATATTTCATATGCTTTTAGATAGCGACTGGTTAATTCGTGTAGTTTAACAATATCCTGTTTAACCGGGATAACATCGTGCCAACCGAGATTTTCTTCGCCAAGCACATAACGGACTGCGTGTTTTACACGATCCCAGAATCCTAAATGACGATCTGCTTGTAGTTCTAGATAAAAGTCGGGTGGATCTTTTTCACCCCATTCGAAAAACGCTACCCTAACGATGTGATCAGGGCTTTGACATTCGCAGCCTAAATATATTGTATCTTCACTCATTGCCTGTTTCCTTTGCCTTTGTTGTATTATTATCTACTATAACATCATTACCGTACATAGACCAACCTGTAAATCGTCCACGATCCATTAAATCGTGTAGATGATGCACCCAAACACCAGGATTAGTCGCTTTAAAGTCTTTATCGTCGATCTTCACACAGGCATTGTAGTTGAGATTCCGTATATATGGAACTTTAAAACTCAACATTGGAATGAATGTATCATACTCGCTAGCACAGCAGAGTAAGTCACTACTAATATCTATAAATTTACTGTCGATGTCTAGAGTTACCCATAGATCGGCATGTAATAGATTTGCAACTAGATCGTCCCACTGGCTAACTTCACCATAATCTTTTGGATTATAACTATGGTTAGCACCTAGATATATATGATTACAATTATTCATCTTATATTGTATGATGATATCTGTACTATCTTGTAGACCTACTACGAACAGTGTACGCATACCAAAGGCAGGCGTATGTTCTATTTCAGTTCCGACGAAGTAAATTGCGTCGTTAGTCGTTCCCGTGGAGTATGTTCTTTCCATGACCCTTCAACTTCTGTTCCATATCAAACATTTGTTCTTTGAGATGTAGTTTTTTTGTTTTCATCTCGTGAAGTATCACATCATCTACATGATGTGCATACGCATCTTCGATCTCTTTATCTAGTAGATCGTGTTTTTCTTTGAGACTATTGTAATGTCCCATAATTTTTTCAGGTGTAGTCATTTTATTAACTCCTCTAATTTTTCTAAGTTAGCTTCATCTAAATCGTTATCGTTAATATAATCTTCTTTAGGTTCGTCTTCCATATCAAATAATGCATTGAATTGAGTAGAACTATTAATAGTTTTCTTACCAGTAGCACCTCGTGTACCAATAATTTCAAGCCAGAATTGATTATGTGATTCGATAATAGCCAATGCTTCGTCTCGATCATTTGTGGCAAAAATACTATCAATGATATCTCGGAATAATACCCGGTCAAACTTTTCTCGGGCTAACATATTTGGTATTACACCTTGGTCGTATTGACGATTAGCTTCTTGGACACTATTAAGATGCATCCAAACATTATGTCCCATCTGGATAGCGTAACTAAAACTATCCCAACTAGTACGTCCTTCTTTACCGTTCTTATTTAAATCACCAGGCTTATAAACACAGACATCTTTAATCATACTTCTAGCACTAATAGGGCTATCATAGAAACGTATACCGTTGGTTTCTTTACCTTTTTGAAAATGCTTGTCTTGATTAACAGCATCGCCGAAAGCACGAGTATCGGTAGAATATTTTTTATTGTCTATGCTTGCTTCCATACGATATACCCATTTTTCCATATGTTCGATTTCAGTTTGTGTATAGATCTGTCCATTAGCAGTTGCTAAGAACGGGCTAGCACAGTCGAAGCTAATAGTTAATGTTGGATTATGATACTTGCGTATAGCACGTTGGATGTCGGTTAATAGACAAGCCCATTCTAGTTTACTAGTTCCTAAAAAATGTATCCAATCTTGTTTTCCGGATTCTAACAATCCGTCGAAACGCATAGCAACTAATCTTTTCAAAACAAGATGAACATCACACATGTTCTGTCCGCCCATCGACCAACCATTAAAATGTGTAGTTGGATAGATTTTAGGATCACAGAAATCTTTCATCTGTTGATACCAATCTTCAGCCTCTGTATGATTCTCACCCTGTAGTACGTTTAAGAATTTACAGTTACCGTTGCGATTAGCCATAAAGTATTTGTTATTGTGTCGTGTGGCATTAACTGCTTCTTGATATGTGCTAATACCAGTAGCTTTAACTCCAGCTGGACTACGGCAGACCCATGCTGGAATATCGAGGATCATGCCCCAATCCATTAGCCCGTCCATCCAAGCTAACACTTGTTCACGTTTCTTCTGTGCTGCATCGAGTTTCGCTTGGTAATTCTTAACGTGATCGATCTTGGTATATTTTTGGTTGCCTTTTTTATCTTTTACAGCATTACCATCTTTGTCTTTTACTGGAATAGATTCGATACCTTTAGCAATACAGTCTGCCATGATAGCCTGTACCTCGGGACCATTAGGATCACGCCATTCACCTTCCCAAACACCTTTACCTATTTGGAAACCTCCTGAGTCGCCTACTACGATACTATCGCCATTGCGCGGACGACTGCGGAACATATCGTCCTTTTCGCTTTTGCGAGTCATATCTAAGTCTGCATGTCCTGCAGAGTATAGTCCCCACTTGTAGTAGAAGTATCCTTTTTCAGGTTCGAAGAAGTTTAGTCCTTCGACTCCGTTTGTAAAACCCAATGGTAAGCGAGCCGGATTGACATAATTTCCGAAACGCTGTTTACCTATGAATGTTGAGTAGAAAGAACTCACGGCTGGCAAGAATACCGCATAGTCTTTCTGTTCAGCAGTGAGATTTTCGTTCATTATTTGGTCTGCGCTGGAATGAAGTATGTATAGTTTGCGATACCGCTATCTACAGTAACCACCGCCACTCCGTCGTCGCTGAATTTAACAGTCTTGTCGCCGTCTAAGTTTAAGACGCCGATAAAACATTTAATTGGATAAGTCCAATTTTGTTTAAGTTTGCCAGTGACGCCTGTATGGAAGATAAAATTACCTTCGTGGGTGTTGGCATCGCCAAAATAGAACTTTAACAAATTACCTTCAGTCTTGACCATAAACAGCGTTTCATCGCTATTGGCAGCATCTTGTAATTTGAATCGATTGATACTAGTGACCGAAGGTTCAAATTCCACTTGCCAGCCAGCACCTTTGAATTTCACACCTTTAATTTTTTCATTGATTAAATTTGTTGTCATCAATTTGTAGTCGTTTTTATAATCACCATCGGAATTTTCAAAACGTATGATAGTTGGTAGATTCTCACCACCGTTACGATCTTCCCATATGACTGTGATAGTAGCATCACTATATTCTTTATTTTTAAGATGATGATCTAATTTACCAAGATCAGGTAAACCAAAAGTTCCTTCAAATTCTTTAATCGTTGAATTTGCTACTGCTTGTAAAATAACTTCTTTTTTATCAGTAATGCCTTCGATTGTTGTTGAAGTTGAATCGCCTGTAATCTTTACTAGATCCAACCCGATCGGATATGTATGTGCTACAATATCTTTTAAAATGTCCTTAATCATTGCCTTCTCCTATGTTGTTATATTATACTTAGATCGTTTAGTTAAAGTCAAATAAATTCGCAAATGTGTTATACTGCTCTGTGCCTGAAAGATTCCATTCTAGCACACCTATTAGGTTATCTAGTTTAGCATCTATGATAGTTGATTCCATCTCTGCGTCGTCAAATGGCAGATCTTTAAACCATTGTGGTAGTCGCAGTTCATCAACTGGGTAAGCTACGGAATTGAATCCCATTGGATTATTCTTCAACTTACATACTATAACTTTTGCACCGTCTGTTATACCTTGTGCATAGTTGTCGCTATACATACGCTTTAGTGTATTCCAATTGATTGCTGCTCTAACATGTCCGGGCATGTTGGCTTTGCCTGCTTTAGTTTCCTTACCGAGATAAGCAGTAATATTGTTTGCTCTTTTCGGAGAACCTTTTTCCCAACCTGGACGACCTTTAAATGCTGTTCGGAAATCTGAGATGAATTCTAAGATTTCTTTTTCACCACTACCTTTGAGTACACGATCTAGGATATCACTGAGAAAGTTTTGGATGAATTCTGGAGTATCAGAACGCTTGAGATCTAAGCCCATCGCTTTAATTTTACCTGGTTTACCATCCGTATCATAACGCTTATTATCTTTATCATAATAGAGAACAGCATAACGTTTCTTAGTAATAAAAAGTCCTTTGCTTGCTACGATTTCTCTACCTGCTTTAATAACTTCACCTCGTGTCTTTGGGCAATGGAAAGCATCTAGCATGAATTTAGGAAACGTATTATTAACTTCATCTGCTATTTGATTGTAGAGCTGTATTACGCTATCGTGTGTCCACGGAATAGTACCGTTGTTGATTTCTTTCTTCAACGTATTATATGCCGAAAAATAAACAGAATCAGTATCACCATAGATAATAGCTTTACCTATATGATCCGACTCGCCGGTGATGATTTCATTGACTTTTGTAGCCATATGTTTTGCGATCGCACGACCGGATAGTGTAGTTGATTGTCCGATACGTTTATCAAAGAAACGGCATCCAGGATTTAGAATAGCACCATATAGACTATTTAGGTTAATCTTTTTAACCAGCTGTCGTTTATCCCAAAACTCTTCTTCGATATGATTACCAGCGTCCTTTGCTGCTTGCAACTTCGCCTGTAGTTCTTTACGTTCAGCATACCATCGTTTAAGCAATCCAGGAATAACGCCTTCAAACTCATGTGTAAAGATAGTACCGTTGGCACTAAGCATCCAAGGTTGATTGCTGTCAAACACCATTTTGTAGATTTCGGCACCGCTCATGACTATCGAATCACCGTTAGCCCAATCGATAGTTATATCGGTTGCGATGTCTTGTTTCATTACAGCATCGTATTCGAGAGTAGCAAAAATACCTTCCCAAGCTGCTGCAAAACTTTTCTTATGTGCAGTCATTTGACGTTCGGTATATTCGTCAGTCATGGTTGGACGTAGCTGTCCAACAATAGTTTCGGGTGCCATGTTTAATGCTCTAATCACTGACGGATATAGACTGTTGATATCCATTGAACCGATCCAGTCATGCAGACCTTTCTTTGGATAAGCGACATATGCACCTGCTGCTTGTGTGTTTTCGCTATCATCACGCTTTGGACGATTACCTACTATCAATCCTCTTCGATGTGCTTCGTTAATAATAGCCTGTTCGGTAACAGCAACCGCACCCATAGTAGTCTGCAATAAAACGGTACATTCGTGTGCTAGTTTATTAGATAGGTCGATAAACTTTAATTTAGCATCTAGCTTTCCAAGAAGTGCAACGTCCTGTCTATTATATTCGATAAATTTACGGAAGTCGTTATTGTATAATTGATCAAGCGATCCTTCATAGACTGTCTTGCGTTCTCCGATTTCCATTTCACCGATGGCATCAAGTCTATAAGTGTGTCGTTCTTCGTAGGTGTACTTGCGATATAGTTCTAAGCTGTCGAGATGTACACGACCAACAAAATCATATGTAACCAGCTGTCGACCATATTTTTCGAATTCTCTTTTCTTTGGAAATTGATTCCAGAGACAGAACCTGCGTGTGTCTTCTTTGCTGAGTACTCGTGCTACTCTATTAACAGTATAAGGAATATCGTAACCTTCGCTATTCCACCCACTGATGATATCTGCATCGTCGATGAGATCCAAGAAAGTCTGTAACATATCAGATTCATCTTCGAAGAGATAGCAATTATTAAATTCTTCACAGAGTTTTTCTGCTTCATTAATTTTTAAAGTTTTGGGAGGCACTGCTAACGTGATAAGTTTATCCAGCCATTGTAAGTAAACAGTGATAGCAGTAATGCCCATAAACGGATCACTTGGATCAGCGAATCCTCTTTCCGGATCAAAGTCTGTCTCGATGTCGAAAAATGCTACGTGTAGTGTTGGCGCATCTTGATTGAGATAATTTTCTTCTAGACATCTGAAAGCGGGATTAATATCGCTTTCGTGTAATCTTTTTCCATTATGGATTTTAAGTTCCTTATGGAAATCTTTCTGACTACGTGCAACGACTCTAGATAGTTTTTCTCCGTATACACTTTCGTATTTTCCCTTAGCATCGGGATAATAGAAAACATAGCGAGCGGGATATTCTTTAAATTCCCGCTTACCATTTTTACGTTCGACTACTTTAACTAGATCTTCATCTCTTGAAAAGAGAGCATCAACATAACTCAAGCGTCTTTTCCTGTTGTAATTAAAATATTTTCAAGTTCTTCAAAATCACTGTTAACCTGCTGCCAGTTACTCTTGTGTGCAACATTGATCGCTTTGGTTAGCAATGCAGGTTTGATATCGAGTTCTTCTGCGATTGATTTGATAGTGTCTCTGAGACCACCTTTAAGATCATCAACTTCTTGTAATACCTGTGATCCTTGATTGATCACCGAGATAAGTTTTGCTTTTTCTTCTGGTCCGTAAATACGACTCATTATGTTCTCCTCATGTTTCTAGTATATAGCCGCATGAGGAGAAATGTCAATGTTTAGTTTATGGTGTGTTTGGGTCCGGTGCAGTGTATTCTTTCCAAGATACAGTTTCTTCGTCCCACGTCCACAGCGTTGACGGATCAGTTGGCATTGGGGTAGGTGGTTCCCACTGTCCTGCTGTGCTGTTTAACAACCAACTATTGTAGGGTTTGGGCGGAATAAATGCATCAAGAGTAGAATCATATGTGTATCCGATTCCTGCGTAGTTCTTACGTAGTGCTATCCCACTGTCCGGTTGTCCATCTTGGCCGTAGTGTATACCGCCTCGTGTATTATAACTGGTCTGGATCCATTTGCTTGGATCTCCGACTGCACCTGTATCAATGAATTCTTGTTCTGCGACAATAACTCTAAGTACGATGTTGTTTTCATCAATTTCTGCAAAATGACTCATATTTTAATCCTCCATAATTATTTACTATATCTAACTTATAGATTTTTGTCAACCTATAAAAACTTACCAACTAATGACCAAGCAGTATCCGTGACCGCCGTAGCCACCTTGGCCTCCGTATCCGGTGTATCCACAGCCGCCACCACCACCGCCACCCCCGCGACTTCCACCAGCGCCACCGTTGCCTCCGTTATTACTTGTGGTAACATTGGATCCACCACCACCACCACCTTTACCACCAGAATAATCGTTTCCGTCAGCCCCTGGCTGTCCATCGCTAGGTGTTCCGCCGCTAGTTCCTGCAGCACCGCCACCGCCACACACATTTATTCCTTGACCGGTACTTCCACCGGCTCCGGCTGCTAATGCTGCCGGTACTGCACTATGGCATCCTCCACACCCGCCACCGGCTCCTCCCCAGATGCTCGAACCACCAACACTGGCACCTGCACTAGTTGCTGGTTGACCAGCTCCACCACCACCACCGAATTCAGCACAGGCTGTTGTAGAAGTAACTGCTGTAGCAGTAATCGGACCAGAGCCACCTTGTCCACCGATAGAGGACCCTGTTACGTTTGCCGCAGCATTGTACACAGGAAATCCTCCAGCTATCGCTACCGCAGCACCATTATTACCAGCACTGAATATTCCACCGCCACTACCTCCTGCTGTAGCTGTGGCGGCAATCGCACCGGCAGCACCACCGCCCCCACCGTAGGCTGTGATATACGTTCCAAAACTAGTAGATCCGCCGGCAGCACCACTGTCTCCGTTGGCTGTAATGTTGCCATTACCGCCTTGCCCACCGAATCCTATTGTTACTGATTCGGTTGCAGATAGATCACTAGCTAAAAATATATAACTGTTAAAAGATCCGCCGCCACCACCTGCACCACCATGGCTGGCCACTGCTGCTGTATTGCTACTACCACCACCACCGCCACCACCAGCTCCCCATAATTTTACCTGTACAAAGGTAGGAGTAAATGAAGTGGGCTTAACCCAGCTACTACTAGTATAAGGGCTAAAGAATCGCTGTATATCGATATTATTATTATCACTAAACGATGAAATAGGTACCCCATTAGCGTTGATTTTTTGGAAAGTTCCTTTGGTATATATTAGGCTCTCGTGTGATTGTAGTGTTTGTGTCACTAAGGGTATAACAGTTGTTCCGTTAGTATGATTAATTGTTAAGGTTTGACCATATGCTGCGTTATTATAAACAGATATAAAACTAACATTTCGTACGATATTAGATGATGACGGAGATGCTACGATTGTAGTCGTAGTAGCAGTAGTTATTGCTGGTGTATTGGTT
>Ga0209400_1004158_pt1 | contig 10320 bp, 8 predicted proteins | sample M_130807_EF_Meta_FD_187313 | JGI IMG/M metagenome (GOLD analysis project Ga0209400, IMG submission 187313) | Freshwater microbial communities from Lake Montjoie, Canada to study carbon cycling - M_130807_EF_MetaG (SPAdes) (version 2) | ecosystem: Environmental > Aquatic > Freshwater > Lake... | reverse complement strand
AAGTGCTCCAACTGGAACTCCTGCATGAGCAAGTTTTTGCGCTAATTTATCTGCACCATGTTGGGTGCGCACAAACAAAATAGTTTTGCCTTCTCGTGCAGCAATTTGGGCTGTAATTAATTCTTTGTCGTTGGGATGAATCACTAATACGTGATGCTCCATTGTAGAAACTGATGCTTTATCTGAGTCAACAGAATGAGTTACCGGATTATTCAAATATTTCTTAACTAATCCATCCACTCCTCTATCAAGAGTTGCAGAGAAAAGTAATCTTTGACCCTTTGGCTTACAAGCATTAAGAATTTCTTTCATTGCAGGTAAAAATCCCATGTCAGCCATTTGATCGGCTTCATCAAGAACAACTATTTCAGTTTCAGAAAGTGAAACATGTTTTTGTTCCATTAAGTCAATCAAGCGACCAGGTGTTGCTACCAAAATTGGTACACCTTGTCTTAAAGCTTGAATTTGATTTCCATAAGGCATTCCACCGGCAATTAAACGAGAATTTAATTGAACAGATTGAGCTAAAGGTGCGATTACATCGTTAATTTGCATTGCTAATTCACGAGTTGGAGAAAGAATAATTGCTAACGGATGATGTGGTTTTGCTTTGCGATTAGCAAGTTTAGTTAAAACTGCCAAACCAAAAGCTAAAGTTTTTCCTGAACCTGTTTGTCCACGACCTAAAACATCTTTACCGCCGATGGCATCGGGCAAAGTTGCTTTTTGAATTGGAAAAGGATCATTGATCCCAGATTTAGAAAGGGTTTTTACTATTGCGGGGTTTACGCCTAAATCAAAAAATGACATTAAGTTAACTGCTTTCGAGACGACTAGCGCGTCTCGAAAAGATCCTGATTCGATCTATTTACTGCCAAGACTCGCGAGTAAACGCTTTTTAAGCGTTTTAGCGGGGAAAACGATGAAACTTTTGTTTCAACATTTCTTATTGTAATTCATGACTAAATCACCAGTCACACTGGTATCAAAAGGGATTGAAATTAAACAGTTTTAGTCGTGATTTGAGTGATCATGCTTGAAATAATCGAAATCAAGATTGCGCCAAAGAAAGCAGACCAAAAACCAGTAATCGACATATTTTCATTGATTCGATCGGTAATAAGTAGCATCGCTGTGTTTACGACTAGCAATGAAAAACCTAAGGACAAGAAAGCCAAAGGCAAAGTTAGAACTTTTAACAACGTGCCTAATGTGGCATTGATTAATGCAAGTACTAAAGCTATGACTAAATAGTTCTTTAACCCACCAGTTACCTGAATGCCCGGCACAATCATCGTGGTCACCCACACAGCAACGGCCACAGCAGCAATTTTTATCAGGAATCTCATTATGTTTTCATTATGCCAGAGTTATGCTTACAGATATGGACGCTAACGAATTAAAAGCAGCAATTTCAAATTACATTTCAGCAACTAACGCTGTTGAAGAAGCACTTTCCCAAGGAAGCGACCTTGATAAAAGAGCACCAGAAGGTTGGTCTGCTCGAATGGTCGTTCACCACTTAGCCGATTCTGAAACTAGTTCTTATTCAAGATTAAGAGGCTTGTTGGGAGAAAAAACTCCACCAACATTAATGGGTTATGACGAAGGCAATTGGGCAATTACCCCTGCTCTTGGATATGAAACCTCCGATATAAAAAATTCTTTAGCTGTATATAAAGCAGTAAGAGCATCCACAGCAGATGTGTTAAATAGAATCTCGGTTTCTGATTTAGCAAAAGAAGGAATTCATACCGAAAGAGGTAAATACACCTTAGAAGATTGGTTAAGAATTTATTCCAAGCATCCTGTGGATCATGCTGAACAAATAGTTAAAGCATTTAAAGGTCTGGCATGAAAAAAATAAATGTAGATCCTAAAGATTTAGAACCAATTGAAACTGATGGAATAAATCTTTTATATATCGGAACTTTTTTATTTGCTTTAGCAACATTTGGAATTATTTATCAACCAAATTGGATTGATGACCAAACTCAAAGTGTGTGGTTAAAAGTCACAATCATGGGAACAGTATTAGGACTTATTGGATTGCGAATTGTTAAGAGAAGAAGAAAAAGGCTAGGCCTTTAGTTTTCTTCGTCAGCTTCATCTAGTTCAGATTCATCAATAACATCTGATGCTAAATCTAAATCTTCCACTTCAGTATCGTCATCGTCTTCTTCAATTTCAACAACTTCTGCTGCCACAACTTCTTCGTCAGTGACTTCGGCGGTATCTAAATTGTCATCATCAAAAACCATGCCACCTGTTGGAATTGAGTGAAGATCTACAACTATTTCGCTATGTCCACCACAGCCATGATCAATTGAAACTACCTTGGCATCATCTGCTGCAAATTTATTTGTACAAACTCCAAAACTTTGTCCAAGGGATCCAGAAATTGCAACATAAAAACCACAAGATACACATTTATCTGTAACAGCTTCAGCAATTGCAGCACGAGGTCCACGATCGCCTTCGTACCAACGAATTGCAGTTTGATCTTTTCCAGGAACTGATAAAACTCTAAATCTTCCTAAACCAACTTCCCAACCTTCAGGAGTTAATTTCTCATCAAATAAATCATCAACGCCTGTGTAACCAGGAACTAAACGAATGTCATCAGGGGCTGTTGGTAAAACATCACCAATGCCAATGTCTCCTGGTTCGACTCTTTGTTCCCAAGGAATCCAAGAAGAAGCAAGAATTGCACCATCTCCAGGCAATAAAAGAATTTCACTAACTGTTACTTCACTTGATTGGTCAACCACGGCAAGTGTTACTGCCCAATTCCAACCAACATAAGCTTTATCAACACATTTAAATTTATGAGTTACAACATTTTCGCCTTCAACTTCAAAGCCTAAATATTCGCCAACTCTTTGTTCAGTGATTTCTTCAACTAAAAATTTGCGAGCAGCATCCTTGGCATTGCTTAGTTTTGTTTCTAATGCATTAGCCATTTATTTTTTGGCTTTCTTGTTAAGCGTCGAGGTCGTTAGCAACTGCTCTTAATACAGCAGCAATTTTTGTGGCAGATGAATCATCTGGGTAACGTCCACGACGTAATTGATTTGAAACACCATCAAGTAATTTGATGACATCTTCCAAAGTTGCAGCCATATCATCTGGATCTTTACGACCAGCTTTTGTCAAACTTGGAGGAGCTTCTAATATTTTTACTTGCAAAGCTTGTGTGCCACGACGACCTTCAGCAACACCAAATTCAACTCTTGCGCCAGGTTTTGGAATAACTCCATCAGGTAACGCCGTTACGTGAACGAAAACATCTTCGCCTTCATCAGTTTCTAGAAAACCGAAACCCTTTTCCACGTCGTACCATTTAACTTTTCCTGTTGGCACGAGCACTCACCCCATAAGTTATTTAAGTAGTAATTTTTACGACTGTTTTAGTCGTAACCTCTAGGGTAGCGAATCCTATTTTGCCCCGCCTACCCCGCGTATACACCAATGCTGGACTTGGGCTGACCAAAAGCCCACCTGCTCAACTTCGGTAAACTTGTTCGGATGTCTCCAAAAACTGCTGCTCAGCCAAAAACGGGCAAAGCAAAACCTGAGAAAAATTCTTCCTCCGCCCCAGCGCTAGATCCTGGGACTTTGGTTGATGCACTTCGCCTGCGAGACGATCACTCTATGCGTTTGATGTTGATTCAACGCCCAGATTTAGTTCACCCAGTTCCAACCGACATGGCAAAGCTTGCAGCTCGTGCTGCCACAAATTCTTCTGTAACAAGAGTGCTAGATCGATTAGATGCTTGGACTGTTGGAGTAGCTGAAGTTATTTCTGTTTTAGCAGAACCTTTCACAAAAAAAGATTTAGAGAATGTACTAAATAATAATGACAAAATTGATGTTGCGTTAGAAAAACTTCGCTTGCTCGCAATTATTTGGGGCACAAATGAAGGCATGAGATTTGTACCAGTATTAAAAGAAGTAGTTGCACCTCATCCTGCAGGATTTGGTCCATGCTTTTTACACGAAAGACCTGACTTAGCAGCAATTTCTAATATTGAAAGAATTCAAGAAATAGTAAGTAAAGGTCCAAAAGGAACTGAAGAAGTATTAAACGAATTACTTTGGGGACCTCCAGTAATTACTTTGTCAAAACTTAATCGTGATGCAGGAATTACTAGTGCCAAAAATGGTCATGAGTATTTAATGGCACATGGTGTATTAGTTGCAACTGCTCGCGATGCTTTAACCCTTCCTCGCGAAATTGCTTTAGTTATGAGAACTCCAAGTTATTTACCAGAAGATTTATCAATCAATAAAGATATAAAAACAAAAGCTCAAAGAGATCCAATACAAGTAGATCGTGCCGCTGGAGCTGCAGGGTTACAATTTGTACAACTAGTTGAAGAATTACTTGATAATTGGGGTGAAACTCCTCCCGCAGTTTTAAGAAACGGTGGATTAGCCCAAAGAGATTTAACAATAGCGGCAAAGATTTGTAATGAAGATGAAAACATTGCATCTCTTCTTTCTGAAATTGCATTCTCTGCAGGTTTACTTGCAGCAGGAGATGACAAAGAACAAGTTTGGTTACCAACACCAGCATTTGATGTGTGGCGCACGAAGAGTGTGGAAGAGCGTTGGGCAATTTTGGCTGAAGCTTGGTTAACAACCACCAGAGTTGCATCTTTAGTTGGAAAAGTTGGAGAAATAAGAATTAATGCTCTATCTCCTGAAGTTGATAAACCACTTGCCCCAGAAATTAGATCTTTAGTACTAGATGCAATGGCTGCAATTGAACCAGGTTTTGAACCTGATCAAGATGCAATTGTTGAATATGTAACTTGGTTAAGACCAAGAAAAAATAAAGAAGAAATTGAAACTTTAGTTAAAGCAACATTGGGTGAAGCAAACACAATTGGTATTCGCGGTTTAGGAGTTTTAGCAACTACCGGTAGAGCATTAGGTGAAATGCGTTACACAATGCCATCTCCTGAAGCAAGAACAGCTGCAGCTAGAGCTGCTGTTGCTGATCCAAAAGGTTATGCAGTTAAACCAGATTCGATGTTGGTTTCTGCAATTGCACCTTTGTTGCCTGATGCCATTGCCACATTTGTTTTGCAAGCTGACTTAACAGCAGTAATTCCAGGACCTCCTGCTGCAGAAGTCGCTTCGGAATTAAGACACATGGCGTATCAAGAATCTCGTGGTGCTGCTCAAGTATTTAGATTTACTGAATCTTCATTACAAAGAGCAATGGAACGTGGATACACAGCAGAAAGAATTCTTGAATTCTTAAATAAATACACCACAACTTCAGTTCCTCAACCTTTGGAATATTTAATTAATGATTTGGTAAGAAAACTTGGTGACATCAAACAAATTGATGAACCAATTGATGATGCAATTCCAGCCCCTAATGAAAGAAGATCTCCTGCCCGAGTTAGACCTCGTCCAGCACCAGAAGGTGCTCCACCAGATGCAGCTCTTCTTGATGCTGCAATTAAAGCTTTAAGAGCAGGCGAAGATCCAAAAGCAAAACCGGTTACTCCTGCTGCTGCTCCAAATAAAACTCCAGCAAGTGAAATTGCTGAGTTATTCAGAGAAGTTGTCGACAAAGTAATTTCAGGAAGCAAACCTAGTGAAATGTGCATTACACTTACCTACGTTGATACTCACGGAATGAGTTCTAATCGAATCGTTGAACCGCTTCGCTTCGAAGGTGGATTGTTAACAGGTTTTGATTTAACAGAATCAAGAATTCGTGACTATGCAATTTCTCGCATAGCAGGAGCAGAAAAGGGCAAAAAATAAATGACCGATGGTCCATTAATTGTCCAAAGCGATAAAACTCTTCTTTTAGAAATCGATCACGCACTTTCTGCAGAAGCAAGACGAGCTATTGCTCCTTTTGCTGAATTAGAAAGATCTCCAGAACATGTTCACACTTATCGAATTACTCCCCTTGGTTTATGGAATGCCAGAGCTGCTGGATTAGATGCAGAAAGTGTGGTTGACACACTTCTTAAATATTCCCGTTACGCAGTTCCTCATGGATTACTTGTTGATGTTGCAGAACTTATGGATCGATATGGTCGCTTAAGTTTAAATAAAGATCCAGTTCACGGACTAATTTTACATTGCGAAGATCTTCCAGTATTAGAAGAAATTCTTCGTAGCAAAAGAATTCAACCTTTAGTTGGTCAAAGAATTGATGATCAAAACATTGTGGTTCATCCATCAGAGCGTGGACAATTAAAGCAACAACTATTAAAACTAGGTTGGCCAGCAGAAGATTATGCAGGTTATGTTGATGGCGATGCTCACGCAATTGAATTAGTTCAAAAAGGTTGGGAATTACGCGGTTATCAACAAATAGCTTCTGAATCATTTGTCCACGGAGGATCTGGAGTAGTAGTTCTTCCCTGCGGTGCTGGAAAAACAATTGTTGGCGCAAGTGCGATGGCAACACTTTCTACAACAACACTAATTTTGGTAACCAACACTGTTTCTGCTCGTCAATGGAGATCAGAGTTATTAAAAAGAACTACTTTGACTGAAGATGAAATCGGTGAATATTCCGGTTCCAAGAAAGAAATTCGTCCCGTAACAATTGCTACCTACCAAGTGTTAACCACAAAAAGAAGTGGTGTTTATGCACATCTTGAACTTTTTGATGCTAAAAATTGGGGATTGATTATTTATGATGAAGTTCATTTGCTTCCAGCACCAGTTTTTAGATTTACCGCTGACATTCAATCTCGTCGTCGTTTAGGTTTAACCGCAACTTTGGTTCGAGAAGACGGTCGTGAAGATGACGTGTTCTCTCTAATTGGTCCAAAAAGATTTGATGCTCCATGGAAAGACATGGCTGATCAAGGTTGGATTGCACCAGCAGATTGTGTGGAAGTAAGAGTAACTCTTCCAGAACACGAACGTTTAACTTATGCCACAGCAGAAAGAGAAGATAAATATCGCTTAGCTTCAACTACTTTATCTAAAAATAACGTGGTTGAAACTTTAGTTGCAAGACACAGTGATGATCGAGTTCTAGTAATTGGTCAATATTTAGATCAATTGGCTGAACTGGGCCAACATTTAGGAGCTCCTGTAGTAGATGGTTCAACTCCAATTAAAGAACGTGAAAAACTATTTGAAGCCTTTCGTTCTGGAGATTTAAAAGTTTTAGTTGTAAGTAAAGTTGCAAACTTCTCACTTGATTTACCAGAAGCTGGAGTTGCCATTCAAGTTTCAGGATCTTTTGGTTCCAGACAAGAAGAAGCACAAAGACTAGGTCGAGTCTTAAGACCAAAAGCTGATGGTCGAACCGCACGTTTTTATGCCGTTGTAGCAAGAGACACCGTCGACGCTGATTTTGCTGCACACCGCCAAAGGTTCTTGGCGGAACAAGGATATGCCTACCGCATCATCGACGCTGATGATGTTTTGTCGGGCAATGATCCAAAACCTAATTAAAAATTAGTGTTTTTGCAATATTCATTGAAGCAAACCTCATCAAACTAATTTATAAATTAATCATTGATTAGAATCGACTCATGACAACAAATGGTGGACAGGATTCATATGCGCTGATGCGCTCTGAGATTCACCAATTAGGAATCCTGCTTGGTCACTCATTGACCAGACAAGAAGGACCACATCTTTTTGAGCTTGTAGAAAAAATTAGAACTCTTTCAAAAGATAAACCAAACGAAGTTGCTCAATTACTTGCTCATATTGATTTAGATTCAGCTATCAAACTTGCTCGTGCTTTTAGTGTGTATTTTCATTTAGCAAACATCACTGAGCAGTTCTTTAGGTCTCAAGATCGCGCCAAAGAAAGAACCGCTAATGGAACTTGGTTAGCTCAGGTTGCCTCAAGAATTAAAGAAGCAGGAATTAAACAAGAAACTATCGAAGAAGCTTTTCAAAATCTTCATGTGAGACCTGTTTTTACCGCACATCCAACTGAAGCCTCTCGCAGAAGTGTGTTATTAAAACTAAAGAGAATTGCTGAATTGTTAAATGAAAAATACTCAAATTCATCACTCACAACTGTTACTGATAATCAATTCTCCGAAATTATTGATCTTTTGTGGCAAACCGATGAACTTCGTTTAGAAAGACCAGAAGTTCTTGATGAAGCAAGAAATGCCATGAACTATTTAGATGATGCTGCCACTGGCGCATTGCCAGAAGTCTTACAAGAATTAAATCGCATCGCTTATGAATTAGGTGTTGGAGAAAAACTAAAACCAACGGATACGCCATTAACTTTTGGTTCTTGGATTGGTGGAGATAGAGATGGAAATCCATTTGTAACTCCTGAAGTAACAACTAATGTGTTAACACTTCAACGAGGTCATGCCATTAGAGATTTACAATCAATTTTGAAACATTTAGCAGAAGATTTATCTATCTCTGATCGAATTTCACCAGCTGATGACCAACTTTGGGAATCTGTAGAAAAAGATATGACAGTTTTAACCGAATTAGACTCACGCTTGAAAAGAATTAATGCTGAAGAACCATATCGTTTAAAACTTTCAGCAATTAGTCATAGATTAGAAAAAACCAGAATTCGCTTTGCTGCTAAATCAGCACATGTTGCAGGAATTGATTACGCAAGTGAAAAAGAATTTCTTGATGATTTCAATGAGCTATTTATCGCTCTGAATAATGATCGAAGTGAATTAATTGCGCAAGGTGTATTAGGAAAAGCCCTTCGAACTGCATCAGCCATTGGTTTACAACTTGCCAAACTTGATGTGAGAGAACATTCAGATAAACACCATGACGCATTAGCCCCACTTTTTGACAATGCCAAGTTATTAACTAAGCCTTATCTTGAGTTAACAAAACCTGAGAGATTTACAGTCCTTGCCCAACAATTAGAGGCTTCTAAACCCCTTTCTTCACCAAGTGTTTTAACAGATGAAGAAACAAAAAGAACCTATGGAACTTTTGGTGCCATAAATCAAGCATTGTTGCAATATGGCGATGACGTAATTGATACCTACATTATTTCGATGACTAAAGGCCCAGAAGATCTTTTAGCTGCAGTTATCTTGGCTAAAGAAAATGGATTGGTTGATCTTCCTGCTCGAATTGCCAAAGTTAACTTTGTACCACTATTAGAAACTGTTGATGAATTAAGAAATGCTGGCGAAATACTAGAAACTCTTCTTTCTGCTCCCTCTTATCGTGTTCTCGTTTCATTGCGAGACAACGTACAAGAGGTAATGCTTGGTTACTCAGATTCGAATAAAGATGCCGGAATAACCACAAGCCAATGGGAAATCCAATTAGCTCAGCGAAAACTTCGTGACGTTGCCCAAAAACATGGTGTACGCCTAAGACTTTTCCATGGTCGAGGTGGAACTGTCGGTCGAGGTGGTGGCCCAACTTATGACGCCATCATGGCAATGCCTTGGGGTGTTGTTGATGGTGAAATGAAATTAACTGAACAAGGCGAAGTAATCAGTGATAAATACTTACTTCCTCAACTTGCACGAGAAAATCTTGAATTATTAGTTGCTGCGACCTTGGAAGCAACCTTGCTTCATGCTGCAGCTCGAGTAAATCAAAAAGATCTTGATGAGTGGGATCAAGTAATGAATAAAGTTAGTCTTTCTGCGCAAGAAAAATATAACTCATTAACAAAAGATCCTGATCTTGCTAATTATTTTGCGCTTTCTACACCAGTTGAACAACTTGCCGATTTACATCTTGGTTCTCGTCCAGCAAAGAGACAAACCAATGCAGGACTTGAATCACTTCGTGCCATTCCTTGGGTTTTTGGTTGGACTCAATCAAGACAAATTATTCCTGGTTGGTTTGGGGTTGGATCTGGAATTAAAGCTGCCCGATCAGCAGGAGATGAAGCATCTCTTAAAAGAATGGCCAAAGATTGGGCATTCTTCAAAAACTTCATCAGTAACGTTGAAATGACTGTGGCCAAAGCAGACATGAAAATTGCTCAACATTATGTAACCGAATTAGTACCACCAGAACTACACCACATGTTTGAAAAAGTTAAAGCCGAATATGAAGAAACCAAGAACCAAATTTTGTGGCTAACTGGAGAAAAAGAAATTCTCGAAAATCAACAATCTCTCAAGAAGACTCTCCAGATTAGAGATACTTACCTATTGCCTTTGCAATACCTTCAAGTTTCACTCTTGAAGAAGGTAAGGCAATTAAATCAAAACCCTGACGAAACCGATCCATTATTAAGAAGAACTTTGTTGTTAACCATCAACGGAATTGCGACTGGGTTAAGAAACACTGGTTGATCCTTACTGAACCACCACGTTTGTGGCATTTGGACCTCTGGGATCTTTATCC
>Ga0209400_1004155_pt1 | contig 10322 bp, 10 predicted proteins | sample M_130807_EF_Meta_FD_187313 | JGI IMG/M metagenome (GOLD analysis project Ga0209400, IMG submission 187313) | Freshwater microbial communities from Lake Montjoie, Canada to study carbon cycling - M_130807_EF_MetaG (SPAdes) (version 2) | ecosystem: Environmental > Aquatic > Freshwater > Lake... | reverse complement strand
GATTTTAAGCGATAATAATGAAATGAAATTATACTTTAAACCTTTTAAAAATTGCGTATTTAGTATAAAACCAATCATTCATTTAAGCGATTCTGTAATTATTACTGATGAAAATCTACAAAACACTTTATTTGATTTTTATATCATGGGTAAATCTAGCGAGATTTGTTCGATTTCATTATATGACCATGGTTCCGGATTTAGTGAATGGTGTAGTGTTATTTACAATATACCATACAAGAAACATATAATACCTACATACGATTTAACAAAAATGCGTATGCTTATATAATTGAGCGTTTAAACATCATACTCGTCCGGTTCAATCGATTCATAATTATGTTCAGTCTGGGTTTCTTCCGCGTCAAGTTCTAGGTAGAATTTATCATCCAATATATCAAAATAATTATAATTATAATTCGGAAATAAATGGTATTTGGCATAAATGTCTTTGCCGTAGATTTCATCATATAAATTATAATAGTTGTCCCAATGGTCAACCATTTTTTTAAAATTAACTGGTTTAATATATGTATGTGTATGTGTATTGGATATATTTTGTATTTTCGATGTTTCAACCACCAGTTTCTTGTTAGTATCATACCGAATCGTAATATATCCGGGTTTTAATCCGCAATATTCTTCTGGTATCTCTGTTGTTTTGTTTAATTTTACCATAAAATTCATTTGTGATGTTTTATCCTTTGCTGATGTTGTCGACAGTTCGGGGAAGTGTTCATTTGTAATTTTTATTTCTGGAATGTTTTTTTTGGGAGGTTTAAATATATTGGTTCTTTTCATCTTTATATTTAAATGAAAAAAATCTTTATGCTATTTAATGTTATTATATCTATTTAAACACGTTAAAAAAATGGGTTTCATTTTTTATTTTGTTTTTTATGTTTTTATTTTGTTTTTTATGTTTTTATATGATTTTTATAGTGTTACTTAAATGTCATCAACGTTGATTTCTTCATCATCTTCATTAATTTTTATGATTTGTCGTGTTCCGCTATTAATTTCATCTTCCATAATTTTTTTATATTCTTCAGTGGTATCATCGATAAAATCGAATTCTCCTTCAACTTCTGAGGTTTGAGTGAATAAACTATCATTTGATATAAATTTGGACCATTTTCCAGGAAGTGTTTTTAGTTTTTCCTTATCCAAATCGGAATATACCTCTAATAAATCGCATTTTTGCGGTTGTTTTTTATTGTCGCTTACCGATTCCCATTCTCTAACACCAACCAGAACCCATGTTCCTTTTTTCAAGATGTTATCTTTTTTTCCTCTACCTCGAAATTTGCCTCGAATAATACACAATTTTATAGAATCAATACAATCAACATAACACATCCCATTACCAAGTAATTGGGTTACTTGACCGTATTTTTCGTATTCATCTTCTGAAACCCGCAACTTGTTTGATGCTTGTTGTGCCGAATTTGAAAATTTGCGCGCTTGTCCTTTTTGTTTATTTCCACCAGTTGTATTTTTTACCATTTTATGATGTATTTATTTGATGTATTTATTTGTTATTAGTTAATTTATGGTTAATCCTTTAAATTCATTTCAATTTTTTTTTAATTTTAAATCCAAATATTTTATATTTTAGTATGTATAATGAATTTAGATGATTATAACAATTTCATCATAAAAATGGATAATACGCAAGCATTCAACCAAATTAACGAAACTAATTTAGATGATTACAATAAACTTATTATGAAATTAGACGTTAATAATGTCGTGAATACCCAAGGCATTATTAACTATGATAAACCTGTTTTAGACAATTATAATGAACTGATAACTAAATTAGATGTCAACAAATCTTACGAACCTCATAAAATACCGGTTTCTTCTAGATTACAACATAATAAAGCATTTGAACCCAAATTAGTGAACCAAACATCCACCTCTTTTAACGGAAGTAATTACGTAATTAATAAAGAAACCATTACGCCAAATGAATTGGTTGACCCTACCAAGTATTTAAATCCGGTTGAATCTTTCAACACCAATATTGCCAGAAGTAATCTAAATAATTTAAAAAGAAAGGTAATCACTCAAAGCATCATCTTTAATTCGATTTATAGGGAGGATTATTTACATACTCCATCAACCGATTTTACGATTGTTTTACCGATACATCTTAAAAACGTCCTATCTATACGTTTATCTTCTCTTCAAATACCTAATGTCATTTATTGTATTTCAAGCAAAAAAAAGAATAATCAAATGTATATTACCGATACATCGGGCAATTTAGTTCAAGTTGTTTTTCCTGATGGCAACTATTCCATATCCGAATTTGTAACTAATTTAGAATCATTAATACAAACAGAGACACACGATACTAATTACGACGTAAGTTATAACCCTTATACCCAAAAAATTACTATTAGTAACACTAACACATTTAATATGAATTTTACAAAGGGGTTTGAACTAAACACCGGCAACATACATACAAAGCATAATACAGATTGTATCAGACCAAAACCAATTGTTGATATATCCAATTGTAATATTGTTAACAATTCAACCTTTGTTCACAACCAACATAATTGTAATAAAATACCAATTACACAGACTTACAATACATTAGGATGGATTATGGGTTATAGAGAACCCGAATACACAGGTTTAAACACGTATACTACTGAGGGGTTATATAATGGTTTAGCAACAGATTATATTTATTTTAATTTAAATGATTTTAACAATTCCCAATCACAAAGTATTGTCGGACTATTCTCGAATAGTATGGTTTCCAGTATCAATAGTAGCACAAGTAATATATTAGGAATGATTCCGTTAACATCCAATAACTGGCAAGTTTGTTTTGTTAACGGGAACGATTTAATAGAAAAAAAAAGAGAATATTTTGGTCCTGTAAATATATACAAATTGAAAATACAACTGTTGGACCAATACGGAAATATTGTTGATTTAAATAATATGGACTTTTCGTTTTCGATTGAAACAGAAACCGGATATGATTGGTAATCCGTCCGTTTATTTTCTTGTGTTTTCTGGTTTTCTTGTTTTCTGGTTTTTTTATTTTTTATGTTTTCTTATTTTTTATCTATATATTATATATAATGGGAGAAAAATGGTTCGAATTTGTGAAACGCATACATAAGGAAGGACAGCAAAAAAATGCCGGTTATTTATTTAAGGAAGCTATGGCTGATGCGTCCAAACGAAAAAGCGAATGGAAAAAGGACGGAAGCACCGCAGTCTCCGCAAAAGCGTCACCCTCTAAAAAAGCGCGCAAAACCAGAAAAACCAAGAAAATCAAGAAGGGAGGCAAGAAAACGCGTAAATCCAGAAAATCAAAAAAAAACATTTAAGCATCTAATGCCTATGGTTTAGTGTTTTATTGTTTCTGGTTTTAGTGTTTTATGTGGTGGTATCTACTCATTTTCTATCGGTGTTCCTCTCATATTTTTAGAAATAATATAATACCTATTTTTATACGTTTTTTTTAGTTTTAGTTTTATTTCAGTTGTATCTGGCATGCTTTCACTATAAAGTTTTTTGATTTCGTCTATTACGACGTCTTCGTTTTCTTTACAGAAATTAACAAACCCATCTGATGGTTTATAAGTTTCATTGCCAATATTTTTTATTATATGATACGTCATATTATATAATAATTCTTTACTGACACTAATATAGTCTCGTCGTTTTACCGGTTCGTTTTTTACATTTTTCTTTTTACGAAAATAATAACGGGCACTTTTAAACATTTTATCCAATATATCACCTTTATAGTCTAAAAGTCTCAATCGGTTTATTTCCGATTCAATCATCTCGTTATTATCCTCTATCCAAACATTCCACGCTTCTTTAAAATCGTGTCTGTTATCATATTGGTGGATTTTCGCAAATATATATAAAGATTGCGCGAATTCATTTTCAAAATTATAACGATAAATATTTAAACTCATTATTCTCCGTCTTTTTTAGTTATTTCGGTGTAATTAAATACATTTCAATTTTTTAAGTTTTACACATTTTTATATTCGCGGATATTTATTTCAATAAAAAATTGATTTAATATTATTTAATTATGTTTTAAATAAATAATAATATGACTGAATTCTCAACTTTAAAACTTTCAATCCCTGAGTCCATACTCACCTTAAGTTCTGAAAAACAACACCTTGTGTATCTTTATCTAGAACAACTTAATGAGTTTGACAGAAAAGCGTATTCAATCGCAAAAAACCATCTTGGAACATCTTTTGACATTTTAAGAAGTAATGGTTATATCAGTTGGTTAAAAACATACCAACCCGTATAATTTACTTATTTACGACCTGTTCGTTGTTTTACAGTTCGGTGTTTAGCAGTTCGTTGTTTGGTGCGTTTCTTAATTTTTCGAGATTTCGATTTATTTTTAAATTGTTTAGTTCGCGGTTTACCCTTTTTTTTTCGTAAAACAGAACCACCCTTTTTTATTTTATCATTGTCAACTATTGCGTTATATAATGCGTCTGAAAATTCAGTCATAATGGTTGACAACGATTTATCTATTATTTTTTTTATAAGTTCAACTTTATCTTGACCTATATTATTTATCATATTAATCGTGTTTTCGGTTTCGGCACTTGTAAGCACCTCTTTACAAATCAACATCTTTGAAAAAATGCTATCTTCCGGGAACACCGGTTTTTTAATGTTTCCAATCGTATTTAAAAGTGCTTGGATAAAACTATTCATAATTAAATGGGAAAACGCAAACGTATTCGTTTTTAATACATCAGTTACGTTTTTAATAATTCCGGGGTTTTGTGGGGTTTGCGGGTTTTCAACCGTATTTACATTATTTAATTTAGTTATAAATTGGGGGTCGTTAAGGTTTTTAAATAACTCTTTATAGTTGTTTAAGGTTATCATTATCTTAGTAAGTTTTTGAATATTTAAAACAATATCAAATGGTGGGAAATCGTTTAATATTGACCTAATTAATTTACCTATATCACGACCAAAATCGCTCGCGAATTTTACCAATAATTGCGTGATTTTGGATTCAATTTGGGTATCGTTTAAATCGATGTTCCCTATTATATTTGTTAGTTGGGGTAATAGTTCATTTATTTTGCTTGTTATTAATCGCGGAATATAACAAACTATTGAGGTAATTATATCTTGGTCCATATACTTTATTTATATATTTTTATTTTTCATTTTTTTAAAATCGGCAAAGGATAACGAATAATTTTTATTTACCAAATGTTTATCCACCTTTTTTATAAAATTAAAATTGGAGATTTTTCCACCTGACGTATACCTATTTATTTTTACTTCTTTATTTGTGGCGTTTATCTCATTATTATTCGACTCGATTTTTACCTTTAATGAGTCTTTATTATAACTTTTCAAATTCGCAAACACGCTTTTTTTAGTTTCGGGTTCTTTTATGGGGTTTTTTATGGGTTCTTTTATTTGCGTTGGTTTTTTGGTGTCCGTTTTTTTTTGTAATGCCTCTTCTTTTTCTTTGGATGTATCAATATACAAATTTAAACAATTAAACGTAATCACATATTTACGGGCTAATGTATCTAAATAATTATACGGAATCGAATGGTCGCTATAATAAACAAACGAACTTGTCTCCACATTATCGCTATTATAATTAAAACACATAATCACACACCCAATCGGGGTTTTTTCCAAAATGAAATTGTTCTTCAGGGCATTTATTTGGGTTTCAGTCAACTTCTTATCACATGTTTCCAAACGACTTTGGTATTCTTTCAAATATTTTTCTTCATACTTTTTTTGAACTGCTGGAACTACTAATGGTTTATAATCCTCATACTCGTCATAATCATAATCATTTAGATAATCCATACACTCAATCAGTTTTTTTATATCTATATCCAGAAAGTTAACCGTCATATATAAAAAAAAATAACAAAAAAACGCAACTACCCAAAATGGATTGGGGGATTCAAAATCACTTGTGTAAAGCATAATTAAATTAATTGGGTTTTGTTGTTTAAGTCTTTTTATTTGAGGTTTTTATTTGAGGTTTTTATTTGATGTTTTTGTTTTTATTTTTATTTATAGGTTATTTATCTCTTTTCGCCGTTCTTCGAACAATTCTGAAACTTCGGTCGATAAATCCGCACAAGGTATTAAATTATAGGTTGTATTATTTGGGTGTAATACCACCAAATACAAGTCCGTGACCTTCTTCCCGTATTTTTCCTCAAGTATTGCCTTATAGGTGTTTAACTGGAGAGAATAATGCCAGAAATTCGCATCTGGTAAATGACTAATACATTCGGTTAACGCGTATTTATCAAACCCGTTTGTTTTCGAGATTCCTTTACTTCGTTTCCAATCATATATTTTTAATGAACCGTCCGGGTTTTCATATACCATATCTATTGAACCAGACAATTTTAAATCTTCATTATAAATTAACCATTCCGTTCTATAGGGCGTTAATTCGGGATTTTCTTTTACGAATTTTAAAAAGAATCCAAACTCTTCGGATGTATTCAGCGCCGGTTTTCCATCTCTTAAATCCTCTTCATACATTTCAAGCAAATCGGCATGGGTATACTTTAAATCGTTGTTGTTTTCATCCACCAACTCTTGATTCATAAAACACTCGATATCAAAATGCATAATTGTTCCAGCACCCGAAGCTTCTGCTCCGTTTTTATTCCACGATTGTTTTATCTCGTCGGCAGTCATTCCCCAATTTTTATGTCCTTCCTTCCAATTTTTTCCGTTCATCATATTTTTTATCACTTTATCCGTATCAAACTCCGGAAAATGGTGATGGTTATAGGTTGTTACCGACGTATATTTACTATCCGGGTCTGTTAAAATCTTATATATATGACCTTCTTCGTAAAATTCTATATTCACGTCTCGCTCATGCTTGTTCTTTGTTTCCAAAATAGGATATAGCGTTGAGTTTGAACCTGGAATTGTTGTCATTTTATTTGTTGCTAGCATTCATACAATTATTGTTTTAAATCAATTTTATTATTCATATTTTTAAATTATTGGACCCGAATATTAAATTAAACCGTGTCCCCAGAAGTTCCAACATACATAATTAAACACGAATTTTAGGTTTTTTATTCTTCCAACCCTTTTAATATTAAAATTTCTTTTTTTAAGTTTTTAATCTCTTCAACAGCATAAAGTAAAATATTATTCCAATCTATACCTTCCGGTGATTTATCTTCATTATTAGACCAAGTAAATTTAGGATCTGCTTCAAATGCTTCTTCCGCAATTAAACCTGTAAAATGCGTTCCACTATCTTTCCAATCATATTCTCTAACTCGTAGTTTATAAAGATTTGATGAATTACCCGTAAAATCAACTACATTTTCCTTATATTTAATTGATGAACTGCTATATGTAATTTCACCCGTTGTTGCGTTGTATACTAATGCTGGAGTTGTTGCCGCATCTCCTCTAACTGGAGTAATATATAATGCGCTTTCCTGTGTTGGAATAGATGAAGGTCTGCTCGAAAGTGCATTAATACATATTGTATTATTAGGCTGTTTATGACTCTCGTCACCTCCTGCTAGATTCCCAATCGCAACTGAATACACACCTTGATGGTAATATCCTGCCTGATAACCAATCGCAACAGCACCGGTTCCTTGTGTTGTAAATCCCGCCTGATAACCAATCGCAACAGCACCGGTTCCTTGTGTTGTACTTCCTGCTCTAGACCCAATCGCAACAGCACCGGTTCCTTGTGACATACTTCCTGATTGATACCCAATCGCAACTGAATTTGCTCCTTGTGTTGTATTTCCTGCTAGATACCCAACCGCAACTGAATTCTCTCCTTGTGTTAAATATCCTGCTTGACCCCCAATCGCAACTGAATACTGTCCTTGTGTGTAATATGCGGCATTATATCCAATCGCAACTGAATACTGTCCTTGTGTTAAATATCCTGCTTGAGCCCCAATCGCAACTGAATTCTCTCCTTGTTCAGTATAACCGGCGTAATTTCCAACCGCAACTGAATTATATCCTTGTTCGAAATTTCCCGCGTAATATCCAATCGAAACCGTTTTGTCTGTTGCGTTTTTATTTAATTCACCTGCGTGACCACCAATATTTATGTTTGTATCTCCTACAGCCCACACACTTGGAGTAGAATTCGTATTCCAATATATATAATCACCATAGTTTGTCCCAGTAACGTCAATTAAACCTGTTGGACCTGTTGGTCCTGTTGCGCCAGTTCCGGATGATGTTCCATTCTCACCAGGTGGACCTGTTGGTCCTGTTGGTCCTGTTGGTCCTGTTTCTCCTGTTGGTCCTGTTTCTCCTGTTGGTCCTGTTGGTCCTGTTGGTCCTGTTGGTCCTGTTGGTCCTGTTGGTCCTGTTGGTCCTGTTGGTCCTGTTTCTCCTGTTGGTCCTGTTGGTCCTGTTTGTCCTGTTGGTCCTGTTGGTCCTGTTGGTCCTGTTGGTCCTGTTGGTCCTGTTGGTCCTGTTTCCCCTGTTGGTCCTGTTGGTCCTGTATTGCCTGTTGGTCCTGTTTCCCCTGTTGGTCCTGTTTCACCTGTTGGTCCTGTTGGTCCTGTTGCGCCTGTTGGACCTGTTGGTCCTGTTGGTCCTGTTGGTCCTGTTGCGCCTGTTGCGCCTGTTGCGCCTGTTGTGCCACCTCCTCCACTTGATGAACCATCCGCGCCTGTTGGTCCTGTTGGTCCTGTTCCAAAACTTATGCCTGTTATACCACTTAAAAATAAAATGGATGAACCCGTTAGTCCTACATCTTGAGAAACAATTAAATGATTTACATTACAGTAATTACTGTGAACTATATTACTATTCGCGGAATAATTAATACCTCCGTATTTTTTAAACGACATTTATATATATATTTTTTTAAATTTATTTTACTTATTTAACTATTTTACATATTTTAACTATTTTACATATTTTAACTATTTTACATATTTTCAAGTAACTCAATCCTGGTTTTTAACAACTTATTTTCTTGTTTTAAATCCTGTATTTCTTTTACAATAAGTCCAATTAATCCGGTGTAATTTACAGACTGGAGCGATTCGCCATCTTTTTCACCATCAACTAAATATGGGAAATATTGTTTTACTTCGTGTGCTAAAAACCCTATGTCATTTTTTCGTGTAATTTTATTTTTAAACAAAATCGGGTTTAAATTATTTATGTTGACATCCATTGGAATACTTGTAACGTTTTCTTTTATGCGATAATCGGATGTTGCGTAAAACGCACTCGCATAACAGTTTCCGGAAATATATACGTTTTGATTACTTGAGTTTCCAATTACAATTGAATTTGCTTGTGAAGCAAACACGCTATTTCCAATAGCAATTGAGTTTGCGAATGATGCGACTGCTTGGTATCCAATAGCAATAGATCCGGAACCTTGTCCTGAGTATCCGGCTTGATACCCAATCGCAATTGAGTTTGAACCTTGTAGCGAATACCCTGCTTGGTATCCAATCGCGATTGTTCCTGTTCCTTGTTGTGAATATCCGGCTTGATACCCAATCGCAATAGACCCTGACCCTTGTGAGTTTTGACCAGCGTTTGCTCCGATTGCGATGGCATATGTTCCTTGTGTATTTTGACCCGCGTTTGTTCCGATTGCGATGGCATATGTTCCTTGTGTATTTTGACCCGCATTTGCTCCGATTGCGACGGCATATGTTCCTTGTGAATAATTACCTGCGTAATACCCTAGAGAAACCGCATTAGTTCCTTGATTATATTGACCCGCACCCCCACCAATACTTATATTTTTACTTCCTACAACCCATGCCGAAGTGTTTGAATTCCAATATATATAATCACCATAGGTTGTTCCAGTAACACCAATTAAACCAGTCGGACCTGTATTACCCGTATTTCCCGTCGGGCCTGTTGGTCCTGTATTTCCTGTTGGTCCTGTATTGCCTGTTGGTCCTGTATTGCCTGTTGGTCCTGTATTTCCTGTTGGTCCTGTATTACCAGTTGGTCCTGTATTACCCGTTGGTCCTGTATTTCCTGTTGGTCCTGTATTACCCGTTGGTCCTGTTTCGCCCGTTGGACCTGTATTACCCGTTGGTCCTGTATTACCCGTTGGTCCTGTATTACCCGTTGGTCCTGTATTACCTGTTGGTCCTGTATTACCTGTTGGTCCTGTATTACCTGTTGGTCCTGTATTACCCGTTGGTCCTGTATTACCTGTTGGTCCTGTATTACCTGTTGGTCCTGTATTACCCGTTGGTCCTGTATTACCTGTTGGTCCTGTATTTCCTGTTTGTCCTGTATTACCTGTT
>Ga0209400_1004154_pt1 | contig 10323 bp, 6 predicted proteins | sample M_130807_EF_Meta_FD_187313 | JGI IMG/M metagenome (GOLD analysis project Ga0209400, IMG submission 187313) | Freshwater microbial communities from Lake Montjoie, Canada to study carbon cycling - M_130807_EF_MetaG (SPAdes) (version 2) | ecosystem: Environmental > Aquatic > Freshwater > Lake... | reverse complement strand
CGGGGCATGCGGGCGAACGCGATGTCGATCTTGATTTGCCACAGGGGCGTCGCGTGCACACTCGCCAACTCGCGGATGGCGTGGTCTGGTTCGATTTCGGCACGCTGTGCGGTCAAGCGCACGGCAAAGCGGATCTGGTCGAGATCGCTCGCAATTTCCACACCGTTCTGATTTCGGGCGTGCCTCGTCTCGGCAACGAAGTCGCCGACCAGGCGCGACGCTTCATCTGGCTGATCGACGAGTTCTATGACCGACACGTGAAGCTGGTGCTGGCTGCCGAGGTGCCCATCGACGAGCTGTGTATACAGGGCCATGTGGCGCAGGATTTTGCCCGCAGTGCCAGCCGTCTCACCGAGATGCAGACCCGCAAATACCTCGCCCGACCCCATCTGCCATGACCCACACCTTTGATGCCCTGCGCGTCTACGACACCGAGGCTGGTGCGGTAGCCCGCATCGAGTCGATCGGTCCCGAAAGCCTGAGTGCCGGAGAGGTGCTGGTGCTTGTCGCGTATTCCAGCCTCAACTACAAGGACGCGCTGGCGGTGACCGGGCGCGGGCGCATCCTGCGGGGCTCGCCGCGCATCCCCGGCGTCGATCTGTCCGGCCACGTGCTCGAGAGCAGCGACGCGCGGTTCAAGGTGGGCGATGCGGTGCTGGCGACCGGCTACGAGCTGGGCATGGCGCACGACGGCGGTCTGGCCGGCTGCGCGCGCGTGCCGGCTGACTGGGTGCTGCCGCTGCCGGCCGGTTTGACGCTGCGCGAGGCGATGATGCTGGGCACCGCCGGTTTCACGGCGGCTTTGGCGGTCTCGCGGCTGGAACAGCTCGATCTCGCGCCGGCCAACGGGCCAGTGGTGGTGACGGGCGCCAGTGGCGGCGTATCGATGATCGTCATCGATCAGCTGGCAGCGCTGGGCTACGAGGTGGTCGCCATCACGTCCAAGCCGGAGCAGGCGGACACACTGCGCGCGCTCGGCGCGGCCGAGGTCTTGCTGCGCGCTGAGGTGGACATGGGCCGCAAGCCACTGGAGCGCGCGCGCTTCGCCGCGGCCTTCGACTCGGTCGGCGGCGAGACGCTGGCCTGGCTGACCCGGGTGATGCAGCAGCGCGGCCTCATTGCTGCCTATGGCAACGCTTCCGGCACCGACCTGGTCACCACGGTGTTTCCGTTCATCCTGCGTGGCGTCGCCTTGGTCGGCATCGACTCGGCGTCCACTGGCATGCCGCAACGGCAGCGCGTCTGGCAGCGGCTGGCGTCTGACCTCAAGCCGCGTCATCTGGTTGATTGCTGCCGCGAGATCACTTTGAGCGAGGTGGTGGCGACCTGTCAGGCGCTGGTGGACGGCCGGCACAGCGGCCGCAGCGTGGTGCGACTGGCCGGCGATTGAGGCGGGTCGCGCTTTTCCGTATCATGCCGCTTTGCCACAAGGACCCCGCGCGATGCGACTCCTGCAGAAGGCCCTGACCTTCGACGACGTCCTCCTCGTCCCGGCCCATTCGGCCATCCTGCCCCGCGACGTCAGCCTAAAGACGCGCATCTCCCGCGACATCGAGATCAACTTACCGCTCGTTTCGGCGGCGATGGACACGGTCACCGAGGCCCGTCTGGCGATCGCGCTGGCGCAAGAGGGTGGTCTGGGCATTGTCCACAAGAACATGACGGCGCGCCAGCAGGCGGCCGAGGTGGCCAAGGTCAAGCGCTTTGAGTCGGGAGTGGTCAAGGATCCGATCACCATCGGCCCGGAGATGACCGTCCGCGAGCTGCTGGGGCTGACTCGCCAGCACCGCATCAGCGGCTTCCCGGTGATCGACCGCGGCGAAGTGGTGGGCATCGTCACCAACCGCGACCTGCGCTTCGAGCCGCAGCTCGACCAGCCGGTGCGCAACATCATGACGCCGCGCGAGCGCCTGGTGACCGTGCCGGAAGGCGTGAGCCTGGAAGTGGCCACCGACCTGCTGCATAAGCATCGGCTGGAACGGCTCTTGGTGATCGGCGACAACTGGTCGCTCAAGGGCCTGATCACGGTCAAGGACATCGTGAAGAGCAGCGAGCACCCGAACGCCTGCAAGGACAGCCTCGGCCGTCTGCGTGTCGGTGCGGCGGTGGGCGTGGGTGAGGGCACCGACGAGCGCGTCGCGCTGCTGGTCGAGGCCGGCGCTGACGTGCTGGTGGTGGACACCGCACACGGCCACTCGCAAGGCGTGCTCGACCGTGTCAAGTGGGTCAAGACGCACTTTCCGCAGGTGCAGGTGATCGGCGGTAACATCGCCACGGCGGATGCCGCGCGCGCGCTGCTCGACAACGGCGCCGATGGCGTCAAGGTCGGCATCGGTCCCGGCAGCATTTGCACCACCCGCATCGTCGCGGGTGTCGGCGTGCCGCAGATCACCGCGGTGCAGAACGTCGCTGCGGCATTGGAAGGCACCGGCGTGCCGCTGATCGCTGATGGCGGTATCCGCTATTCGGGTGATATCGCCAAGGCCATCGCCGCTGGCGCGCAATCGGTGATGCTCGGTGGCCTGTTCGCTGGCACCGAGGAGGCGCCCGGCGAGACCGAGCTCTACCAGGGTCGCTCGTACAAGAGCTACCGCGGCATGGGCTCGCTCGGCGCGATGCAGCAGGGCTCGTCCGACCGCTACTTCCAGGATGGCGAAGGTGCCGACAAGCTGGTGCCGGAGGGCGTCGAGGGCCGCGTGCCGTACAAGGGTCCGGTGACCGCGGTGATTCACCAGCTGATCGGCGGATTGCGTTCATCGATGGGCTATTGCGGCGCCGGCACCATTTCGCAAATGCATGAGCGCGCGGCGTTTGTCGAGATCACCTTTGCCGGTATGCGCGAGTCGCACGTCCACGACGTGCAGATCACCAAGGAAGCGCCGAATTACCGTGTCGAATAGGGCGGTGTGACGTGAGCCACGACCGCATCCTCATCCTCGACTTCGGTAGCCAGGTCACGCAGTTGATTGCCCGCCGCGTGCGCGAGGCGCAGGTTTACTGCGAGATCCACCCCTGCGATGTGACGGACGAATTCGTCCGCGGTTTTGGCGCCAAGGGCATCATCCTTTCCGGCAGCCACATGTCGGCCTACGAAGAGGCCACCGACAAGGCGCCAGCTGCGGTGTTCGCGGCTGGCGTGCCGGTGCTCGGCATCTGCTATGGCATGCAGACCATGGCGCAGCAGTTGGGCGGCAAGGTCGAGCCTGGCGAGAAGCGCGAGTTCGGCTTTGCCCGTGTCCGCGCGCGCGGCCACACCCGGCTGCTCGACGGCATCGAGGACCATCGCTCGCCTGAGGGCCACGGCCTGCTCGACGTCTGGATGAGCCACGGCGACAAGGTCACCGAGCTGCCACCCGGATTCAAGCTGATGGCCAGCACCGACAGTTGCCCGATCGCCGGCATGGCCGACGAGGTTCGCGGCTTCTACGCCTTGCAGTTCCACCCCGAGGTAACGCACACCGTGCAGGGGCCAGCGTTATTGCGCCGCTTTGTGCACGACATCTGCGGCTGCGGCGGCGACTGGATCATGGGCGACTACATCGCTGAGGCGGTGGCAGCCATTCGCGCGCAGGTGGGCAGCGACGAGGTCATCCTCGGCTTGAGTGGCGGCGTCGACTCGAGCGTGGCTGCGGCGCTCATCCACCGCGCCATCGGCGACCAGCTCACCTGTGTGTTTGTCGACCACGGTCTGCTGCGCCTCAACGAGGCCGAGCAAGTCATGGCCATGTTCGAGGGGCGCTTGCACGCGCGAGTGATTCACGTCGATGGTCGCGAGCAGTTCATGGGCCACTTGGCTGGTGTGACCGACCCCGAGGCCAAGCGCAAGATCATCGGCCGCGAGTTCGTCGAAGTATTCCAGCGTGAGGCCGGCAAGCGCACCGGCGCCAAGTGGCTGGCGCAGGGCACCATCTACCCCGACGTGATCGAGTCGGGTGGCGCCAAGAGCAAGAAGGCGACCACCATCAAGAGCCACCACAACGTCGGCGGGCTGCCCGAGACGCTGGGGCTTAAGCTGCTCGAGCCGCTGCGCGAGCTGTTCAAGGACGAGGTGCGCGAGCTGGGGGTTGCTCTGGGTCTGCCGCGCGAGATGGTCTACCGCCACCCCTTCCCCGGGCCGGGGTTGGGTGTGCGCATTCTCGGCGAGGTTCGGCTGGACTACGCCGAGTTGCTGCGTCGGGCGGATGCCATTTTCATCGAAGAACTGCGCGGTACGCTGGCCACCGAGCGCGATGTCGCCGCCGATATCTGTCAAGTGGGCGACGTCGGCACGAGCTGGTATGACCTCACGAGCCAAGCCTTTGCGGTTTTTCTGCCGGTGAAGAGCGTCGGCGTGATGGGCGATGGCCGGACGTATGATTTTGTCGTTGCGCTGCGCGCGGTGATCACCAGCGATTTCATGACCGCGCACTGGGCGCACCTGCCCTATGAGCTGCTGGGGCGGGTGTCGAATCGCATCATCAACGAGGTGCGTGGCCTGAATCGGGTGGTGTACGACGTCTCCGGAAAGCCGCCGGCGACGATTGAGTGGGAGTAGGAGACTCGACGATGGATTGGAAGCATGGTTATTTCGCCAGTGGCGGCTACACCTTCGGCTATTACCCGGAGACGATGCCTAGCCGGTTGCGCTGGGCTGCTCTGGTGCAGGGCCATGCATCGCCTGCTCGTGGTTTCCGCTATCTGGATGCCGGTTGCGGGCAAGGATTCAACCTCCTGCTGGCCGCGGCGGCACATCCCGACAGCGAGTTCGTCGGCGTGGATTTTTTGCCAGAACACATCGCGCACGCTCGCGCCCTCGCCGAAGCCTGTGGCTTGACCAATGTGCGATTCGTAGAGAGGGACTTCGTCGAGTTGGCCGAGGACTCTTCAAGTCTCGGCGAATTCGACTACGCGGTCTGTCATGGCATCAGCATCTGGATCGGCGCGGATGTGAGGCAGAGCCTCTTCCAGTTGATCAGCCGCGTGCTCAAACCCGGAGGCCTCTTCTACAACAGTTACAACACGTTCCCGGGCTGGCTGGGTTCCGTGCCTTTTCAGCATCTCGTTCTGCTCGAGCAGAAGTCTAAATCCGGCGAGCAGGCGCTTTTTGCTGCGCGCGACAGCCTTAAGGCTCTCGCCGAGTGTGCGCCACCGATGTTCAAGTCACTGCCCGCCCTCGAGTCGCGCATGAAAGCGCTTGAGGAGCAGGATCCTGCCTATCTCGTGCAGGAGTACAACCATGACGTCTGGCAGCCTGTGTTCGTGAGCAGGATGGTTGAGGAGTTGCAGGGAGTGAAGCTCAACTACCTTGGGACGGCTACGCTGCCCGAGGCGTACGACAAGCTTATGCCGCGGCCCCTCTTGGAGTTGCTGAACCGGCAGAGCGACCCCGTTGTGCGCGAGCAGCTCAGGGACTACGCCACCAACCAGTCTTTCCGGCGTGATCTCTACGTCAAAGGTAAGCGGCAACCGTGGCCAGGGGATATGGCGGTGCTTCTGGGCTCGTTCCTGATGACCGTGAATACCCTCCAGCCTAGGCCGGAAGGCGAAGAACCGTATGTCATCCGCTGCGGGACAGGCGAAACCAAAGGGGACCGCAAGTTCTACGATGCCATCATGGACCGTGTGGCCAAGGAGCCCGCAGGGACGAGCGTCAGCGAACTGCTGGCCTTGAGACGCGACCCGGCGGAAAAAGGCGAGGTCCTGCAGGCCGTCTCGATGCTCATGTATGGCGGATGGCTGTTGCCGGTTCTGCCCGATGGTGAAAAATCGCGTTCAGCTGGGGGGGCGGTCAACCGCCATCTGGCGTCGGCTGTCTGCAAGGGTGCGCCCTACCGTTACGTCTCGATGCCGCTGGTGGGCTGTGCCCTGCCCATGCGCGATACTGAGTGGATGATAATGGACTGCGAGTTCCGCGGCGTACCCCGCAAGAACTGGCTGGCAGAGGTCAATGCCGCACTCAAGCGCCTAAACCGCGGACTGTTGCGTGAGGGTCAGCCAGTTGAAGACGCGGCAGTGCGCGACGAGATCCTCAACCAAGGCATCGAGGATTTCGTGAACAACCGCTTGCCACTTCTGGAGCGAGCCGGAGGCACATAGCCGCTGTCCCGCCGGAGCAAGCAACGGGCGGGCCGCCTCCTCATTGGAGGCGGCCCGTATTTGCTTACAGGCCGAGATCGGCCTTGAGGTGTCCGATGGCGTTCAGTCCGGAGTACTGGGTATTACCCACGATGAGCACCTCGAATTGGCTCGCCTTGATGACGACTTGCGAGCCGTCATCGTTGGACACCCCGCGGATGGTGAAGCTCGCACGGGTGCGAACTGTAAATATCGCCGTAGGGTCCGTAAGTGCCGTCGAGTAACTGATTGCCGGTAACGTTTTGGACGGCCATGTCGCCCCCATTAAATTGCTGTAAGGAATCCCCTCATCGCTTCGCTAGCATAGCCCGCCAGGCCGCCGGATGCGGCTTTACGACGGTGGGCGTTAGAAAGTCTCGCTAACTGGCAGGATTTCCCCGCCATTCGCTCTGATTCGATTTCGTCTGGCGGAAAACCATGCCGGGAGCGTCTCTAAGTAGCCAAATCAATTAACAATTGTGACTTGAAGCTGGCGAACGAAGAGAAGCCGGTAAAGACGTATTCCGTGGTGCCAACCACCAGCACTTCCACGTTCTTGATGGTGGATGTTCCGCCCGCGCTGTTTAGGAGCGTGAAGTTGCTGAACGAGCTTCCACCAACGGAAGAAATTTCGAAGCCGTCGTTAACGACGAATGTATCTCTACCAGTACCCCCGTCGATGGCGTCGGTCCCTGAACTGAATGCGATGTAGTCGTCGCCGGTGCCGGCGTTGACGACGTCGTTGCCGGCACCGCCGTCGATGTAGTCGGAGCCTGTACCGCCGGTGACGGTGTCGTTGCCGGCGCCGGCATAGACCTCTGCGCCTGCGGTGGTTTTGATGGTGATGGCGTTGGCGGCGTCGAGGACGCTGTCGTTTCCTTCGCCGTCGCGGAAGATGCCGAGGAAGTCGATGACGCTGAGGGCGAGGTCGGTGCTGACGGTCCCGGAGTCATCGGCGAGCAGGGGGGCTACGACGCTGCCAAAACTGCCTCCGTTCAATGCGCCGCCGTAATAGCCACCTCCACCGCCTTGCTGGAAGCTCTCCGAGAGGTCCAGTGTGGCCTTGGCAGTCGTGATCTTGAGGGCAGCGTTCTCGCTTGCCAAGTTGGTGACGGTGAAGGTTTGGGTCTGGGTCAGTTCGTTGGTCGTGAAGGTGCCGCCGAAGGCGATGGAGAAGTCCTGGGTGCGGTCGGCGGATTTACTGGTGTCAGGGTTCTTGTAGGCGAGGGTGTAGGAGGTGAGGGTGACGGTGGCGAGGCCCTTGGTGGTGCTTGTGCCGTCATAGACCGACTCGAGTTTCTCGGTACCGCTTGCGGAGAGGGTGAGTCCGGCGAGCGAGTAGGCGGCGGAGAATGTGTTGTTCTCGGTGTCGCTAAAGCTGAAATTCGAGGAATTAAAGGAGTATGAGGAGCTTTCCGAAAATTTAAAACTTGCCGAAAGATCGTCGGTTTTGCTGGAGGTGTTTTGGGTGTTGGCGTAGGTGAAGCTGGTTTCGGATTTGCTGGTGCCTTTGGTGGTGCCGCTGTTGGTGGCGTAGGAAGAAGAGTATGAGCTGGTGCCTGAGAAGGAGACGGCCTTGTTGGAGGATGTCAGTCCGTAGGTGACGGTCTGGCTGCCGCCGGCGCCGGCATCGGCGACGTGGGTGTCCTTGAAGGTGAAAGTTGAGCCGTTGCTGCCCTTGAAGGTGAAGTTGAAGGTGCCGGCGTCCGGGTTGTAGTTCTGCTGGGAGCTGAAAGATTCGCTGTCAAAGATGCTGAGGTCGGCGGCACCCGAAAGGACTGCATAATCGTCAAGTACGAATCCGAGCCCTGAGCCGAGCGGGCTGTAGTCACCGCTGTCGTCGCCGTTGAGGAGGACGTCGCCAGTGACATCGCGGCTGTTGGGCGCCAGGAGTTTGCCGGCCGAGTAGGTTTCGCCGCCGAGGACGAAGCTTTCGACGTTGTTGAACTTGATGGTCTTCTTTGATGCTAGGTCGGTGAGGACCAAAGCGGTGGCGGTGCCGGTGACGGTGTAGATGCCGGAGCGGTCGAACAGGTCATAGGCGAGCGGGTTGCCATCGCTGTCGATGAGGCCGTCGAGGTCGACGATGTCGTTGCCGGTGCCGCCATCGATGACATCGCCGAGGCCCGCGTAGATGTAGTCGTCGCCGGTGCCGGCGTTGACGACGTCGTTGCCGCTGCCGCCGTCGATGGAGTCGGCGCCTGAACTGCCGGTGATGGTGTCGTTGCCGGAGAGGCCCTCCACAACACGATCCAGAGCTGCAGATACCGTGATCTTGTCACTGCCCGAAAGCAGGTCTGGCAGGAAACCATCTATCCCGCTTTGCAAGTCAAAGAAAGAGAAGGTTTCTGCGTCAATGCTCAGCCCGGTCAGTGAAATCGCGGAGCCCCCCACCGTTCCCGAGATTGCCGTGATCGCTCCGGAAGAGTTGCCGTCGTAGTCGAAGGAAATGGAGCCGGTGAAAGTCAGCTTGTCGGAACCATTGCCAAGCGAAAGGGACGTGTAGGTCTCGGCGAAGGTGCCGTTGGGGTTTGAGTTGGACTCACTGGCATTTACGCCCCCGGTAAGTTGCCAAGTGCTGCCATCGCTGCCGGAGTAAGAGGTCGAAGTGACCTTTAAGCTCGCGGAGTAGGAGTCGTTCAGATAGTTGTACGAAGCGCTCGCGGCCAAGGCGAAGGTCGTGGTGCCGGAGCCATCATTTACGACGAGCTTGGAAGCGGAAAAAGAGACGCTGGTGAAGTCTCCGAAGCTGTCGAGCGAAGCGCTCGCCGATCCGGTGAAGCGATACCCTCCGTAGCTCGGATTGGTGTAGCTGACCTTGGAGGACGTCACGCTGCTCGGGACGCCGTCAGGATCTGAACTTACTGCGGTAAAAAAGGCATCCAGGACAAGGCTCGCCGACCCAAAAACTGAGTCGATCGTCGGCAACCGGCTGAAGTCCAGACTGAGGATAGTCGGATTGAGCGTGATGATAGCCATGCTAGAAATCCCCGCTTTGACGAGCAAAGTCGATGTCGACGATATGAGTTTGTTTCAGGCTACGTCAAATTAAATCTCGGTGACGAGTCAGGTCGAGTCGAATTCCCATCTGCGCGAGCGAGGGGCGCAGGCATGCTCGAACCTTGGGCATGCCCTCGGATGAGAGGCTTTCCGGCATCATAAGGTCTCTTCGGCTCTCAAGCTCTCCCATGACAGTCCTCGTGACCGGCGGCGCCGGTTTCATCGGCGGCAACTTCGTGCTGAACGGGCTAGCGCGATCAGACGAGCGTATCGTCAACCTGGATGCGCTGACCTATGCCGGCAACCTGCAGACGCTGGCCCCGCTGGCCAAGGACCCACGGCACGTGTTTGTGCACGGCGACATCTGCGACCGCGCGCTCGTGGACCGGCTGCTAAACGAGCACCGCCCCAGAGCGATCGTTCATTTTGCTGCCGAGAGCCACGTCGACCGCAGCATCCACGGCCCCGGTGCTTTCATGCGCACCAATGTCGAGGGCACTTTCGCCCTTTTGGAAGCGACGCGCGCCTACTGGGGCGCGCTGGAGGGCGATGCGAAGCGCGATTTCCGCTTCCTCCACGTCAGCACCGACGAGGTCTACGGCAGCCTCGGCAAGGATGACGCGCCGTTTACCGAGGCCCACCCGTACGAGCCCAACAGCCCCTACTCGGCCAGCAAGGCGGCTTCGGACCATCTGGTCCGCGCCTGGCACCACACCTACGGCCTGCCGGTGCTCACCACCAACTGCTCCAACAACTACGGGCCCTACCAGTTCCCCGAGAAGCTCATCCCGCTGATGATCGTCAACGCCTTGGCTGGCAAGCCGCTGCCAATCTACGGCGATGGCATGAACGTGCGCGACTGGCTCTACGTGACCGACCACTGCGCCGGCATCCGGCGTGTGCTCGAGGCGGGGCGGGTGGGCGAGACCTACAACATCGGCGGTTGGAACGAGATGCCCAACCTTGAGATCGTCCACACCCTGTGCGACCTGCTCGACGAGCTGCGTCCGGACTCGGCCGGCAGCTACCGGCGATTGATCACCTACGTCAAGGATCGGCCGGGCCACGACCGACGCTACGCCATTGACGCGCGCAAGATTGAGCGCGAACTGGGTTGGCGGCCGGCCGAGACCTTTGCCACCGGCATCCGCAAGACCGTGCAGTGGTATCTCGAGCACCCGCAGTGGATCGCTGATGTGCAGAGCGGCGCCTACCGGGATTGGGTTGCCG
>Ga0209400_1004153_pt1 | contig 10327 bp, 19 predicted proteins | sample M_130807_EF_Meta_FD_187313 | JGI IMG/M metagenome (GOLD analysis project Ga0209400, IMG submission 187313) | Freshwater microbial communities from Lake Montjoie, Canada to study carbon cycling - M_130807_EF_MetaG (SPAdes) (version 2) | ecosystem: Environmental > Aquatic > Freshwater > Lake... | reverse complement strand
AATGGAAACCCCCTAACGTAGGAGCGAGCCCCTACAAAAATTGAAAGGTGTTGTAACATTGAAATATAAAATGAAGTTTCGACGAATTGAATTAGAGGATACCTACGATAATAGTCCTTATTTATTGATTACGTATCCTACTTGGAGTAGAGAAACAGTTAAAACATACTATGCAAAACGTAAGATGAATAGATATCGAAATGGGTTTTGTCGTTTTCAAAAATATGTAGAGGGAGAATTTTTACATCAACGTCTTCTTTGGAGAAATAATTTTCATATTTATACGATCATTCCGTTTCATGAATCACGTTTACTGAATCAACTACTACGCCATGTAACAGGTGATCCATCTTTTTATTGTGATCTATTGGATCATAAGAATTTTATTGTGCGTTTTTAAAATGAAGATTTAAAGGAAATAAAACAATATGGATGATGCAACAATACGTTTTTTAGTGCAAAAAAGGATTCACGTAGGAGAAAAGAAAATTCCATTAGATCCACTTTACAAAGAAAAAATAATTGAACTCACAAAGCAAATGATGGAGGAACCATTCGCAGGATCTATACAAATTGCATTTGATACCTACATTTCAGAATGTATGTCTCATTTAAAAAGGATAGAGGAACCAGAGAGAGAAGATCCACCACAATCGGTCCATGATGCATTATTGTATCCTGCCAAAAAGGTAACTACGATTGTAAAAAAGAAAAATATTTTTAGTAGGGGCGTAGGGGCAGACCCCCTACAACACCTGTAATTATCCGAAGCTGGAAGTTTAGGAGGTGCGGAACCTTGGTTCTGCCTGGTCTGCAAAGGAGGTGCGGAACCTTGGTTCTGCCTGGTTCTGCCAATAAAATCTAATTTTATTATAATGGAACTCACATTGGAAGAGCTAGCGAAGGAGATAAAAAAAGAAGAACCGCTTGAATTTGTAACTATTAAAATACAAGACAAAATGTACACTTTACAACTATTAAAAGGAACAAAGGCAAAATATGGTTTAGACGGTCAAACATGGTTGCATTTCATAACAGACAAACCATACGCGGATGAACCATGTATTACAGTGGTGTTTTCCGAAAATGAAGTTCATTTAGGAAGTTATTACTTTAAGGCGCCTTCAACTTGCTACAGATTACCACATGATATTTTTTTTAATCATTTTTTATCTCCACTTGCAAAGTTGTTCGGAGCATCTGAAATAAATTTAAACGATGCGTCTACAAAGCAATTTAGAAATTGTACTGTTCCAATGATATTTTTTGCATTAGCTGGTAAGAGAACATTTTATAACGCGTTTGGTTTTGAAAATACCATTTTTGATGAATCTGTGAAATTACTTCGTCGCAGTAGCTTGGCAGAAATGTCCAAGATTCAATCGCCAGGCATTGTATTCAATAAAATGTTCAACGACTTTGAGCTTACTCGTAAAATTCAACAATCTGGTTATTTTTATAAATCAGTCTCTTCTGTCGCTCAGTTTGTTGTGAACACTTGTCGAGATGAAAGTACCCCAGAGGACATAGAGTTGGCTAACAATTTTATCAGGTACTTTAGAGCAACATTTTTTGTTGAAAATAATTTTGTAAAAAAGATAGGTGGTTCAAAGAGACGAAAAACAAGAAGAAAGTAATTACTGCACTACTTTTTGACAATATGGACGTCCATCTTCTCCAATCCAGACAAGTTTATCCTCGCGAATGTAGCCGACGTGTTTCTCCCTCAAGAATAGTTTCGGACGCGGCCAAAGATACGCTGCACGTTCTACTTGGTATACGGTACCATCAATGATAATGTTCTTGATATTCTTTCCGGTTTTTCTACTTTTCCATTCTTCAAACTCTACCGGCATTTGATCTTCAACATACCACGATTGGTAGTCTTTACCAAGTTCCAAACGGAACGATTCTGGAAAAATCGTGTAAATGTGACGTCCCTTGTCGTCTGTTACCTTTCCATCTTTCAACCCGAACCAGGTATCTTCCACGATGACACGGTGTCCGAGTGCAGCCACTGAGTAAGAATCACCGTTCATAGTGTACATCATTTTATAAAAGTTTTAAGAAAAAAACGTTTCAATTTTTTTATAAAATCGGGTTCAATTATACTTATCCGATGAACTTGGAAAGATCCGTTGATCTGGAAAAATTGAAATGCATTTGTGGTTAGAAATGTATAAAATGACTCATTTCGATTTCCGCTCCCCTGACTACTTCGTGGAAACCATTCCGAATGGCGTTCGTGTGAACCACGTAGACTACACGCTCGACGGCGACAAGGTAATGGACGACGATTTACACATTTACACCATTGACTTTGATAAAAACATCATTGAACGCGGTAACGACTTCTTCATATGGGAGACGGGCGTCGCAGACTTTGGAGAATGGTCACAACGTCTCAACAAATCGCCAGACGAATGGGACTACATGGAAGAGACGCCGAACTACTTGCGCATCGACGGAAAGACGTACAAGATCGAAGGAGCGGATCGGTCATGGCCATTGCCTAAACTCTACTACAACTTTGAGGTAAAAGGTGTCATCCTGACGGAGGTCAACTGCGAGACAGGGGCTACGGAGAGAAAGATTCGGTGGACGGACGAGGACTCAGATAAGACGTGAGTAAAAAATAAAAGGGCTGAGTGCCCATTTTTTATGCAGAACCAAGGTTCCGCACCTCCTCAGAACCAAGGTTCTGCACCTCCTCAGAACCAAAGATACGCTAAAAAAATGGGGTGTGTCCCCTCAGGGCCCCGTTTTTTGTAGGGCTTGCCCCTATAACCCGTTATTTACCATCCTGCGCCGAGCGGGTAGAGTGCTTGTAGACGATGCTCCTGATGAAGTTCCCACCTCGATCGTTTCTGTTCTGGTTGTAGTGTCTCCTCGTCGTACTGGTTCTCGATACGCGACTGTGTATGCAAGGCAATGTTTTTCGCGCGCTTCCATGTGTCATCATGATTCTTCGCACGTTTCGTCTTGACACCCTTGTTAGCCTTGAAGCGGTTGATGGTCTTTGCGTAGTTAAGCTCAGCGAACATGGTTGTTTGTTATGAAAGTAAAGAAGAAATAATCATTTCAATTTTATTTAGATCCGTTGAGTGGAAGGCTCCGACCATTCCCCAGCTCCTAACCGATGAAGCCTGGAAGCTTCTCAACTTTACCTTCTCGTATGTAGCCTACGTGTTTCTCCTGTAAGAATAATCTGGGGCGTGGCCAATTATAAGCTGCACCCTCAATTTTATACACAGTACCGTCAATAATAATATTCTTGATGTTCCGTGTTTTCATGGTGGATACGCCATCTTTATAATGTGTTGTGAACAACCAGTCATCAAAGTGTACCGGTATTTGATCCTGATCGTACCATGTTTGATAATCTTCTCCCGTTTCCATGGTATACGTTTTAAAGTGAAGAGTATACACGTGATACACGTGATAATAGACTTTATTCCAATTTTCGCCATTCATGGTAAATAATGTATCGTCCACAAACACGTTTCGACCATATGTTTCGACTTTATGTTCAGCACCATTCATTAAGAAACGCATTTTAAAAAAAAATAATACAAATGATTTCAATTTTTAAGACCTTGTAAGGCCTACATATAAGTTACGACGTATACACCAGACAATAGTATAGTAAAATAACATACGCAAAATAAAACGCCAAAGATCATACAATAAATGTCAATTTCACGTTCCAAATCCTCATATTTTTGTACTTTGTAAGCCCTCATCTTTTAAGATTACCTTGAAAGATGAAATCAATTTTTTGTAGGGAGTGCAAAATAATTTGGATCGTTATTTTTATTTCGCATACTTAGAAGTATATTGTATGTGTTTTCATTTTCAATTCCGGAATATTCTTTCGGGTTGTTGAATGTTTGAGTAATCCCTCCTTCTGGAGAGTCGTTTTCGTACCATCGATGACATTTGAATGTAGCAATTTGATATATACCTACATCGTAAGACCATAGGATAGCATATTCTGTGCCGACCACCAAATCTTCTGCATCTACCTCGACAAACATTTTATGGTTTATCATAAATAAATAAATCAATTTTTTACCATTTGAAACAGTCATCGCCTATCACACGACGTATAATCATATTCACTGCTCGATGTTCCATATCAGATTGGATACGTGCTTTTTGGGATACGAATTTATAAAACTTACGACTCGGTAAAAATAAGAGATATTCAGAACAAATTTTTGTTGTCATATTGTATCCATGGTCAAACTCTAAATACAGTTCATCCGCACTGTAATTGTTAGTTAAATAAATGTCTCCCTTGAATCTTGCTTTATACTCATGATTCGCGACAATTTTATAGGTTTGTCTACATTCTAAGTCGTATTCATATACGAGTTGAAACATTTTAAAATATTGTAGTGTACAATTCAATTTTATAATATTTCTGACATTTGTAACTATTCAATTAATTTTACTTAAACCGTTAATCTTAACAAGTAGTATGAAGGTTATTGTGTTATTTTTATTGCATCAAAGCACGTCTCTTTATTTCAAGCGTCGTGAACTCTTAACATCTTCAGTCCATAGCCAAGATAATGGTGAAAAATTCTGTAAAAACTGTAAATTTTTCAAAAAGAATTTTTTTACAGAAACCAAATATGGTCATTGTTCCCTTTTTCCCAACCAACCAATAGATAATAATTATTTAGTGGATGGATATAAAGATGAATCACCTATCAGTTACTATTATTGTTCTGTAGCAAGATCGACTGACAGAATGTGTGGTCCAGAAGGAAAGTATTATGAATCTACCTAATTTTGGCTTTTTCCTTAGCTGGGCCAAATTTTAAAATTTCTGCGACTTTTGCATTCGCTTTCATCTGTAAATTTTCTAAATCCGTCATATTTGGATTATACTTGTAAAAATCGGATCGTCGTTTTGTTGCCTTAATCTTTTTAATATAAGTTGCGGCTTCCGGTTTTAAACGATAGTTTTCAATAATAGAATCAATATCTGATTTTGATAAGGATACATAAGGAATACAATTACCTGCTTTATTTTTGCGAGTTCCATTTTTGCAACGAGCCATACTTATACCTACTATTAAAAATTGAAATGATCATTATTCTATTCCTAAAACAATGGCTCGAGAACGAAGAATTACACGTTTGTTTGATGAATTTAAACAAAACCTCAAGAGTCAAAGTATTGCGGATTATTTTCAAATCGACCATTCCAAGTACGATTTGAAACGTCTCGATGAACACACATTTGAATTTAGAATAAGACATGAAGTAATTCCTCGGTGTTATGCATTGGAACTTCCCATTGAATTATCTATGAAAATAACAGGATATCTCTACGAACGCACCCAAATACACTATCAGATACGTATTCCGAACGATTATCCATTCAAACCACCCAAATGGGTGATGCAAACCATTACACCACCACAATTATATAAAGATGCATTATGTGTGTTAAACTATCGTTATGAGAAGGATTGGTCGCCTGCCATTACGATGGAAAAGGATATATTGAACATGATTGAATGCATTGAATACCAAAGGGATTTATGAATTAAAAAACTTTGTACGTAAACTTTCCATACTTTTATCTGTAAACGTCTTTTTTTGTTTGAAATAAGAAAATTTATTGGTTTGAAGCATGACAATCAGAAAGAACAACACATACATACCACATTCTGTATTACCGAATTGATGTTCTACAGGTGCATTTTGAATGAGAATATATCCAGGATCTTGTCCCTTTACCTTTTCATAAAATTTATAAATATTTTCATGAATGGATTCTCCGGTTGAATCAAAGTAGTACATTTTTTTGGAACCCACATCAATAAAAATAGCAACCCAATGTGTCCCTGGTCCATCGTGTTCATCTAAATTAAATACAATACCTACTTTATTTTCTTTTGTTAACTTGGTTACATCAAAACGACACAATTCTTCCCATGCACAGGTTCCATTTTCACGAAAATAAAAATCAGAAGGGGACGGACCTATGTATAAAAAATGAGGAAATGCCTTTTCATATTGCGTCAATACTTTTGTAATGTCATCACTCGATAACCAAGCGGTTGGTTTTGTTTTCCATTCATCGGGACTTTTAGGTGCAAACCGATCTACATTTAATTGTAACGTGTTGGCTAAACAAGACTCTTTTTTACAAGGCATTCTTTTCATTAATTGTTTCCATATGTCAGAAGGTGAAGAAACTCGAATTTTTTCACGATGTGTTTTATTGTATTTACGCTTTAATTGTTTTAGATCACCCGAGGTGTAACAAGAATATTTTTTTTTTGTTTTCGAAGGTGCACACACTTCTTTTTTTATTTCTTTCATATTATTTGGAAAGAAAATTATTATAAATCGTATGAAAGCTTTCCATATGTCCATCAGTATTAAAATGTGTATCATCGTTCAGGAATGAATGATTTTGTAATAGAACACTTGGATCGTACATGAACGTTTTTTCATGTTGTTCACAAAATAATTTTACTGTATTATAAATAATTTCTCTATTTTCTATCGCTTTTGTTTCATCCTTATAAATAATATTTGGTCTGAAATGTACCTGTATCAATAAATGATTTGGTACCATTTTTCTAAGAATACACAAATCATTCCATAAATCTTCTTTGGTTTGTATTTCAATCGTATAATCATTCGTTTGTTCACATTGAACATAATAATTATCTTTGGTGTATAATTTTAACGAACAAATTTCAAAAATAAACCATTCGCATTGATCCAATTGATTTTTTATATTTTCTCTTTTTAAAGGTAATAATTCTTCATTTTCAAACGGATTCCATGATTTCCATTTATCTTGATTATAGGATGTTAAAAAGAGTGGTAAAATAGATCGTGGTATATCTATTTCACCTTTGATAAATTGAAGAAATTGAATGTGTTGTTTTGTATCGTGTAATTTACCTAAGAAATTAATTCCTACAAAATTATAAAACATGCTATGTATGGGTTCTAGTTTACCATGTCCATTATGAATGGTGGTCAATAAACGACACGATCCTGAACAAAACACTTTCATACAATGGAAACTTAAAAAATTGGTTGATTCGTAACTAATTCTTGTACAATAAATCCAAGTACAGCAATCGTAGCTAACCTTCCATTGTTCAACTCTTTATCCATCAAATCTACATTGTTACGATCCCAAATTCCTAAACCAAAATCACCAGGTTGATAATCCTCCTTGATGGTAAATGGTTTCTTGGTTGGATCTTCCCAACCTAACTGCATGGATCGAAACTCGCTCATGAACATGAGGGTTAGAATACCGCCTTGTACATACGGAGACCATGTATCAAACTGGTGAATCGCCAACGTATCTGATCCTACTTCAGAAAGGGGTAACAAAATAGATGCAGCCATGGCTAACCGTCCATGCTTCAACTCTGCCTCTCTGATAAAGGATGGTTGAATATTCTTGGCAAAGACGGCTGGAGAAAAGATACTATTTTCTGAAATGGGAGCAGTAGGTGGACGAATAATTGGTTTCAAGAAGCGTGTGTCCAAGGCGAGACAAACGGGAAGGAAAAAGAAACGCATTACATAGATATGTATGGAGGCTTTAAATCTTTCCAAATTGTATTTATCGAAGACGGACCTAGAACTTACGGTTCCGTACATCATGTCTCGCCTACAGCCCATAAAGATCCGTTGCAAACCGGTTCAGCTAGAAGCTCATAAAATTGAAAACCATTTTCTAAAGAAAATGTATAAAATGATGCCACCTTCCTTCGTCCGCCAGTGCACTGAGATCGAGTCGTTCGTGTCGTCCCATGGCGTGGACGATTACAGGCGCGCATTTCGTCCAAACGAAACGATAGAGGAGCTTCTACAAGATGACCGGGTGGCGCGTGGCAATGAAAATCATGAAAAATATTTCGGGACGGGAATCACCGAGGAGCATCGGTGCGCCTATATCGCGCAATGGGGTGTCGCCCAGTACAAGGACTGGTTTGCGCGTGATAGCGATTATCTTACGATCGTACAGAACCCCAAGTTTGCAGAGGCTCAGCAACGTTTCCTGGATAAACCGATTCCGGAAATAGAGCCAGGGATTCGTTCGTCGCGATACGTAGAGGATCCGTTTCATCGCGGGTTGCGTGACATCAAGGGTGATGCTATACCAGAACCGCCATTGGACGTTGGCAAGGACGATTACGACACGGAGCACGAGCTTTATATTCAAGACAACGGCATTCTCAACTACATGCTCCTTGTGAACAGTAAGTACCACTTGGAAACATTGCTACACTACCCTAACGTTGCATTTTGGCAACGGTGCTACATTCGGAAGCTTGACTACGACGATAAAATAGAAAGCGTATAAAATACATAAAATTGTGGTAGGCGAAACCACTTTTTTAAATTGAATATATCATGGATAAGAGACACATTACTTTTTTGCGACGTAATGGTGTGGATACTTACAATAATTACTTTAATAGAGACAAAAAGAGAATCGTAGAAGAACCAGAATTATTTATGAATGGTATTCCGACACCACAACGCATGAAATCTTCTCGAGCAGATATGAATAAAGTAATTTTTGAGTATGATCCTTTTCTCTATGAATATCGTGACGGTGATAATGCCGTTCCTCGTCCACCAGATATTGAAAAATATTGGGGTGAACCAGATTCATCGCATTATAAAAATGTTCCACTCGAATATATTCGTGAACATGGTGCCCTCGAATTTATTTTAGAATCGGAATATCCTTATTCATTAGAATCACTCTTTTACTATAGTAAACCAAGTGAGTACCAAATGGATTATTTAAGAAAACTTATTCATGAAGGAAGATTGACAAAAAAGGTATTTCGATTATAGTTTAGGTTTAGGTTTTTTCAAATATTGTCCACATGGTCCGCAATGGTCCTCATTTGACCAATCTATTTTATGATTTGTTTTTGTTTTACATTCATTCGACCATCTACCAAGTGGCTTAGGTATTTCTTTTTTTATCCATTGTTTCAACATACCAAAAAAATTCATACTCTTTATAAAAAATAGTATTTAAGGTATATTTGAAAATGTTCACGGTCATTTAAAAAGTAGAAAGGAAATGTAGAATTTTATGTCGAGAATAAGAAGGTATGTATTCATCGCCGATATCAATAAAATCTTGTTCAATAAATGAGTGTCGTAATTTGAGATGCCAGAACCATGAATCGTTGTAATAAAGTTTGACAGGTTTATGTCGAATGTTGCGCAAAAGTGTTTGTAGTCCATCACAAGTAGAATAGAAATGTAAGAAGAAAGCTTTATGGTCGCCGATGAGAACTTCGTCAACGCGTTGTATTTCAAATGGGAAAGCCAATCGTACATGTGTTTGATCAAAGCAATTCAAAGAGTAAGGTATGCAAATGCATGGTGTATTTTGCAATATAGCAACAGAAACGTCGTCGATGGAATCGCCATAGGTGGTTCGAACGTCACCGAATTTCCAAAGTTGTTTCCATCGTCGAACGCCTTCTTCAGCCAAGTCTTTAGCGCGTCCAACGGTAGGTGGAAGCATGTCCCAAAAGCCGTCACTCCCACAAACTACGCGTATTTGATCAGAAGTGTCAAATGTAAGAGTGTAATGTCCAGGTAGAAGTCCAGAACAGCCGTTGTGTCCGAGTGCTTGACTTGGAACGAAAGCTTCACCATTTAGGAAATGTCCAACAGGAGAATCGATCATTTGTACTTCTGTATCAGAAACTGGAAAGGGTGCTTTGGTAGGTTGTATGTGAACGAAATCTTTGGTGCGTAGTATTTCATCAGTATTTTGAAAAGTGTGATCGATGGTTTCATGTACAAGAATTCCATTGAGGTATACGTGTGCTTTAGCGTCGCCGACGTGAAACACTTCTAATTTGTTTTCGAAAATTCGTGCGAGAACAAAGGTAGCGCCAGATTTATAGAAATTTTTACCAGCAAAGGAAGCTTCCAAAGCGGTAGGAGGGCAAGGTTGTAGTGCAAAGTGGTTCATGTCAAGTGTGCGAATGTAGTCGATGCAGTCGTCGCGTCCGTGTCCATCGAAAACGAAGCAATAAGATGTATCTTGAAAAGTTGCATGTCCAGAGTAATCTTGTCCGGAGCCGGATTGAATGGTGAAGGAGTCCATTGTTTTTTTAAAAGTAAGGTGTGAAAAGCATTTCAATTTTATTTAGTAAACTATACCCCATAAAATTGCGACTCATTTCTGACTTAAGCACTCATTTCTGACTTAGCATGTTTTTGTTGTTTTGAAGTCTCATTGTAGTATTTTTTTCAAGTAGTTGCTTTAAATGCAAGGGTGTGTCTGCTT
>Ga0209400_1004152_pt1 | contig 10327 bp, 4 predicted proteins | sample M_130807_EF_Meta_FD_187313 | JGI IMG/M metagenome (GOLD analysis project Ga0209400, IMG submission 187313) | Freshwater microbial communities from Lake Montjoie, Canada to study carbon cycling - M_130807_EF_MetaG (SPAdes) (version 2) | ecosystem: Environmental > Aquatic > Freshwater > Lake... | reverse complement strand
AAGGATTCCCGCTTTCGTCATCATCAACTCGAAGCACTCTGGACCTACCGCACCCTCAGCACGGAAAACACCGCCCTGCTTAAAGAACTGCTCAACTGCGAAGAACACCACGCCCGCGCCGCCGCAACAACACAACTGCGCTATGTCGATCTACCAGACCGCATCGCGCAGCTCCACGCTCGCGCCAATGACGACAATGGCCTCGTGCGCATGGAAGCCATCATTGCTGCCAGCTACATAGGCACCAAAGAATCTCTCGATGCCGTGCTCGGCGTGCTCGACAAACCTATGGGCGAACACCTGACCTACGCCGTCCGTACCGCGCTCGGCAGCGAAGCCCTCTCACGCCACTGGAAGGCAAACGAAAATCCCCAGATCACCGCGTTCATGAACACATTTGCTGTGAGCTACAAACGCAGCTCATTCGAGAAGAAAAAGACCTTCGAAGAAACCGCTTTCGACAAGCAGCCCGGCGTCGCCAAAATCACCATCAACTGCGTGCGCGAGCGCATGCTCTTCGACAAAACCGAATTCAGCGTGAAGGCCGGCCAGCCAGTGAGCCTCGCCTTCAACAACCCCGACGCCACCGCCCACAATCTCGCAATCTGCCAGCCCGGCAGCATGGAGGAAATCGGTCTCGCCGGCAATGAAATGGCCAAAGACCCGGAAGGCATCAAAAAGGATTTCATTCCGCCGACGCACAAGATTCTGCACCACACCAAGCTTCTCAATCCCAACGCCAGCGAAACGCTGCGCTTCACGGCACCCGTGTCACCCGGCGACTATCCCTACCTCTGCACCTTCCCCGGCCATTGGGTCATCATGCGCGGGGTCATGCGTGTGAAGTGAAAACGACCTCTCAGCCTTTCTTCGGCTTCTTCTTCGCTGCTTTCTTCGCCACGACTTTCTTCTTCCCCACCTCCTTCGGGGCAGGCTCCTCCGGCTTCACTTCTGCACTCAAGTCGATGCCAAAAATGGACGAAAGATCGACTCCGGCAAGATCCCCCGCGTCGGCAGCGAGATCGGTGATGGCGGCATTGCTGGCGTTGGAGAGCAGCTCGGCCTGATCCACGCCTCGCAGAGTGAAGAGCAGTTCCGGCTTCATATCCAGCAGCACGCCCACGCCATACAGTACGGCGGAGACATGTTTGCACATGTCCGCATGGTCGGGACAGGAGCAGTTGAACCGAATCTCTTTCGGCTTCGGAAACAAGCCGCCGTCCGAATCGGTAAGCACCTTCATCAGGCCGTCGCCCAGCTTCCCCGCGAGCAAATCCAGCATGGATCCTACCTGCCCGGCGCTGGACTTTACGATTTGCTGCCACTGTTTCTTCGGCAGCGGCTGGATGACGATGCTTGTGTCATACAGCTCAGATCCCGCCACCACCGCGCTGAGTATTCCCGGCTCGATCTCCAGATTGTACACCTTCCCCTGACGCAGGTAGCTGCGACCGCGTGGCAGCCGTGACTCATAGACCTGATACGACTCCAGATTCCGGCACCAAGCCTGTCCCCAAAACGTCGTGCTCAGCTTCTTCTGCCCTGCCGGAGCAGGCAATGCCTCAAACTTTTCGCCACGCTTCTTCCGCTTCGCGATCTCGCGCTGCAGTCGCTTTTTTTGTTCTTCCACATCTTGGTAGGACCACCACATATCATCGTTTCTACACGACAGCCGAGTTCACATCAAGCGCGACCAAACTCAGCAGCTCCTCCGCCCCCATATCCGTGAGCAGCTTCTCCGCGCCACCATCGCCAGTGATCAGGTCGTGGGCCAGACCCATCTTCTCTTCGATCAGCGCGTCGATGCGCTCCTCAATCGTGCCCTGGCAGACGAATTTGTGCACCATGACGTTCTTTTTCTGACCGATTCGGAAGGCGCGGTCGGTGGCCTGGTTTTCGACAGCCGGGTTCCACCAGCGGTCAAAGTGGATGACATGGCTGGCGGCGGTTAGATTGAGGCCGGTGCCGCCGGCTTTGACACTGATGACCATGAACGGCGGGCCGTCGGGCTGCTGGAAGGACTCAACCAACTGCGGGCGCTTCTTCACGGCGGTGCCACCATGGAGAATGAGGCCCTCGCGGCCAAAGACGGTAGCAAGGAAGCGCGCCAGAGGATCGCAGGTCTCCTGAAACTGTGTGAAGATGAGCGCTCGCTCGCGGCGTTCGGCGAGTTCGCTGCAAATTTCCGCGAGACGCGTGAACTTGCCACTATCTTCCGGGCTCCAGGCACCGTCGCCGTTCCAATGGCTGGGATGATTGCAGATCTGTTTGAACTTGAGCAGGAAGCCGAGGACGAGCCCCTGGCGCTTGATCGGCTCCATCTCCTTGTCAGCGAGCATTTTAGCGAGTTGATCGACGAGTTTGGCGTAGATGGTAGCCTGCCGTTTCGTGAGGCCGCAGAAGGCTTTGGTTTCAATTTTATCCGGCAGGTCGGTGATGATTCTCCTGTCCGTCTTCATGCGGCGCAGGATGTAGGGCTGCACCAGTTTGCGCAGGGGTGCAAAACCGGTGCTGCTTTTGGCACAGCGTTTCACCGCATCGGCAAAGGCGGCGGAGCCACCAAGGAGGCCAGGATTGAGGAAGTCGAAGAGGCTCCAGAGATCGCCGGGGCGGTTTTCCACGGGTGTGCCAGTCAACGCAATGCGCGTGGGTGCAACTAGGCGCTTCACGGCTTTGGTGCTGGCGCTGCCGGGGTTCTTAATGGCCTGGGCTTCATCAAGGATGACGACGCTCCAGGGGTGTTGCTGCCATGATTCGGTGCGCTGGAGGAATTGGTAGGTTGTGAGCATGGCATCAAAGCCGCGCAGGGTTGCAGCAGGATGCAGCACGGCGCGCTCCAGTTCCTCACGTGAGGTTTGGGAGGGATGGGCGATGAAGAGTTTGAGGTCGGGTGCGAACTTCGCGACCTCGGCCTTCCAGTTGCCGACGAGGGAGGCGGGGACGATGAGGAGCGCAGGTGCATTTCTTTGCTTCATCGCGAGGAGCAATGCGATTACTTGCACTGTTTTGCCGAGGCCCATATCATCGGCAAGGCAAGCACCGAGGCCGAGGCGGGTCATGAATTGGAGCCAGGCGAAGCCTTTGAGCTGATAGGGACGCAGGGTGGCGCAGAGGTTTGGCGGCGGTGGTGATGCTGCAGGATCGCGCATCTGGTGGAGTACCGTTGCAAGGTTCTTGCCAGCCACGATGTCGCTCCAGTCATGCACCAACTCGGTGTTTTCCTGGTCCTCGGCCGCCTTACGTGTGTCGAATCCCGCAAGTAATCGCATGCCGTCAAGAAAACCGATGCCGCCTTCGCCAGTCGCATGCTGCACTTTTTTCCAATGCGACATCACCTGCTGGAGTTGGGCACCATCCACTTCGATCCAGCGGCCGCGGAGTGAAACGAGGCCGGTGTCGGCGCTGAGAAGTTTTTCCCATTCGGCGTCGGTCAGGGGTTCGCCTTCGAAGCTGGCGGCGATTTTGAAGTTGAGCAGGGCACCGGCATGGAGGGAGGATTGCTTGGGGGCATCGATCGTCACGGAGACGGCGGGGCGCGGGCCTTTGCCGCTGCGCCACCAATCGGGGAGTTTCATGACGATGCCGCTCTCCTGAAACACGGCGGTGTCGCGCAGCACACGGAAAGCCTCTTGGGGAGACATGGCCATGGGTTGAAAGAGGCGCTTGGTTTCCAGCCACTCGCGCAGGAGTTTGGATTTTTCTGCGGCGGTGCGCACAGGGGCCAGCAGGGCATTGAGTGCGGTTTGATCTTTTTGACCAGAGTAAAGCTGCAATGCACGTGCGAGCGGCAGGTGCTGTGGCTGGCCGGTGGCGCTGAGTTTTTCGGTGAAGGTGGCCAGGAAGGCGAAAGGGCGCTGGGTGTCGGTTTTGTTTTCTGCGAGGTGAAAGGTCACGCGCCCGACGACATGCCAGGCGGGGCACTCTTCGCGCAGCCAGGCCTCGACGCCCTGGGTTGCAAGCTGGGCGATGTGACGGGCCAGATCGTGCCACCAGCGTTCGAGGACGTCAGCGGTGAGGTATTCCGCGCCAGCGAAGGGCGGTGCGGTCGCGATGAAAGCTTCGCGTTCAGCAAAGACTGAGGTGCTCAACGCATCTTTGGTTTGGCACAGGCGGGTGAAGAACTGCTGTGCATACTCCCGCAGCCATTTCCAGGAGGGTTCCAGTTCGGCGGTGAGCAATTCGGTGCTCAAGACGCGGAAAATGGCGCTGGGAGAGCCGGCGGCGGTGATTTTCCGGTCCGCAGCGGATTCTGCCACGCCTTCGTGGGAAAGAAAACCTTCAGGGGTGAGGACGGGGGCGAGCATGGGCAGTGTTTGGACGAGGAAGCGTTGTCAAACAAGACTTGGGAGCGCGGAAATTCAGCAATCGTCGTTTCCCAAAGGCCACTGTCCATGCTACCACTCCGGTTCCCCCGCCGCTGACCGGCGCGGGCCTCATTTCTGCGCATGTCCAGCCTTATCACCGACCTTCCCGTTCTGCTCCGCCCGTTCGACGCACGCACCCGTCAGGAGGCCGAACGCCTCGTGGATGATGATGCCGTGAGAGGTCTGGAACTGCTGGAGGACGAAATGATGGCCGAGGTGCGGCTGGATGACCGCCCGGCCCAGGTACGCTGGCTGCGCGGTGAGCATGGCTGGCATGGCGAAACCGACGTCGATGAGGATGAGGATTTGGAAAATCTCGCCCTATGCACCACGCTGGTGGCGGTGCAGCGCCGCGAGGCCCGTGGCACGCTGCCGATGATTCCCGTGGAGGAAGAGGACTTCGAACATCTGCTCGTCGCCAAGCTCGAACGCCCGCTCACGCCTGATGAGGAAAATTATCTGAGCAAGATGGAGAAGCGCTACGAACGCGTGCGCCTCACCGGCAAGATTTTTGACCAGGACATGGTGCGCCTACATCCCAAGTGGGCGATTCAGAGTCTTGATCCGGTGGCACTGTGGCCCGAAGCCCCTAAAACCCTGCGAGAGTTCTGGAACTACATCGCCCTCGCGCTTGCTGACAAAGGACTCGCCGTTCCGGCCTTCCTGCGCGGCATGTCCGACATCGACGGAACTCGTGAAGCCCTGCGTGAATGGCGGCACGCCAGCACGGTGCCGACCTGGCAGAAGCGCATCCGCGAGTTCATTGATTCGCGCCAGGATGACCGGCAAGCCCACCGCCAGCCGCCACGGGTGTGCGACTTCCGCCTGCTCATCACGGTGAATGATGCGCGTCTGCAAATGCGCCTTGAAGGTGAAACGCCCACTCCTTACACGACAGTCGATGCCGCGCTGCTCGACAACCTGCGCCGGGAACATCGCGACGGACGCATCGTGACCTCAGGCGTCTCGGAGCTGCTGTTCGTCTCCTGTCTGGCTCAGACCGATGAGAACTGGAATGACTCCTTCCGTCTGGAATCCAAACATCATGCGCTGTGGCTCGCGACGCTGTTCCAGCAGTCGGCGCTGCAGGAGCGCATGATCACCCTGGATGAAGTGCCGTTTCAGCGAGTGGCCGAACCGCTGAGCTGGGTCGCACGCCTGAGCGCCAATGGACTGAACCTGACCCTGCAGCTCGAAACTGTGGACGGCACACCTGCTCCGCTGCCGCTGCGCATCCTGCGCGGGGCGCAGACATTTTACCTTAGCACGGACACTTTGTTCAGCGGCCCGGTCTGGCTGCATGATGACTCGCGCATCGATGCTGGTGTGACGATGCCGCTGGAAGCGCTGGCCACCGCAGAGGGCATCGCCTTCATGCGTGAGATCGACATCCCGGTGCCGGACGCGATCAAGAGCCGTGTGCGCCACGAAGACCTGCACGTGAACATCACCGCTGCATGCCTAGCCAAGAACTCGCACTCGAGCGGTGCGGAGTTCGTCACTCTCAAGGCCGAGGCGGTCGATGGTGAAGGGCGTGTGCGTGAAATGCTGCGCTTTTCCGGCTGGCAGCCAGTGGATGAAAAAAAAACGGCTGAAAACGACGACACCATCGTCTGCCGTGACCGCCGTGCCCTGAGAGATGCCGAGGAGCTGATGAACCAGCTCCGCCGGACCTGGGACATGGAAAATGACGCCTGGCGCGTGCGCATGGCAAAAGATTTCCCGGATGTGTTTCATGCCTGGGCCGCACAACTGCCTGAGAATGTCAATCTGAAGACGGATGAAAGCCTGCAGACCATCCTTGCCGATCCGCTGATCGCACGCGTGCGCATTGAAGCCACGCAGGCGGGCAGCATTGACTGGCTGGATCTGCGCCTCGTGTTTGACATCGAAGGCATGGAGCTGAAGCCTGCCGACATCCGCCGCCTGATCGCCGCGAAGGGTGATTTCGTGCGTCTAGCCGATGGTTCCTGGCGCCGAGTGAAGCTTGAACTCAGTGAGGAGCAGCAGGAGATGCTGGACCGACTGGGCATCGACCTCAATGAGCACAGCGACGAGACGCACCGCCTGCACTGGCGGCAGCTTGCGCAGGAGAATGCGGCGGAGATCGTCAATCCGAAGGCCTGGAGCAAGATCGTGGAACGCATGGAAGAGGCCAAGCTGGATGCGCGCCCGCCGGTGCCTGAGGGTCTGAACGTGACCCTGCGTCCTTATCAGGTCGATGGATTCCATTTCCTGACCTACCTCACCTCCAACCGCTTCGGCGGCATCTTGGCCGACGACATGGGCTTGGGTAAAACCTTGCAGGCCATCACCTGGGTGCTGTGGCTGCGCTCACGCAAAAAAGCCGACGGCCCGCACCTGCCTGTGCTGGTGGTCTGCCCAAAATCGGTGCTCGACGTGTGGGCGCTGGAGTTCAAGAAGGGCTCGCCTGACCTGCGGGTGCTGGTGCTGCATGACCGTGATCTGTTTGATCTGAACCTGGTGATGACGCAGATCGACGTGGTAGTGATGAACTACGCGCAGATGCGCGGCTTTGATGGCGAGCTCGCCGCCGTCCGCTGGCTTGCAGCCATCCTCGACGAAGGTCAGCACATCAAGAATCCTGACTCCAAGGCTGCCAAGGCCGCGCGCCAGATTCGTGCCGACAACCGCCTGGTGCTGACGGGTACGCCGTTGGAAAACCGCCTGCTCGACTTGTGGAGCCTGATGACTTTTGCAACGCCTGGAGCCCTGGGTGAGCGCGCCTACTTCCACCGCCACTTTGACCGCCGCAAAGACCCGCGTGCTTCGGAGCGCCTGGCTGCGCGTCTGCGCCCCTTCCTGCTGCGCCGCACGAAATCCCAGGTGGCGCGCGACCTGCCCTCACGCAGTGAGGAAAACCTGCTGAGCGAAATGAGCGGGCGTCAGGCAGAGCTCTACAAAGAGGAGCTGGCCCGTGCGCAGCACATGGTGCTGAACAGTTCCGGCTTTGACATGGTGAACCGCCGCCGCTTTGCGATTCTGCAGGCCCTCACACGCCTGCGGCAGATCTGCTGCCATCCCGGCCTCGTGGACAAGAGTGCGGAGAATGAGGAAAGCGCCAAGCTCACCTCCACGCTGGAAGTGATCCAGGGCCTGCATGATGAGGGCCACAAGGTGCTGCTCTTCAGCCAGTTCGTCTCGATGCTGAAGATCATCCGCACCAAGCTGGAAGAGATGAAGCTGCCCTACCACTGGCTCACGGGAGCGAGCACGGACCGCGCGGGCATCGTCCGGGCCTTCCAGGAAGATGAAAACGCCAGCGTGTTCCTGCTGTCCCTCAAAGCGGGTGGCAGCGGTCTCAACCTTACAGCCGCGTCCTACGTCATCCTGTACGATCCATGGTGGAACCCTGCGGTGGAGAATCAGGCGATTGACCGAGCGCATCGCATCGGCCAGACGCAGCCGGTGATGGCCTACCGCATGCTGACGAAGAGCACGATCGAGGAGAAGATCATGACCCTGCAGCATAAGAAGAACCTCATGGTCAACAATGTCCTGGGCGAAGGTGGGTTTACGAACCTGCTGCAGAAGGAGGATTTCGACTTCTTGTTTGATATTGAGGCGGAGAAAGTCGCCTAATTCAGACCGTCCATGTTCGGCATGGACGGCAGTATGGTGGAGCGGAAGAACGTGCTCCAGCGCCCCTTCAGGGCGCTTCCTGAAGCGATGTGCGTGGTGGCTTCTGTGACCCAGGGCTTGCCGCTTCGCGACTGCGCCCTGGGCTGAGTCCGTGGGGCTTTCAGCCCCTATGAGGTGAGGCGTTTTGAGGTCGGGAGTTGCTTTCGACGGGGTGGTTTACGCTGGCTTTGGCTTTCGAGCGTCTAGTGGTGGGCGTGAGCTGATAAGGCTGCGAAGAGTCACCGGCTCCCGCATTCGGGTACTTAGCAGTTACTTACTGATTGAAGATGAACTGCCGGGTGTTGATGAGTGCGTAGATCAGGTCCTCCACGGTGCTGAGGCCCTTGTCCTGGGCCTGAAGGCAGAGGCCCTTTTCCCTGGCCGTGGGCTTGCGGGAAAGCACGGCCATAAAAGCCGCGTCAATTCTTTCGTCGGCAGACCGGGCCCTGCCCACGGTGAGCATGAGCTGGCTGTGGCGGTCAACGATCTGCGGCAGGAGATCTCCATTCATCAATGCCAGAGCCTGGGGAACGGAGGCCTCACTGTTGCTGTTCTCAATGATATCCCGGTCACTCTGGCCAAACTCGCGCAGGTAATGACCGCGCGGGGCGGGGCTGTCGATTTCGGCAGCACGCAGCCACTGCTGGGACTGCTTGGCCCGCGAACGGAAGTAGTCCCGCCACTGCTTCCGGGGGATGGCATAGTACATGGCCTCTTCGCTCCAGGCCTTTATCTCAGCTTCGGCGACCTGCGCTCTGGTCATCTTGATCTTGCCATCCCCTGGAGCCATCAAGCGCCCGTCGTTGGCCGCGCCGGCCGTCTGCATGTCGGCGCTGGGGGCGTCTTGAATCGGGACCTTCCGGTTGGGTTCATAAGCAACGGTCTCGAAGGGCTTGCCGGTGACCTTCTCGAAGAGCTTTTTTTGGCCGGGAATGATCACTGCCGTCATGACGGTGTGGCTGGCGTTGCTATAAAGCGCTGTGATCTCACGGCTGAGGGATTTAACTTTCGCATGGCACTCAGCAGCGCGGGTGATGGCAGCCTTTTTTTCTGGTCCGCTGACTTTGCCTGCGATGGATTGGTACTTTTTGGCCTCATCGCGGGCCTCCGCCATCAGCTTCTTCATGGCCTCCACACCTTCCGGCTGCTCCTGGTACTTCTTGGCGGCCACTTGAATGCTCTTGAGCGTCTCAGCCGGATCGGCGAGCTTTTCCACGGCCAGCCTGCGCTGCTCCGAGGATTCGTGAGCGGTCATGTTGAGCATGTCGGGATTCGGGTTGATCAGGGTCACAAAGCTGTCCCACAGTTGCTCGGCTGTCATGCGGCGCAGCACCGGGCCCGTGAAGTGGCAGGCCGTCCCGGGCGCCACCTCCTCGCGGGAGGCCTGGCGCTGGTAGGTGCTTGTGTTGAAAAGGATGCGTAGATACGCCTTCATGTCGTAATTCAGGCTCACCATCAGCTTTTCAAGATGGCTCAGCAGTTCAGGATTCACCGCCACGGTCGCGTCCGTGAGATCGTCGAGCGGCTCGATCAAGGCGAGGCCGAAGGCCTTTTTCCACAGGCGATTGACCACGACCTTGTTGAAGCGGTCGTTCCCGGGATTGGCCAACCAGCGTGCGTAGGCCTGGACCCGTGTCTCACCTGGCAGAGGTGTGTATTCATGGCCCATCATGGCAGCCGCTTCCACGACGGATCTGGGCTTCGCATCGTCATACTTGTAATTCGGTGGCAGAGTGACCTTGCGCCTCTCGTCAAAGGTCACCTTGGGATAGCGCGGGATGCCACCCGACTCCCTCAGGGCCTGATTGTATAATTGCTCTGCCTCGTGCAAGGCCTCCTCAGCCGCCCGGCGTGCCCGCCCCACTTTGTCCATCTCCGCCCAGTAAGCGAGGCGGTCGGCCACGTCGGTCATGTCTTTGGGTCTTTCAGGCTGTTTGAACATGGTGCGAATGGCCATGCCTTGATCACGCAGAAGGTCGCTGATGCCGCCGGTGACACCGCCGCCGAAGTCTCTGATCTCCACGCCAAAGGTGAAGGCCGCCATCTCGTAGAACTGCTTCTGGGTCCACTTGTCAAAAGGGTGATTGTGGCACTGAGCGCATTCGATGCGGGTGCCCAGGAAGACGCGCACCGTGCTCGCCATGTTGTCCAAGGGCATGCCGCGATCACGTGTGTAGTAGCCAATCGCACCATCAGACCAGGCCTTGCCCTCTCCGGCGATCATCTCCCGCACGAACACGTCGTATGGCTTGTTGCTGCGCAGCGCATCCTTGATGAAATGAACATACGCGGGGCCTGTTCGCTGGCCCTTGGATTGTACA
>Ga0209400_1004151_pt1 | contig 10331 bp, 19 predicted proteins | sample M_130807_EF_Meta_FD_187313 | JGI IMG/M metagenome (GOLD analysis project Ga0209400, IMG submission 187313) | Freshwater microbial communities from Lake Montjoie, Canada to study carbon cycling - M_130807_EF_MetaG (SPAdes) (version 2) | ecosystem: Environmental > Aquatic > Freshwater > Lake... | reverse complement strand
GACGAACAACCAATCGACCTCGACGATCTCCATCGCGTCAGCGTGAAGGTCCGCGAAATGACAGATGACAACTGGCTCGCCGATATGGTCGAGTTGGCCGCAGCCGAGATCGCCCGGCTCCGCGAGGAGCGGCGGTGGATTGCGGTGGGGGAGAGGTTGCCTGCTGACAACGTCGCCGTGCTTTGCTGCGGTGACGGTATCGGCGCGGAAATGGTATGGCGTGAGAACGGGCAATGGCATCTGTCGTGGGTTGGCACGCCGATTTCAGACAGCACCTACACCCACTGGCAGCCGCTGCCGCCGGGGCCGGAGGGGGACGGGTGACAACGAAGCCAAGCCGCGAGCAGTTTGCTGCCGCGTACCTCGACCACAGCGTGAAGATCCAAGACTTGTGCCTGAAATATCGAGTCTCCGACACGACAGTCAAAGCGTGGGCACGGCGATTTGGCCTCGCTCCGCGGCCGGCAGGCGGATACCGCACGCCGAGCAACGCTCCGCGAATCATCCTGAAGGCTGAGGAAAACCACTGCGAGCCGGTTAACGACGGGCCTGAGCTTGGCGATCCGACGCCGGAAGAGATCGCTGAGTTGGCAGCGTACTGGCGAGCCAGAAACGTGCTAGCTATGCAGACCATGGAAGACCAGCACTGCGAGCACCGCCGCAACGGACGGTGCCGCAAATGTCAAAAGTGGTCGGCTTGACCAAGTCGCCACGATTGGCGGCATGATCTTTGAAGTTCTCCTACTCCACGAGCTCGACGACGACCTGGCCCGGCATTGCGCCCAGTTCCTGTGCAAGCCCGGCTCGGAGATGGCCCGCGAGTTCAAGCTCTGCCGGGCACGCACGCCGTTGTGCCTGACGTACGGCGAAGACGCTGATCCATGTGCCTGGATCGCCACCCACGTTTGGCGTGGCATCCAGACGCTCGAGGGCTTTGTTGCCCCGGAGCTGCGACGCAAAGGCATCGCCCGCATCGGCGTGTTGTCGCTCAAGGCCGGCGGGCACCTGGACATTACCAAGCCCGTGGCCGTGTTCGCTCCGGCCTGCGTGGAGCTCGCCTACCAGTGCGGGTTTGACGACGTGCGGCTGTTCCAGAGGACGCCGATTGGCGACTGGAAAGAGGTGCGGGCGTGATCACGTTCACCATATCCGGCGAGCCGGTGCCGCAGCCGAGGCAAAGATTCTCCGTAGTGGCTGGCTTTCCGAAACCATACAAAGACGAAAAACATCCAGTGCATGCCTACCGCCAAGCCGTGGCTGTCGCCGCCAAACTGGCCGGCCTCGGGCCAATCACCGAGCCGATACAAGTGTGCGTCGTATCGGTCTTTGAGCGTCCTAAATCTCACACGACCGCCCGCGGCGTAGTGAAATCGACAGCCCCGCGACTGCCGCGGCCAGACGTGGACAACCTCGCCAAAGCTGTGCTCGACGCCCTCGGTGATTTCTTCAACGACAAGCTGGTGGAGTCGCTCCAGGTGTCGAAAAGCTACGGCGACGTGGCTTACACAAAGGTGACGATTGCATAACGACAAGAGCCTGCACGACTACCTGCGGGATGTGGCACTCGCTCCCGGCGTGCGCCGCTACCTCGAGATCGGCTGCCGCGAGGGCGATAGCCTGCGGCAAATCGTCGCCAACTCGCCAACGCTTGAGCGGATCGTGGTGTGCGATATGTGGGGGCCGATGTACGGCGGCACCGGCCGCGGCAATCACGACCACATTGACGCGATGCTCAATGGCTTCAGCTACACCGGCTCCCGATTGTTCCTTGATGGCGACAGCAAAGAGACGGTTCCAACGCTCCGCGAGGAGTTCGACCTGGTGCTCGTCGACGGCGATCATTCCCCCGCCGGGGCGCTTGCCGATCTGGAAAACTGCTGGCCGCTCGTTGAGTCGAAAGGCCAGCTGGTGTTCCACGACATCTGCCACCCCGCCCACCGCGAGCTCATGGTCGTGCTCATGGAGTTCATGAGTCAGCAAACCGACTGCGCGGGAATCAAAACGATCCTCAAAGGCCACGGAGTCGCCATCGCATGGAAAAAGTAAGAGAATTGCCGGCCCACGTCGTGTTTCCGCCGGAAGAGTTTGCGGCGGATTGCGCCGGCTTGGTCGGCTGGGGGCGGATGTACGCGGGCAAAGTGCCGGTGTCGTTTGTCGGGCTTGCTCGCAATTGCCGGGAGCGAATGCTGAACAACCTTGCCATCATCGAGCGGCTCCGCTGTGAGTTTGCATCGCTCACCGTTCACGTTGTCGAAAACGATTCCACAGACGGCACGGGAGACGCCCTCCTCGCGTGGTGCGACAGCCGAGAGTGGGCGACGTGCGACACGCAGACGCTCAACAGGAAACACCGCCCGGCAGAGTTTGAGGGGCCGCGCACAAGGGATCTAGCCGAGTACCGGACGATGTGCCAAGACGCCGTCAGTCGCGGGCCGGTGCCGCGATTCGTCGTGGTGCTCGATTTCGATTGTCCACTCTGGTCCGAAGACGGTTTGTTTCACGGCATCGCCACGCTGGCTAGCGACGGCGGGGCGTACGCTTCGGCCTCGGTGTCGATGGCGGAACACAACGTCGTTTCCATCCACGCAGGCCAGCCGGTGAATCGGGTGGCGCTGATCCATTACGACGCATGGGCGTTGCGGCTCAATTCGTTTTGGGATGACTACCAGACCGGGTTTGGCGGTTGGAAGCATCACTGGCTTCCGGCGGTTGGCTCGCCACCCGTTCCGGTCTGCTCAGCGTTCGGCGGCCTTTGTATTTACAATGCGTCGGCGTACCTCCGCGGTAGGTACTCTGGGGAAGACTGCGAGCACGTCACGTTTCATCGGTCGATCTGCGACGGCACGGGCGTGCTGCTAAACCCGTCGCAGCGCACGATGATGCGATACATCGAGGAGTTTCCCACCGATGGCGGGCAACACGTCGACGATTAACGTGGCAGCGTTTGCGGCCGACTGGGGAGCAAACATCCCCATCGCGCAACTGTGCGTGCGGTGGACGGTCACGAAAGATCAGGTCTACCGGCTCCGCGATGTGTGGGAGCTTCCCCTGCGGCTTGACCGCAGGCTTCGGGCAAAGCCGCCTCGACAACCGAAACCAACGAAACCGGAATTGGCGGCAAGCGAAGCCACGCTGGCGTTGTCTCCCATGGTCGCTGCTCGAGCGGCGGAAGTGCGGGCCGGCTGGAGCGACGTGGTCTACCTCCAAGCCAGCCGCGGCAATCGGCAGGGCAGCGGGGAGCCGCAACGCTACGAAATCCCAGAGATTCCGGTGCCGGGAAACTTGCGGATGTTCCTTACCGACGAGCCGTAAACGCTGGCCAAACTGCAAGGCGATGCGGTTTCCCTGTGCAATGAAGGAACAGGAGACAACCCATGCCCACGCAGAACGAGATGGACCAGTACGGCGCCGGGCTTCCGATCTGGGATCAGATCCGGCTGTTTCAGGAATGGGCGCCGTTGATTGGCTACGCCCAGTCGTTCGTCAACGAGCGTGACAACGTGAAGCGGTCGCTGATCGTCACCGACGCTCTGGAGTGGCTGGCGTCGAAAACCAAGAGCCCCCTCGATGACGAGCTGGTCAAGCTCGTTTCGGCCATCGCCCACACGCCGCAAGGCGAGGCGCTCATTCAATTCGCGCTCCACAAAGCGGGGGCCGCATGAGTGTGGATCTTGTTGTACGTGCGGTCGCGGGGCTGGCGGCGGTGGCTATCGTCATCCGTCCTGCCGTCCCCGTGGTGGTGGGGTGGCTCCGCGCCCACTCGGAACAGATCCGCGCCGCCGTGAGTGGCTGGCCGGTCGCTGTTCTCGGGCTGGCCCTGGCCTATGTCGCCGCGTTCGGCGTTCCCGCATTGCCGCAGCTTTCTCCAGCCGTCCCCGAGGTTGTCGTGTCCACGCCGAGCGACCGGCTCAAAACCGCCGTGGCGGATGTTCACAAGGCCCTGAAAGGGTCCAACCCCGTCGACCGCGCGGTGTGGGCCCAACTCTGGACCAAGGCCGGCCGAGTCGTGGCCGGCGATGCCACCGACACCGAGATTGTGTTCACCGACACGCGGTCGCTGCGGGCGTACAACGTCCTGGCCCTCCGCATTGGCTGGCGGCGCCTCGGGGACAACGCCGCTGGCAAATACCCCGGCCTCGCAGAAGCCACAGAACGGGCTTTTGCCACGGTTCTTGGCACCGACGTGCAACCAGTCACGCCGGAGCTCCGGGCGGCTTACGTTGAGCTCTGCAACGCTCTGGCGTGGTGTGGCGCGGGGAGGGGCTGACGCATGTTCCAGCCGCTCTACGGCTACGAGGCCAACCCGGTCGCTACGCGGGCGTTCGTGTCGACGCTGGCGTATCCCACGCTAGCCTCGGCCGGGCCGGCCCTCGCCCTCGACAAAAACAAAGACGTGTTCCTCGGGAGTGCGTTGCTCACGTGCCAGCCAAGCTGGAAGCGCGGCGCTCAGCAGATCGGCAGCTGTGTTGGCTGGGGGTGGTCGCTGGCCGTCGACGTGCTCGCCGCCTGCGATGTCGTGTGCCGCGGCGAGCCGGAGAGCTACGGCGGGGAAACGATCCCGGCCGCCACCTACGGTTTTTCCCGGGTGGAGGCTCGCGGCAACAAAGTGAACAACGGCGGTGACGGCTCCTACGGGGCCGCCGCGGCCAAGGCCGTGACCAAGTTCGGCACGCTGCACTTTGGCCAGGACTACAACGGCCGCGTGTTCACCGAGTCGACCGGCAAGCTGGAAACCGAATGGGGCCGCAACGGAGTCCCCGACGACCTCGAGGTGTTTGCCGCTGAACACAAAGTTTCCAGCGTCACGCTTTGCACGACGTTTGAGGAAGCCGCCACGGCGATCCAGAACGCCTATCCAGTGGCCCTGTGTGCCGGGCTTGGCTTCCGCATGAGTTTTGAGAGCGGCGCCCATGCCGGCTACCTCACGCAAAGCGGATCGTGGGCTCATTGCCAAATGATCCTTGGCGTGAAATGGAAACCCGAGCCAGCTCTCTACATCTGCAACAGCTGGGGCGATTGCTACTCCGGCCCGGTCGACGAATCGCTTCCCAAAGCGTTTCAGCGGTGCGGCGGCTGGGTGCGTGCAGAAACGGTCACGCGGATGCTGGCTGGCGAGGATTCGTTTGCCCTTGCCGGCTTCCAAGGATTCAAGCCGCGTTCGCTCCCCGACTGGACCGGAGGCATTCTGTGAAAGCCACCACGGCCCTTGGCGCGTTCGTCCTGGCGGTAATTGTCGCCGTGGGCGATTCGCCCTCCACGCTCGACGCCGAGCTCGCCTGCGACACGGCCCGCGAGATGGTCAGGCTCCAGGCCCAGCCGGCCCCGGCGCCGCCCAAACCCACTCCGGCCAAATGCGTCCGCTGCGACGGCACAGGCAAAGTGCTTTCAGGCGACGGCATCGCCATCATCCCCTGCCCTGTTTGCGGGGGGAAGAAATGAGCCACGTTCTGTCATTCCTTGCCGGTGCGTTCGTCATGTTCGCGGCCGTTGTGGCGTGGTTCATGTGGGGCCTCGTGGACGCCGGGAGGAAGCGATGAGCCGAGCCGCCCTCGAGCAGCACGTCTGGGAGAACTTGAGCCCGCGGAAGTTTGCGGCCGGGCGTGTTCGCGTTGTCCGAATCACGAAACAGGTGATTCGCCGCTGGAACTACACGCCCGACGCCGAGGCCATCGCCGCCAACGTCGACCTCGACGAGCGAAACGACACGCAGATGGGGATCATTCTCGGCCTAGTGCTATCCGCCCTGGTCAACGAGATCGTTCATCTGATCGCCAAGTGGTGGATGCAGAACCACGCGAATCGTTGCCTGCTGATGGCCTATCAACGGGAGCTGCCGAATGACGACTGAAAAATCATCGCTCGACATCATGCTCCGCATTGGCGAGCGCCTCGGAGTACCTCTGCTGATCCTTGCCGCTGTGCTCTGGATGGGCCGCGAGGCAGGCATGGCGCTTTACACAACGGCTATCGTGCCGCTGGTGGAAGCACACGGCAAGTTTCTCGACAGTACCTCGAGAAACCTTGAGGAGATCGGCACCACGCAGCGTCAACAGGCCGAAACGCTTCAAGAAATTGCCGTGGGTCAAAAAGAGATCGCCACCATCATCGAAAAACAAGATCCGAGGAACTGATGGGCACCTATTCCCAGCTTCCCGGCACGCTCAACTTCATTGTTCGCGGCGGTGACGAGCTCGGCGCCACCGTCCGCATTGCTCAGGCGGTGACGGGCTATTCGGCTGCGTCGTCGATCTATTCGCTTGTCACCGGCAACACCGTGTCGAGCATGACCACGGCCCTCACGTTCTCGGGCACCGTGGCAACGGCTGCACTTAGCCTTACCGAGGTGCAAACGGCGGCCATTCCCGTTGGCACGTACGGCTGGCGCATGGTGACAACGTTCCCGGGCAGCGTTCAAACGACGCAACTCGACGGGAAGCTCGAGGTGATCGCATGAGCGTGATTGTCAGCACGACCAACAGCCCTGTGGCGGTAACGGTCAACGACACCAACGTGGACGTGTCGGTAAACGGAGGCATTGGGCCGCAGGGGCCATCCGGGGCGGCCAGCACGGCCACGTCCGGCGTAGCCACGCTCAACGGCCTCACAGGAACGCTCACGATTGCCTCTGCTGGTGGCGTTACGGCCTCCGGCACCACGATCACCATTGGCGGCGGCTCTGGAGCCGTCAGCAGCGTTGCCGGCCGGACGGGGGCAGTCACACTCACCACGGCCGATGTGTCGGGCTATCAGGCACCGCCCGTAACAACCGTTGCTGGCAGGACTGGTGCCGTAACACTTTCTACGACCGACATAACAGGTTTTGCAGCCGCAGCGGCATCTGCGGCTCCTGTTCAGTCGGTGGCCGGTCGCACGGGTGCCGTCACTATCTCGACCTCGGACGTGTCCGGCTACGTCGCTCCCGCGGTCACGTCAGTCGCCGGGCGCACGGGCGCCGTGACGCTGACAACCGCCGACATCTCCGGCTACACGGCCCCGGCAGTCACCAGCGTGGCTGGCCGTACAGGGGCGGTGACGCTGACTGGCTCTGACATCAATGTGGCGACAACGACGGCCCTCGGCGTGATCCAAGTTGGTGTCGGCTTAACGGCAACGGCTGGCGTTCTGGCCGGCCCAAACATCACCAGCGGCACGGCCGCCCCGTCCGGCGGGAGTTCCGGGGATATCTACTTGAGGTACTCCTGATGAACCTTGCCGCTGTCGCCGCCAAGATCGCAGAACCGCAATACGCCGGCCTCACCAACCAGCTCCTGGCCGACGCGGTCAACGGGCTCCGTGTGTCTGTTCGCCGCCCCGTGCCCACGTGGCTCGTGCGACAGACGGCAATCGAAGGCGGCTACTGGCCTGCGCTGATTGAGGCCCGCGAATCGACCACGCCGGCCGTTCGCGCTCTGGCGATCACCGTGCTGGCGTGGATTGACGATCAGTCGGGCACGATCCAGAGCGTCGATATGGACCGGCCAGCCGTCGTCAACATGCGGGCCGCGCTTGTCCAGGCGGGAATTTGTTCGCAGCCGCAGGCCGATGCGCTGTCGGCGCTGGCGGATCACTCGATCCCGTGGACGGAGGCGGTGGGGCTGCCAGAGATCGGCGTGGGCCTAATTATTAACGCTCGGAGGCTGACGAATGGCTGATCTGAAATTGGCATACGGCACCGCGAGCGATGTGACGATTACGCTGGCAAGCCTTGCAAGCGATACGAACTTGCTGACCGGCCGCGAGTCAGCGGCGGTTGATAACACATCGTCGCTTGTTCTCGACTACCTAGTCTCAGGAAAAATCACGGCGGGGACAGCCCCGACAAACACCGGATCGAAGAGCATCGAGGTGTGGGCAATCGGGTCTTGGGATGGCACCAACTGGCCTGACACGATGGATGGAACTGACTCGGGCGAAACATTCACATCGGCCGACATTAAGGCAAGCGTCTGCCGGTTCGTCGCGGCGATGGCTTGCGACACGACAGCCGACCGACCCTACTTTTTCGGGCCGGTGTCGCTCGCGGCTGCGTTCGGCGGAACGCTGCCGCCAAAGTTCGTGTTTTTCGTGACGCACAACCTACGGACTTCCGTACCCGCTGGCGTGGCGCTCAACGGCACCGCCGTAAATCACCAGATCCGCCTCCAGCCCGTTTTCCAAACGCTCAACTGATGCTTAACAGACAAGAATACTCATCACTTCGCCAGGGCCTCGTCGCGGCGTGGTGCCCGTCGCTCGGGGCCAGCGGTCTGTCGTTGATCGACCGGAGCGGGAGAAATAATCACGGTACGCTCGTCGGATCAATCACGGCAGCACCGGGCGGATTGGGTGCCGATCTCTCGACAAGCCAGTATCTAGACGTTGGCGATGCGTCCCGCGTTTACCAGTCTCTTACGTCCGCGACGATCTCAATGTGGATTCGTCCGCGTACCTTTCCTAATGCTTACATGACGCTTTGGGAAACAACCAACCCAAACACACCTGGCGTGAACCAGAACTATCAGTTGGGAGCGAATCTCAAGAGCAACGGCAAGCTCGCTTTTTTTGCGACGGCAAACGCGGCGGCTACTGTGCAGACTAGCTACGACGGCACCGGGGCGTACACGCTGGCGGCGAATACGTGGTATCACCTCGCCTTCGTGTTCCTTGGCAGCGCTCGACAGGAAGGCTGGGTCAACGGAAATCTGGATGCCTCGGTCAGTAGTACCATTTCATCGATCACGGCCAGCACAAGCGCGATCCGTTCTGGGTTCTCCGTCTTCGGAACCCGCAATATTAACGGCCACATCGACGACGTGCGCTGCTACTCACGGGCCCTTACGCCACCCGAAATCCTCCTCCTCGCCACTCGCCGTGGCATCGGCCTGTCGCCGCTGCCGGATCGGGCGGCGGGACTGCCGAGGAAGTTGTCGGTCAACGTCGGCGGCACTTGGCGGGCGGCTGATGCGTACGTCCGCACGGCGACGGATTGGCGGCTTTCTCAGGCCAGCGTGAACGTGGGTGGGACGTGGAAATGAAACGCGCCCTGATCACCGGCATCACCGGCCAAGACGGCAGCTATCTCGCGGAGTTGCTGCTTGCCAAGGGCTACGAGGTCCACGGGATCATTCGCCGCTCTAGCACTTTCTCGACGGGCCGGATCGAACATCTCTACGACCGCCTCCAACTCCACTACGGCGACGTGACAGACGGGTCGTCGCTCTGTCGGCTGGTGCGGACGGTCCAGCCAGATGAGGTGTACAACCTCGCCGCCCAGAGTCATGTCCGCGTCAGCTTCGACCAGCCCAGCTACACCGCCGCCGCCACCGGGCTTGGCACGCTCGCCCTGCTTGAGGCCGTGCGTGACGTGGCGCCGCAAACCCGCGTCTATCAGGCGTCAAGCAGCGAGCAGTTTGGCAACGAGCCGGCGCCTCAGTCGGAGGCAACGGCGTTCCGGCCGAGGAGCCCCTACGCCTGCGCGAAGGTTTTCGCCCATCACATCGCGGTCAACTACCGCGAGAGCTACGGCCTGCACGTCTCCTGCGGCATCCTGTTCAACCACGAAAGCCCGCGACGAGGCGAGACGTTCGTGACCAGGAAGATTGCTCGAGCAGCGGCACAAATCGCCAAGGGGATCCAGGACGATGTGACACTCGGCAACATCGACGCTCGGCGTGATTGGGGATTCGCCGGCGATTACGTGGAGGCGATGTGGTTGATGCTCCAGCAAGAAACGCCCGACGATTACGTGATTGCCACGGGCGAGTGCCATAGCGTGGAGGAGTTTGGCGAGCTTGCGTTTGCTGGCGTGGGGCTCAACTTCCAAAAGCACGTGCGGTTTGACTCACGCTACTACCGCTCTGCCGAGGTCGACGAGCTGCGTGGCGACGCCTCCAAGGCCATGGCCGTGCTTGGGTGGAAGCCTCGGGTGTCGTTCCCTGAGTTGGTCCGCATGATGGTTGCGGCCGAGATGGAGGCGTGATGCCGTACAAGATCCCGTTGCACGTGCCTGCCCGCATGCGTGCTCGCCCAAGGGACGAATCGGCCAGGCCCAACGCCCATCAGCGTGGGTACTGCGACAACGCCCACAAGGCATGGAGGCTGGCCGTGCTCACGCGTGACGCATGGCAATGCCAAGACTGCGGCCGTGTCTGTGCCGACAAGCGAGAGGCTCACGCGGATCACGTGGTGCCCATCGTGCAAGGTGGAGCCCGCTACGACGTGGCAAATGGGCGGTGCCTGTGCGTGAGGTGCCACGGGCGAAAGACGAGGCGTGAGCAGAACGCAGGCAAGGCCGGTGGGTAGCGACGAGGGGGAGGGTGGGTCGAATCATAGGCGGCACGCCGGACATAAAC
>Ga0209400_1004150_pt1 | contig 10331 bp, 7 predicted proteins | sample M_130807_EF_Meta_FD_187313 | JGI IMG/M metagenome (GOLD analysis project Ga0209400, IMG submission 187313) | Freshwater microbial communities from Lake Montjoie, Canada to study carbon cycling - M_130807_EF_MetaG (SPAdes) (version 2) | ecosystem: Environmental > Aquatic > Freshwater > Lake... | reverse complement strand
AAACGAGAAGGAATTACTGGAGAATTTTGTCTTGTTGCCCTCACTGAAGGAATTTGCTTTTCAACTGAACTATCCACAAAGTCATATTAAATATGTGTTTAAATATTATGCTTATTGTTCCTTCAGCGAGTATCAGAATATTTTGAAAATAAAATACGCACTGAAATTGATCAAATCAGGCTATTTGGATTCGCATACCATTGATTCCTTGTCCTTGGGATGCCTTTTTACCCATAGAAGCACGTTTTACAAAACCTTTAAAAAGCTGACGGGATACACACCTACGGAATATCAACTCGCATTGAAAGACTAAAACGGATTTGAAATAACCGTTTTGAAATACGATTGAAATAGAGTAGAAATAGACGGCGCTGCGCTCCGCCTGCCTGCCGCAGGCAGGTGAAATAGTTAATACGTATTTGAATTATTTCACCGAGCTTGCCCGCCTGCCTACGGTAGGTAGGCCGCGGCGGGCAGGCTCGGTTTATTTCCATTGTATTTCCACCGTATTTCAATAATCTTCTTTCTCAAACTACTTCGTATCCCCTTATATTTTTCTAAGCAATTCAAATAACCGCTCGTTGACATAGTAGTTTCCTGTTCCCAAGCGCTCCTTGCGAAGGACACCGTCTTTTGCCAGTTGATTGAGGTAGTTGGCAGCGGTAATTCGAGATATTCCTAGGTCACGAACCAGAAATTCGATCTTGGTGTAAGGATGCGCAAAGAGGTTGTTGAGCAACTCTTGGGAGTAGAATTTGTAGTGATCCTGAAGCTGGTTTTTCATTTCTTCCATCAAGACCTTGAGTGCTTCGATAAGCTGAATGGTCTCTTTCGCGGTATGTTCCACACCCCGAATCATGTAGCTAATCCAACTTTCCCAGTCTCCTTTTTCTCTCACGTCTTGAAGTAGGCGGTAATAATCCGATTTGTGTTGAATGATATGATTACTCAAATAGAGGATTGGGAGTTTCTGTAGCCCTGTGAGAATCAAATAGAGAATATTCAAGATTCTTCCTGTTCGTCCATTTCCATCGTAGAAGGGATGGATGCTTTCGAATTGGAAATGGATAATAGCCATCTTCACGAGTGGATCGTAGTCGCTCAACTCGGGATCGTTGACAAATTGTTCCAGGTTGGTCATTAGCTCCTGAATTTCTGCAGGATCCTGAGGGGGCAAGTAGACGACCGCTCCTGTTTGTGCGTTTTTTAGCGCTGTGCCAGGAAGCTTTCTGAATCCAGCATTGTTGCCTTCCAAGGTTTCTTGAATTTTCAATAGGGTCTGATTCGTAAGTAACCCCTGGCTTTGAACTAGCTCAAATCCCCGTTTCATCGCTGCCACATAATTTTGTACCTCTTTTACATTAGGTGAGATGCTGACCTCAAAGTCAAGGTTGGCTTTGTACAAGTCGTCGTGTGTGGTGATGATGTTTTCTATGGAAGAACTATCCTTGGCCTCTTGGATGCTCACCGCATTGAGTAGAATAATTTGATTGGGGATGGACTGGAGCATTCCTTTCAACTCTGCCAAGGCGGCATGTGCAGCCGGCAGTTGCTTGAGGATGGACTTGGTTTCCAAATCCTCGGGATAGGGTAGACGGATGGGTTTCCAGACCATGGTATGTAAAGAAAAATCAAATTTCTTTACAAAGCTAAGCCATTATGTAAAGAAAATAAAAAAAAATTTACATAGTGATTGAAAGATTTTAGAAATACGATTGAAAAAGAGTAGAAATACCCGCCGCGGCGGGCAGGCTCGTGAAATAATCAAAAGGAAATACGATAGAAATAGGGTAGAAATACCCGCCGCGGCGGGCCGCTACATGAAATAAGTTGGAATACGTATTTGAAACTATTTCACCGAGCTTGCCTGCCCGCCGCGGAGGGCTCGGTTTATTTCCATCGTATTTCCATTGTATTTTATTTCAAGACCACTACTTATACCTACATAATTTTACTCCGGAAATAGCGTCTTATCCAATCCCGGAACAATCCGCAGCGCATTCTTATAATACACCTTTTTTAGCACGGCATCGGGTAATCCCAAGCCATACATGCTCCAAAAGGCATGGTACTTTTTGTAGTAGGGGAAATACTCATCCTCCGTTTCCAGCACCCGGAAATAGGTGTAAAACTCTTCTTGGTTGTAGGCGTCTTTTCCAAAAAGGATGCGGTCCTGGTACTTCGTAAAAAATTCCTTTGCCCGTCGAGGTTGACGGCCTAGCTCGGCAATGATAGCTCCGATCTCGTAGTTCACATTGGGGTACTTGTCCAAGTGCGCTCCTGCAGCATCGAGGTCATTGGCCATCCAACCCATGTGCGCATTGATGAAGGTGGTCTTGGGATGCTTGGCAAATACGCGGTGCTGCTCAGCGATGATCTGTTCAAAGGGAGCTGGGTCGGTAGCGGATCGACGCCGATTGGGATGAAGCTTGAGCTCCAGCCAGCGCTCGTTGGTGGAATCCATCGGCTGCCAAAATTGTGCAGGATCGGCAGCATGAATCAGTACCGGGATACCCAATTCCCCGGCCTTGGCCCAAACGGGATCCAGATCAGGATGATCCACGGGGATGCGTTTCCCGCCATTGTCCTTGGAAGTCAAACCCAAACTCTTGTAAATCTTCAAGCCCACGGCCCCTGCAGCCACGTCTTCTGCCAGCTCCTTTACCGCCAAAGCAGTCCATTCTGGAGTGCCAAAGCCATTAAAATTCAAATTGGTAAATACCATGAATCGACCCGGTGCATGGGTTTTAAATTCCTGCATCATGCTCTTGATGTATTCTTGCTGCGTATTGCTATTGCCCTGCCCATAGCCTCTACCGCTTAGGTTGATCATGATGCCCATATTCAGCTCATCCATTTCTCCCTTAAGCTGGTCGATTTTGGATTTGTTGATGCCACCTTGATGGCTGTGGATATCGATAAATGGAAATTTTGCCCGCGTGATCGGATGCTGAGGCACCTTGAGCGTGGAAGGTGGATTGTAGGATTCAAAACTCATTTCTTGCGCGAAAAGAGCAGATCCAACCATCAGGAAAGTGGAAAGAAAAAGAGTTACTTTTTTCATAAAATCAAAGGCGAGTAGCAAAGGAAAGAAAAAACTCCCAGCGTTGGGCTGGGAGTAGAAGTTTAACGGGCAGTTCCTCCGTCAATTACTTGACCAAAGAAGATGGAATTCATAAACAGCTTGTTGGTTCCAAACCAGAAAGCGCGGAAGTTGGGATTGTCCGCAAAGCCAATAATTCTACCTCTTCCCTGTCCAGCAACGCGAATCACTGCGCTTTGCTTCACACCCGGAAGATTGCTAGGGTGTAGGTAGCCTGAAGCCAAGGGATCGGCGGTGTATACCAATGGGTTGGCGTATGGATTTTCAGAAGGCTCTAGGAAGAAATTATCGTTTCTAAACGTAAAGAGCTCGCTGCTCGGGTAGCCATAGCCTATTGGGTGAGTCGTATCCAAGGTGGATTTGAAGATTGCACCGAAGGTTTGCTTGGCACCAGTGGCATTCTCAAAATCTGCATAGTTTTTCTGCAATCCTTTTTCGGCGTTATCCACCTTCCTGAAGGTGAAATTTCCGATTTCATTTTGTGCCAACCAACGAAGCGCTCCCCCTTTGGCCACCAAGGTATTGCCCTTGCTCACCCAAGTTTTGATGGCGGCTGCGCCAGATTGGCCCAGTTGCCCGTAGCTACCGTCTGCCATCAGGATGACGGAATAGCGATCCAAGTTGCTGCTGCTCACGGATTCCAAAGGCAGCAAGGTCACCGGCATTTGCATGCGCTGATCGAGTAGGTGCCAGATCTCGCCAGCTTCTCCACTATCCACACCCCCATCGACCAAAAGAGCGATGGTTGGAGTATTCAAAGGAAGCATAAAGGTGGAACCGAGGTTAGCTCCCTGCGTGTAGCCTGTGCTGAGTGCATGGATATCCACATGTGCAAATCGGGCAACTTCCTCCAGCTTGCTGAAAAACGCCTGGGCATCCAAGCCGCTTTCTCCTTTGTCGATCAATAGGGTTCCCCTTCCGAAGTTTTTGCCATCTGCTGTGGAAAATTCTTTGGTGGCTACGCGCACTAAAAGTCCAGCCTTCAACAATTTGTAGGCTGCCTTGGGTGCATAGTAATCGCTCCACTCCATCGCATATTGGTAGGCGCCAGCAGCGCCTATTACCTTACCTGGTGCTTGCGCAAAGCTTGCCTTATCCACAGGGCTGACGTTGGCTAGGTTGACGATGCGGCTGTTCAAAGCCATAAAGTCTACTCCAAAAGCCATCGGGTAGGTCCATGCCGAAATGTCGTAAAACAAGCTGTCTTGGAAGGTCGTCCGCGTTTCAAACATGGCCTTGATCAAGCGGTACTGCGGCTGGTCGGCAGGGACGATGTAGGAATTTCCTTTTTTAAACTGCTTGCCATTGATGACCAAGTCTTCTTTCAAGGAAAAGAGTTTGATGTCGTGCTGGAGAATCAAGTCAGCGAGGTGATAGCTCCGCGCATCCTCTTCCTTGGCCCCAAAGATGTAGGCCTTGTTGATGTCTGCATCGGTTTCCTTTTTGATGTCGTTGTAGAAATCCTTCATCCACTGGTTGAGTTCCACACGCATCTCTTTGGTGGCCTGGTAGGAGGAAAGGTTGGCGGTAAACTGGTTGCGAATCGTAAACGGAAAGCTGAGCATGCCATTGTCCGTTTCTTGGAGATGTCCTCGTGAGCTTGCCTGCTCAAACAAGATGCCGACAGATCCTTGTACATCCGGATAGGTAGATCCTTTGCCGTAGTAGAAGTCGTCGTAATTCTCTTGGTTGTAGTACAAGGAACCAATTTTATCCAAGGCTTTGGCATGGTAGGTACCGATCTTCTCGGTGAGTTCGAAGTTTTTCTTGGGTGTCAAAGGGTGAACGCGAGAAGGGACGCCGGGCTGAAAAAAGAAGGTGCTGTTGGAGCCCATCTCGTGGAAATCCAAGTGCACATTGGGAAGCCAGCTTTGGAAAACACGAACGCGATTTCTGGATTCGGGATGCTGTACGGGTAGCCAATCGCGGTTGAGGTCAAACCAGTAATGGTTGGTGCGTCCACGAGGCCAAGCCTCGTTGAGTTCGCGCTGTGCCGGGTCCCCGTTCATGTTGTATGCCTTGTGGGAGTTGACCCAAGAAGCAAATCGGTTGAGACCATCGGGATTGATGGCTGGATCCAGAAGGAGGACCATGTCTTTGAGATCGGCTTCGATTTCATTGGCGGCAGCAAAGTGGTAAGCTGCAAGGAGGGCTGCATTGGCTCCACTCGGTTCATTTCCATGGACGGAGTAACCCATAAAAAGGACCACTGGCATGTTGGCAATGTTTACCGTGGCGGCAGGGTCCCGAAGTTTAGCGCGCTCTGCTTTGATTTGGTCCAATTTGGCCAGGTTGGCAGGAGCACTGATGGTCAAAAGGATTTGTGGTCGCTTCTCGTAGGAGCGGCCTGTTTCCTCAAATTTAACCCGATCTGAAGCGGCCGCTACGGCCTTCATGTACATGACCAGTTGGTCGTGGGTCACGTGCCATTCGCCTACTTCATAGCCCAGTACTTGCTTGGGGGTAGGCACCTTGGGGTTGTAGGTATAGCCTTTTGGGAGGTAGTAGCTAAGGTCTTGGGCCATGCCAAACTGGGCTAGCAATGCCAATAGGAGAACTAGGGAAAATTGTTTCATAGGTGCTTGGGTAACTTTCTACTAAATTCTGCTTTAATCCCTCAAAAAAAAACTATTTTAGATTGGTGGTCAAAAAAATAGAAGAACCATCGGTATTTTTCTGGTTTCTGTTTGGCCGTTCCAGGTAGATTATTTTCTGAGGCTGATTTTTTTACAAGGTTACTTATATCTCATGAAAGACATCTTACACATTGAAATTAAAAACCCTAAGGCAAAAGAGTTGCTTTTGCAATTGGAAGAAATGGAATGGATTAAAGTCCTGAATGAGGGCTCTGTACCGCCTGTTTCTATGGAACTCAAAAAATTTAGAGGAATTTTAACGAAGGAGCAAGGAAAAGAATTACAAAAACACATTCAAGCGCTTAGAAATGAATGGGGAGGCTAGTTGATAGACTCCATTCACATCAAATGTTTAATGTTCAATTTTAAGTTTGAAAAATATTCCTTAGCGCCTTCTTCAACTCTGGAAATTCAAATTCAAAACCGGCCTTCTGGATTTTTTGGCTCGATACCCGATTGCCTCCCAAGACCATGGCGGCCATTTCTCCCAAGACCAATTTTAGTGCAAAACCCGGCACCCCGATCCCCACATAGGGTTTACCCTTGGCAGCAGCAGCTTCTTTAGTCAATTGCTGATTGGTGGTGGGATGTGGCCCCACAGCATTGTAAATGCCCTGAAGTGTGGTTTTTTCTAGCGCAAAAACAAATAGGCGCACCAAGTCTTCCACATGGATCCAACTCATCCACTGGGCGCCCGAACCCAATGGTGCAGCCACTGGCGGCTTGAGCATTTCGGCTAAGGCTCCTCCCTGTGAATCCAAGACGATTCCAATTCGCAGGATGACACATCGAAGGGGTAAGGATTCTATTTTTTTGACCTCTTTTTCCCAGGCCAGTACGACTTCTGTCAAAAAATCTTTTCCTGAAGGACTATTCTCATCCACCAAGGCAGCGCCAGTATCAAATCCATAATAGCCTACTGCTGACGCAGAAATAAAGGTACTTGGCTTTTGGGTTGCCTGCTCGATGGCTCGGTGCAATAAGGCAGTACTTTCAGTGCGTGAGCGAAGGATGGCTTGCTTTCGTGCTGCTGTCCAGCGCTTTTCTGCTACCCCTTCACCAGCCAAATGCACCACTGCATCTGCCCATTCTAAAGCTTCCGGATCGAGTTCCTGTTTGTCTACGTCCCAGAGAAAATGGGTACGCTGCTGTGGTTTTCTGCTAAGCCAAGCCACAGCATAGCCTTTGCTTTCCAGCAAGGAGGTAAGTTGCTTCCCCACTAGTCCTGAGCCCCCAGTAATCAAAATGTTTTTCATGAACGCCTATTTTGTGGATAACTGATTTGCACCGCAATTGGTTGCTTGGCGGGTGAGATATGTCCTAAAAATAGGATTCTTGTACCTTGAATTCTTCCAAATCCCCTTTTCTTTGTAGCTGAAGGGATCTTAAACTCCGATTATCTTGCTGAAACACATTCTTTTTTGGGTAGCAATTGGTGCGTGCATCGGACTCCTCTCGGGTTCGGCTTCCGCGCTTTTTTTGCTTTCCTTGGATTGGGTAAGCGAGATCCGTGATGCCCACCTTTGGCTTTTGGCATTGCTTCCTCTAGCTGGATTTGGCATTGGCTACGGCCACCACCGCTACGGGTCTGGCGTAGAAAAAGGAAATAATTTGATCTTAGCCGGGATCTATACTCCCCAGCCCGCCCTTCCCTTGCGGATGGTACCTTTTGTGTTGTTCGCCACCTTGATCACCCATCTTTTTGGGGGATCGTCGGGTAGGGAAGGTACCGCAGTGCAGATGGGGGCTGCTTTGGCGGCGCAACTTGGCAAGCGCTTCGCTTGGGATGCCGCTACCGGCCGGATACTTTTGGTCTGCGGGGTAGCGGGAGGCTTTGCTTCGGTGTTTGGCACGCCCTTGGCAGGAGCGGTTTTTTCGCTGGAGTGGCTTTTCCGTCGTAAAGTAGATCCAAGCACTATTTTTCCAGCCTTCTGGACTGCTTTCGTCGCACATTGGGTGTGTGAATTTCTTTGGGGAATTGGACATACTGCCTATGCGATCCCTGAGGTGGCTCCGCATACGGTTATCAATTTAGCATGGATGATTCCAGCAGGAATTGCTTTTGGACTCGCTGCTCGCCTCTTTGTGGAGGCTGGCCATGGGGTAAGTTGGGTCTTCAGCAAAACCATTGCTTATCCTCCCCTTCGCCCGTTGGTAGGTGGAATTTTAATCGCAGGAATGGTTTATTTGACGGGGGCATATACTTATGTGGGTTTGGGTATTCCACGGATTGTGGAGGCTTTTGAGACGCCCCTGCCCTGGTATGATTTTTTGGCAAAAACTGGCCTAACTGGCTTGACTTTGGGCTCAGGATTTAAGGGAGGGGAAGTCACGCCCTTATTTTTTACGGGCGCCACACTTGGGAATGCCTTGGCATCTTGGATTCCCTTGCCTTTGGCTTTGCTGGCGGGCTGCGGATTTGTCGGCGTGTTTTCTGGAGCCACCAATACCCCTTTGGCCTGCACGCTGATGGGCATGGAATTGTTTGGGCTGGAGGCAGGAGTCTACTTGGGGCTTGCTTGTGGGCTTGCCTTTATTTTTAGCGGAAAAGGAAGCATTTACAGCGCCCAAGATCTGGGTTGGAAAAAATCACTGCCCTAAGTCTTACGCTAGTCTTTAATCCAAATAGTACACCCGCTTGACGCGTCCACTGATATTGGTGAGGAGTTCGTAGGGGATGGTTCCAATCCGATCGGCCAGTTCCTTGAGTGAAATCTGCTCTCCATACACGATGGCCTCGTCCCCTGCCTTGGCTTCGGGAATAGCGCTCACATCCACCATCACCATGTCCATGCAGACATTGCCGATGACGGGCGCCTTTTGGCCATGAATGAGCACATAGCCCTTGCCTTGCGAAAACCTGCGGTCGTAGCCATCTGCATAGCCAATGGCCAAGGTGGCGATTCGGCCTCCTTCGGGCAAACTCCCTTTTCTGGAATAGCCCACTGTGGTGCCAGAAGCGAGGGTTTTAACTTGGGAAATGGTGGTCTTCAAGGTACTCACTGCCTTCAAGGAGCTGTCGTGCTTGCCGGTCACTTCCACTCCATACAGTCCGATGCCCAAGCGCACCAGGTCGAGCTGGTAATCGGCGTAGCGGACAATGCCCGCTGAATTGAGCGCATGGCGGAGTGGGGTGTAGGATAGGATAGAGCCGATCGCCTCACTCATTTCCATAAACTGATTCAGTTGCTGTACCGAAAAGTCATGATGTGCCTCTTCGTCTGCCCCGACCAAGTGGGTGTATAGACTTGCTACCTTAAGTTCTGGGAAAGCAAGGAGAAGGTCTTTGAGTTCGGCAACTTGCTCCTGCTCAAAACCCAAGCGATTCATCCCCGTATCCAGGTCCAAATGGATGGAAAGTGGACTTCCTTGGTTTTTTGCAAAATTGCCGAGTTTCCTAAAAAATTCAGGACTGAAAACTACAGGTTCCAACTGGTACTGGTAGAGCAAGTCGAAGGATTCTTCTACGGGATTGAGTACCATAATCGGGAGTTGAATCCCCTGTTTTCGTAAGCTCACTCCTTCATCCGAATAGGCTACCGCTAGGTAATCTGCCCCCAAGGTCTGCAGGTGGTTGGCGATTTCTGCCGCCCCTCCACCGTAGGCAAAGGCTTTGACCATCACCATGACGCGAGTGTTCGGAGCTAGGAGTCGCTTGTAAAAATTAAAATTATGGGTCAGCGCATTCAAATTGATCTCCAAGGTAGTGCCGTGGATGCGCTGCTGTAGCCGGTTGACTATCTTTTCAAAGGCAAAAGAGCGGGCACCTGTGAGCAGTACAAGGTCGTTTTGAAACTGATCGAGATCGAGTTTTTGTAGGAGCAGCTCGGTGCTCTCAAAGGTGGTCGTGGGTATAGGAAGAAGCATTTCCAGGCGCTGGATTTCAGTCCCCACTCCTAGGATTCGATCGATCCCATAGGATCGGATCAACTCTGCCACTTCGGTATAGATTTTCTCTGGCAAGCCCTGCTGCAGGAGATCCGAAAGGATTAATATTTTGGATCGCTTGGGGCGTTGCTGACTCAAAAATTCCAAAGCCACCCTCAGACCTGCCAGGTCGTTGTTGTAGGTGTCGTCAATCAAAAGGGAGTCGTTGATGCCTGGCTTGAGAGTCAAGCGCATGTCCACGGGCTTGAGGTGACTCAACCCTTCTTGAATGGCTAGGGCCTCCTGTCCTAGACTTAGTGCGGCTAGGATCACATGGGTGACATTTTCCAAGGAAGCCTGATCCATAAAGGGTACTTGGAAGGTCTGCGTTTGGAGGTCACTTTTCATGACCACAATCCTGGAACTACTCTCGAGGTTTTTCCAGGAAACGCTGAAGTCTGCTCCCGGATTTTTGGACCAGGAAATGCGATTTTCTTCCGGTACTTGTTGCTCGATGTTCTGAGCGAGTAGTTCCTGATCCTTGCAGTACAGCAGCAATTTAGTGCCTACAAAAAGCTTGAGCTTCTCGGCAATTTTCGCTTCGATCCCCGCAAAGCCTTCTTCATGTGCTGAGCCGATGTTGGTAAAAATTCCTAAATCGGGACGAATCATTTCTGCTAGAGTATCCATGTCCCCTTTTTTAGAGACACCGGCCTCGAGGATGG